>Ga0153950_1000017_pt1 | contig 76319 bp, 63 predicted proteins | sample TSNJ034MetaG_FD_104737 | JGI IMG/M metagenome (GOLD analysis project Ga0153950, IMG submission 104737) | Attine ant fungus gardens microbial communities from New Jersey, USA - TSNJ034 MetaG | ecosystem: Host-associated > Fungi > Mycelium > Unclassified | place: USA: New Jersey, Wharton State...
AGTGGTTCGAGCTGCTGGGCGAGGACGTGGATCAGGCCGGTGAAGGAACGGTCAGCCTCCGCGCCCACAATGATCTGAGTGGCGAGGACCTCTCCCACGACTTCACGCTCGCCTTCCGTTCGGAGGCCACCGTGGTGGGACAACTGGACGCGGCCGGCTTCGATGTGAGGGCGGTCTGGGGCGGTTGGCGGCGGACCCCTCTGCGGGAGGACTCCCGGCTCCTCGTGATCGAGGCGATCCGCCGCTGAATGGCCGGGCTCCTGCCTCTCTCGGCTAGGCTCCGACCATGGGGAACGACGGCGTCCGGCAGCCAGCGGACGATCTTGCGGAGGACTTCGCCGAGGCGATGCTGGGCTCACCACGCGGCCTGCGGTTCGCCTTCGCGTGTTTCCAGCAGCAGCTGCTCACCCTCATGGACGGCGACTACGACGGGCCGGTCTACGCGGACCACGTGGCGTTCTTCGACGCCTGCCACGACGAGAGCGTCGGCACCATCCTCGCGCGGCGCGGCCCTGGCGAACGGGGCTGGAACGGTTTGCCGCGCCGCTTCGGACCGGGAGTCCGCGAACCCGCGGAGCCGCAGATGCCGGCCCCTCTGCCCTACCAGGATCTCGCGGACCGCATCCGGCGCTACGAACCGACGCTCCCGGACGGACCGGAACTGGTGGAGGCGCTGGTCACCACGGTCTCCGACGCCGCATACTGGGGCGAAGTCCGTGGCGAAGAAGTCCTGGCTTCACGGGAACCCATCCGCCGGGCTCTCCGCCCCTACGCCCGTGAAGCGGCCCGGGCAATCCTCGCCTTCGGCCTGCACTCACCTCCGGACCCTTACGCCCAGTGGTCCGTGGACTTCGGCAACAGCGCCGCAGACCTCCCCTACGGCACGCCGCCGGCATCGGTGAACGCCGCGTCCGTACTGGAGAAGTGGTGGGACCAGGCCACGGCATGGGAGAGCAGGTCGCTCCTGGAGAGCCCGTCCGATCCCTCGGCACGCTTCTCCGGCGAGTGGTGGTCCACTCCCCCAGATCGGCTCATGATCACCTCCCCGCCCTGGCCCACGGCCATGACCGATCCGGCCCGCGGCCCGCACCCCGGAGAACCGACAGGGCTGAGGATCATCGAGGACCCTCACGGCTGGGAACATGCCACCGCCCACCGTCTGGTGAGCCCACGGACCCAGCGGGAACTCAGGCTCTTCGTCATCGACGGCCCACAGGACTGGGCCCGGTTATGCGCGCGGTTCCCTTTCGAGGTGAGCGCCAGCAAACGTCACGACTGGCACCACACCACGGGCGGGGTGGAGCCCTGGTTCATGCCGGACTTCGACGCCATGGCGGCCGAGTTCGACGCCATCCACCTCAGCTTGCGCGGCTACCTCTCCTCCGCGGGGATCGCCGTCCCGGTGCCCTGCCTGCCAGAGGCGGAAGAGGATTCGCCGATCCTGGACCAGCGCCTGCCCGAACGGCCTCTCCTCGGGCACACGGTGCTGGCCGGCTGGGCTCCGCTGAGCACGTACTGGCTGGTGGACGCCCATGTGGAACCGGGCTCCGGAACCCGCTGGGAAGGCGACGGGCAGCGGGAGTGGTCGCCGGCGTCGTCGTCCGTCTGAATCGGCGGGACACCCGAGGAAGGCGCGACGGTGCGTGGCCCGGAGACGGCCGAGGCCCCCGCCGGAGCGGGGGCCTCTGCCGTGCAGGGTTCCAGGCCGCGCAGGGTTCTAGGGGGTGGGAGGAGTCCCGGCCGGTTTGGGCAGCGGTCCCTCCACTGCCTCATCGGATCCGGCGTCAAGTCCGGCACGTTCCTTCTTCAGGCTCACGGGACGCTCCGGGATGTCGTTGCGTCCCAGGCGCTTGTGCCACCAGCGCAGTGCGTGGTCGATGCCGTAGCCCAGCACGATCGCGAAGGCCACGGCGATGCCCGCACTGGCCAGCGGGTTGTGGTGGAGCCACGGGATGGAGCTGGCCACCAGGCCGATCACCAGGGAGTACACCACCCAGGTGAAGCAGGCGAAGGCGTCCAGGAAGAAGAACCTCCGGTGCGGGAAGCCCGTGGTGCCCGCGACATAGTTGACGGCCACACGGCCCCAGGGGATGTAGCGGGCGGTGAAGATCAGCACCGCACCGCGTTTCTGGAGCTCGTAGTCGGCCCATTCGAAGACTTTTCGCACCTTCGGACGGCGCATCCAGCCCCAGCGCTCCAGACCGATTTTGCGGCCCAGCATGTACGCCATATTGTCCCCGGCCATGGCGCCCACCAGGGCGGTCAGGCCGAGGATCCAGAGATTCGGTTCACCGGCATGCCGGGAGTACGCGGCGAGGGCCACGATGAGGGTCTCGCTGGGGACGACCATCGCGAAGCCGTCCACGAAGAAGAACGCCAGGAGAACCGGGTAGATCCACCATTGGCCAGCGGCATGGAGGATCGCATGATCAATGAATTCCACGCGGGCCGTGTCTCCTGATTGATTCCGAAAGAATGGGGAAAGTGTCCCACGGTGGCCGTGCCGTTCGCTACACGGCCACCGTGAAAGTCACATGTTTAACGGTAAGTCACAACCGGTGCCGTGGCGTCAGCCCCTCGGCCGAAATACCGCGGCCCCGCTCTCATACCCAGGACGGAGACCGGACCGGTTTCAGGCATGCGGCCCCTGGCGATCACATCCGGGCGGGCGGTTCGCACGGCCCGCCCGGACGTGACTAGTCGATCGCGATGCGGTCCAGGACCAGACGGTTACCGGCCCGGGAGCCCTCGGGCGCGATCACGGTGGCACCCTCCAGTGCCTCCTTGGCCCGGTCGAAGCGCTCGGGGGTGTCCGTCAGGAGGGTCATGAGAGGCTCACCCGCGCGGACCATGGCACCGGGCTTGGCATGCAGACGCACGCCGGCTCCCGCCTGCACCACGTCCTCCCTGCGGGCTCGGCCCGCGCCGAGCCGCCAGGCCGCCACGCCCACCTTGAGGGCGTCCAGCTCCACCAGCACACCATCGGCCGGCGCCAGGATGGTCTCGCTCTCCTTGGCCACGGGCAGCGCCGCGTCCGGGTCGCCTCCCTGCGCCGAGATCATCCGGCGCCACACATCCATGGCGCGGCCATCCTTCAATGCCGCGGCCGGATCGGCGTCACGGACACCGGCCGCCTGGAGCATCTCCTCAGCCAGGCGGACCGTCAGTTCCACCACGTCCTCGGGACCGCCACCGGCCAGGACCTCCACGGATTCCTCGACCTCGATGGCGTTGCCCGCCGTGAGCCCGAGCGGGGTGGACATGTCGGTGAGCAGCGCCACCGTGTTCACGCCGGCGTCGTGACCCAGGGCCACCATGGTGCGGGCCAGCTCGCGGGCCTGCTCCTCGTTCTTCATGAACGCGCCGCTGCCCACCTTCACATCCAGCACCAGCGAACCGGTGCCTTCGGCGATCTTCTTGCTCATGATCGAGGAGGCGATCAGCGGAATGGCCTCCACCGTACCCGTGACGTCACGCAGCGCATAGAGCTTCTTGTCCGCCGGGGCCAGTCCCGAACCCGCGGCGCAGATCACGGCGCCGACGTCCTGAAGCTGGGCGAGCATCTCCTCATTGCTGAGGGCTGCACGCCAGCCGGGTATGGCCTCCAGTTTGTCCAGGGTGCCGCCCGTATGGCCGAGTCCACGGCCGGAGAGCTGCGGAACGGCCACACCGTAGACCGCCACCAGGGGCGCCAGAGGCAGGGTGATCTTGTCGCCCACCCCTCCGGTGGAGTGCTTGTCCGTGGTGGGCATGGAGCCGTTGGCGTTGACCGGACCTCCCGCACGGGGGCGCAGCGACGAGAAGTCCATCCGCTCGCCCGAGGCGATCATGGCGGCCGTCCAGCGGGCGATCTCCTCACGGCTCATGCCGTTGAGCAGGATGGCCATGTTCAAGGCGGCCATCTGCTCCTCCGCCACCACGCCGCGCGTGTAGGCGTCGATGACCCAGTCGATCTGGCCGGGGCTCAGCACCCCGCGATCCCGCTTGGTGCGGATCACGTCCACCGCGTCGAATGCCTCAGTCATGATTCCCCTCCTGGCCTTCCTGCCCGTCCGGGGTCTCCGGACGGCTCTCCTCAAGATGCTGTGGCCCGAAGGCGTCCGGCAGCACCTCGTCCATGCTCTTCACTCCGTGGCTGGTCATGAGCACCATGTCCGGGGCACGGAATTCATACAGCAGCTGACGGCACCGGCCGCACGGCATCAGCACCGAGCCCGCCCCGTCCACGCAGTAGAAGGCGCGGATCAGGCCACCACCACCCATCCGGATCTGGCCGAGCAGAGTGCACTCCGCGCAGAGGGTCAGCCCGTAGCTGGCGTTCTCCACATTGCACCCGGACACCACACGCCCGTCATCGAGAAGGGCCGCCGCACCCACGGGGTACCGCGAGTACGGCGCGTACGCCTTCTCCATGGCGACGACGGCGGCCTGCCGCAGAGCGTCCCAGTCCAGTGCCGCGGTGGCCGCGTCCGTCGTCGTGACCCCCACGCCTATTCCTTCACGTAGGGGACGCCGCTGGCCGCCGGCGGCCGCGAACGGCCCACCAGTCCGGCCACCGCCAGGATGGTCACCAGGTACGGCAGCATGGCCATGAACTGGCTGGGCACCGGGGTGCCGATGATCGTCACGAGCGACTGCAGATTGTCCGCGAAGCCGAAGAGCAGCGCGGCCAGGAAGGCGCCGATCGGGTTCCACCGGCCGAAGATGAGCGCCGCGAGGGCGATGAAGCCACGGCCACCGGAGATCTCCTTGGTGAACGAGTCCACGGCCACCAGGGTGAAGTAGGAACCGCCGATGCCGGCGATGGCACCGCCCAGGGTGACGTTCCAGAACCGTGTGGCGTTGACGTTGATGCCCAGGGTGTCGGCGGCCTGCGGGTGTTCACCCACGGCGCGGACCCGCAGGCCCCACTTGGTCTTGAACAGGCCGACCCACACCACGAACACAGCAACGTACATGAGGTAGCCGATGATCGACTGCTTGAAGAGAATCGGGCCGATCAGCGGGATGCTGGAGAGCACCGGGATGTCGATGACGGGCAGGTGCGCCGGCGAGTTCAGCTTCTCCGGGTCGGACTGCAGGAGCGTGGAGAAGAAGAACCCGGTCAGACCGGAGACCAGCACGTTCAGCACCACGCCCACGATGATCTGGTTGACCAGGTAGCGGATGCTGAAGACGGCCAGGACCATGGAGACCAGTGCGCCCGCCACCGCGGCGGCCAGCAGACCGGCGAAGGCGTTGTGCGTCACGCTGCCCACCAGGGCCGCGGTGAATGCGCCACCCAGGAGCTGCCCTTCGATGGCGATGTTCACCACGCCGACGCGTTCACAGAGCACGCCGGAGAGGGAACCGAACACCAGGGGGACGGCGAGGGTCACCGAGCCGGCCAGCAGGCCTGCGAGGGAGATCTCGTGGAGGCGGGCGCCACCCACCACGGTGGTCAGGAAGGCGATGACGAAGGCTGCGGCGAAGACTGCCACGGCCCACATCGGCACCGTGCGGCTGCGGTTCTTCAGCATCACGGCCCAAGCCGCGATGCCGAGCATGATGATGCCCAGGACCAGGCCGGTGGCCTTGGCCGGGAGGGTCACCACGGGCAACTGGAAGAAGTCACCATCCTGGGAGATCTCGAAACCGGCGTTCGAATCCGGGCCGAGGATGCCGCAGAACAGGAAGGTGGCCACGGCCACGACACCCAGCATGACGGGGATCTTCCAGCCGACGGGCTTCAGGCCGGTCTGCACCGGGGCGGGACTTGCTACTGCTGTGCTCATACGGCACCTCCGGTGAGCGGGACGGCCTTGGTGGCCTTCTTCTTGCGATTCATCCCGAAGACCGCCTTGACCAGCGGCGGAGCCGCGATGAACAACACGATGAGGGACTGGACGATCAGGACGATGTCGATGGGGGTTCCGGTCTGGATCTGCATCTGGACCGCACCGGCGCGGAACGCTCCGAAGAGCAGGCCTGCGGCGAAGGTGCCCCACGGGGTGGAACGGCCCAGCAGGGCCACCGTGATGGCGTCGAAGCCATAGCTCGCCGCCACGCCGTCGGTCAGCACCTTCTCGGTGCCGGCCACCTGAGCGACGCCGCCCAGGCCGGACAGCGCACCCGCGAAGGCCATCACCAGGACAGTGGCACGGGAGACGTTGACGCCAGCGGTCTGGGCCGCCTTGGGGTTGGCGCCGACGGCACGGAACTCGAAGCCCCAGGTGGAGCGGTTCAGAAGCCACCACACGAAGACCGTGGCCGCGATGGCCAGCAGGAACCCGGCGTGCAGGCGGTACTGGCTGCCGGCGATCAGCGGGTAGACCGCGTTGGGGTCAAGCGTCGGGGAGATCGGGTTGGTCTCCCCGGGGCGCTGGAACTCCGGCGTGGTCAGCAGGTAACGCAGGAAGTAGAGCGCCACGTAGTTGAACATGATGGTCAGGATGACCTCATGCGCGCCGGTGCGGGCCTTGAGGTAGCCCACCAGGCCGCCCCAGACCGCACCGCCCAGCACACCGGCGATGATCACCAGCAGCAGGTGCAGGAACGGAGGCAGGTGCCAGGTGAAGCCGAGGTACGCGGCCAGGGTGCCGGAGACGATGATCTGACCCTGGGCACCGATGTTGAACAGACCCGCACGGAAGGCCAGCGCCACGCCCAGAGCCGCCGTGATGAGCGGTGTCGCAATGGTCAGGGTCTCCATGAACGGGCCGAAGTGCCCCAGGGGGCCCGTCGCGTCCGGGGAATACACGGCACCCTGGAACAAGGCGACGTAGGAATTGGTGGCGGCCTTCCAGAGCGCGGTCAGGAAGTCCGTGGGACGGGCGAACAGGTATCCCGCCGTGGTGGCGACGTCCTTGTCCGTGGCCGCGATGAGCAGGCCGCCCAGCACCAGGGCCAGGAACACGGCCAGGAAGGAGACCATCGCGTTGCCCGTGAAGATCTTCTTCACGATCTCCTGGCCGTCCAGCCGTGGCTGTTCTTGCTTACTCACCGGCTTCTCCTGCCTGATCCATCTGATTCTCTCCGGACTGGTGCCGTCCGGGCTGCTGCTGCGATGCGGTGTTCTGGGCGGCGTCCTCCGGCGAGAGGCCCGCCATCATGAGGCCCAGCACGTCACGGGGGGTGTCCGACGGGACGATGCCCACCACCTTGCCCTTGTAGAGGACGGCGATGCGGTCCGCCAGCTCCACCACCTCATCGAGTTCGGTGGACACGATCATCACCGGGATGCCCTTGTCCCGCTCCGCCACGATCCGGCGGTGCAGGAACTCGATGGAACCCACGTCCACACCGCGGGTCGGCTGTGAGGCGATGAAGAGGCGTAGCGGCCGGGACAGTTCCCGGGCCATGACCACCTTCTGCTGATTACCGCCCGAGAGCGAGCCCACCGGGGTGGACCCGGACGGCGTGCGGATGTCGAACTCCTCGATCTTGCTGGTGGCGTTCGAGGCCACCTTGCCGGGATCCATGGCGACGCCGCGCGCGAAGGGTGCCTGGTCGTAGAGGTCCAGGACGAGGTTCTCGGCGACGGAGAAGGGGCCCACCAGGCCGTCCTCTTTACGGTCCTCGGGGACGAAGCCCACACCGGCGTGCAGGACTTCCTTGACGTTGCGGCCCAGCAGTTCCTTGCCGTCCAGGGTGATGGAGCCTGCCACGTGGTCCTGAAGGCCCAGGATGGCCTCCGTCAGCTCGGTCTGGCCGTTGCCCTGCACACCGGCCACCGCCAGGATCTCGCCTTCGGCGATGTCCAGGTCGATGCCGTCCACCACCTGCTGCCCATTCGGGGCGAGCACGGTGAGGCCGCGGATGGAGAAGGTGGTCTTGCCGGGGCTGGCAGGTTCCTTGTTCAGCGTCAGGCTGACGGGGCGGCCCACCATGAGGGCGGCGAGCTCCGTGGTGGACGCACTCGGATCGGCGTTGCCCACCACCTTGCCGCGGCGGATCACGGTGATGGTGTCGGAGACGGCCTTCACCTCGCGGAGCTTGTGGGAGATGAAGAGGATGGAGGTCCCGGAGGCCTTGAGCTGACGCATGATGTCCAGGAGCTCGTCCGTCTCCTGGGGGGTCAGCACCGCGGTGGGCTCATCCAGGATGAGGACACGGGCCTCACGCACCAGGGCCTTGATGATCTCCACGCGTTGCTGGACGCCCACGGGGAGGTCTTCCACCAGGGCGTCCGGATCGACGTTGAAGCCGTACTGGTCCGAGATCTCGCGGATCCTGGTCTTGGTGGATTCCAGGTCCAGGAAGCCACCGGCCTTGGTGGTCTCGCCACCCAGGGCGACGTTCTCCGCGACGGTGAACACGGGGACCAGCATGAAGTGCTGATGCACCATGCCGATGCCCGCCGCCATGGCGTCACCGGGGCCGCGGAAGCTCACAGGCTTCCCGTCCACCACGATCTCGCCATCGGTGGGCTCGTAGAGACCATAGAGGACATTCATGAGAGTCGACTTCCCCGCGCCGTTCTCACCGAGGAGGCAGTGGATCTGCCCCGGCTCAACCACCACATCGATGTGATCGTTGGCCACGAAAGTGCCGAAGGTCTTGGTGATCCCCCGAAGCTCAAGTTTCACGCTGTTGTTTCCGTTCCATCAGATGATGCCCTGTGCGGTCGCTCCATTGCACCGGATATCCAGCAGGCTATCCCAGCACGGTCCCCGCGGTGCAGGTCTTCGCTCACGCAAAGCGCCGCCGCCCCCGGCCCGGTGGGAATCACCGGGCGACGGGGGCGGCGGCACTCACGCCGGAAGCCCTACTGCTTGGGGCTGGCCTTGGACTCGACCTTGATCTTGCCGTCCACGATGTCCTTCTTCAGGGCATCCAGCTCGCCCTGGAGGTCGGCCGGGACAGCGGAGGCGAGATCGTGGAACGGCGCCACGTCGACGCCGCCATTGGCCAAGGTGCCGACGTACGGCTTGGCGGTGAACTTGCCGTCCTTGTCGTCCTTGATCACGGTCTCCACGGCCTCGTCCATCTTCTTGATGACGGAGGTCAGCATGAGGCCCTTGTAGTCCGGGGCGGTCAGGTAACCGTCGGAGTCGACCCAGACGAGCTTGACGTCCTTGCCGGCCGCCTTGGCTTCCTTCAGGGCGCTGGCGGCACCCTTGCCCACAGGACCGGCGACGGGCATGATGATGTCCGCTCCACCGTCGAGCAGGGACTTGGTGACCTGCTTGCCCTTGTCCTGCTTCTCGAAGTCACCGGTGAAGGTGCCGTCCTGCTTGTCCTTGTCCCAGCCGAGGACCTGGACGTTCTTGCCCTTCTTCTCGTTGAAGTACTTCACGCCGTCCGCGAAGCCGTCCATGAAGATGGTGACGGTGGGGATCTTGATGCCACCGAAGGTGCCGACCTTGCCGGTCTTGGTGGTGGCGGCTGCCGTGTAGCCGGCCAGGAACGCGGCCTGAGCCGTGTCATAGATGATCGGCTTCACGTTGGCGATTTCCTTGTCGTACGCGAAGTCGATGATGGTGAAGTGCTTGTCCGGGTTGGCCGTGGCCTGCGCCTTGGTGGCGTCGCCCAGGAGGAAGCCGACCGTGACGGTCAGGTTGCAGCCGGCGCTGACCATGGCACGCAGGTTCGGTTCGAAGTCGTTGTTGGACTTGGACTCGATCTCCTTGGTCGTGATGCCCAGGTCCTTCTCGGACTTCTTCAGGCCCTCGTAGGAGGACTGGTTGAAGGACTGGTCGTCAAAGCCACCGGAGTCGGAGACGATGCACGCCTTGTAGTCGCTGCTGCCGGCCGCGGAGCCGGACTTCTCCTCCGGGGCTGCGCCACAGGCGGAGAGCAGCAGGGCTGCGGCGCTCATGCCTGCGACGCCGACCAGCGAACCGCGCTTGGCTGCGCTGAGGGCGCGCGCCTGCTTGGAAATCTTCAAGGATCCTCCAGAAAACTCGAAATGCCCAAGCATCCATGGCCCGGGCGGTGATGAAGGCAACATTACTCAGTGATCCACACCGCCCGCTACCACGGGCGGCTGGATATGCACTGATTGTTGAATATTTGTTACCTATGGGTAGGCTCAGGCCTCTTCCAGATCCCTGATGGTGCGCAAAGCGGCCCCGGCCAGAACCTTGATCCCGTTGCCGAGGGCGCGCTCATCCACGATGTAGTCGCCCCGGTGCAGATCGTATTCCTCACCGCCGGGCGTGCGGGTGCCCAGACGCATCATGGCGCCGGGCAGGTCCGCGAGGAACCAGGCGAAGTCCTCTCCGCCCATGGACTGCGGGGTCAGGACCACCGCGTGCTCACCGAGTTCGGCGCGCGCAGCCGCCTCGATCAGGGCGGTCTCATGCTCCGAGTTCACCACCGGCGGCACGCCGCGCGTGTGCTCCAGGTGGACATCCACGCCATACGGCGCCGCGACCTGTTGCACCACGCTGTCCAGGAGCTCCCCGGCGCCGTGCCAGGCGTCGCGGTCCAGGCAGCGCATGGTGCCCGCCATGTACCCGCTGGCGGGGATGGCGTTGGGTGCGGACCCGGCGCTGATCTGTCCCCACACCACGGAGACGGCGCTGCGGACGTCGATCCGGCGGGACAGCACGGCCGGGACGCTCACGGCGATCTGGGAGAGGGCGAAGACCAGGTCCTCGGTCAGGTGCGGGCGTGAGGTGTGGCCGCCGCGTCCGGTCAGTTCGATCTTGATGGTGTCCGACGCCGAGGTGATCGCCCCGATGCGCGTGCCGATGTGACCGACGTCGATCTTGGGGTCGCAGTGCAGCGCCATGATGCGGGGCACCCCGTCCAGCACGCCCTGCGCGATGCAGGACAGGGCGCCGCCGGGCATGGTCTCCTCGGCAGGCTGGAAGATGATGCGGACGGTCCCGCCCAGCGGCTCCGAGCGGTGCATCGCGTGCAGCACGAGGGCGACACCCAGCATGGTGGTGGTGTGCACATCGTGCCCGCACGCGTGCGTCACCCCGTGATTGGTGCTCGCGAACGGCAGGCCCGTCTCCTCGATGATGGGCAAGGCGTCGATGTCGCCGCGCAGCGCGGTGGCGATGGGCCCTTCCCCCACGTCCACCACCACGCCGGTGCCTTCCAGCCTGCGGGGCTTGAGTCCCGCAGCCTCCAGGCGGGCCACGAGGCGGTCCGTGGTGCGGAACTCCTTGAAGGAGAGTTCGGGGTGCGCGTGCAGGTCCCGGCGGAACTCGATCAGCTCAGGCAGAAGCGGTTCCAACCAGGGTCCGGCAAGCTGCGGCGGGTTCGATTCGCTGGAGTAGTTGCGCACCCTGACACTTTAGAGCGAGCGTAAGGAAAAACCTCAAAAGGTCACGCGCGGTTACAGCACGTCCGTATCGCCGCTGGCTTTGAAGGCGTCCACGGCGCTCTTGACACGCTGGGCGTGCTCCGTGGTGGTCACCAGAAGGGCGTCCGGAGTGTCCACGATCACGACGTCCTTGATGCCGATCAAAGCGATCACGCGCTTGGTGTCCGCCACGACCACGCCGCTGGCGTCCTCGGTGAAGACGCGGGGGTCATCACCCAGCACCGTGACGTCGTCGACCTCACGCGCGCTGTTCAGGCGGCCGATCGCCGCGAAGTCCCCGACGTCGTCCCAGCCGAATTCCCCGGGCACGACGGCGACGTCCCCGGCCGCCGCGGCCGGCTCGGCCACCGCGTAGTCGATGGCGATCTTGGGCAGTGTGGGCCAGATACGCGCCGTCACGGCGTCCCGCTCCGGGGTGTCCCAGGCGCGGGCGATCTCCAGGAGACCCGCGTGCAGCTCCGGCTGGTTGATCTCCAGGTGCTTGAGCATGAGGGCCACGGGGGCCACGAACATGCCGGCGTTCCAGACGTAGTCCCCGCTGTCCAGGTACTGGCGGGCCACCGCTTCATCCGGCTTCTCCACGAACTCCACCACGGCGTGGGCGTTGGGGGCGTCCTCCACGTGCAGGAGTTCACCGACCCGGATGTACCCGAAGCCCGTGGACGGGTGGGTGGGCTTGATCCCGATGGTGACGATCTTGCCGGTGGCGGCGGTGTGGATGGCCTCGCGCACAGCAGCCTGGAACACGTGGGTGGGGCTGATCACCTGGTCGGCCGCGAAGGAACCCATGATGGTCTCCGGGTCACGCTCGTGCAGGATCGCGGCGGCGAGCCCGATCGCGGCGGCGGAGTCCTTGGGTTCGCTCTCCAGGACCAGGTCCCGGTCCTGGAGCTCGGGGAGCTGACGGCACACGGCGGTCCGGTGGGCCACACCGGTCACCACGAGCACGCGCCCCTCGGCCAGCGGCTCCAGGCGATCGTAGGTGGCCCTGATGAGGGTGCTCCCAGAGCCGGTCAGGTCATGAAGGAACTTGGGAGCGGCCGCCCGGGAGAGGGGCCACAGACGGGTTCCAACGCCTCCTGCCGGGATGACCGCGAAGAAGCGGGACATCGCCTGGCTGCGGGCGTCCACATTGTCGTTACTCACCCCCACATGGTAGGCGACGCACCCCCTGATGGCCGCGCAGGCGGGCCCGGCCGCACCGGGTGTCTGTGGCATTAATCTCATGCCCAGTCGCATTTGCCCGAATTCCGCGCTCGCATTATTGGGGCAAGGCAAAGCTAAATTGAATAAGCTGTGAGCGAAGCCTAGATTTGGCTTGGGCCATCAGGCTCACACAGCATGCGTTCCCCCGCATGGACTACATGCCAGCGCTGCCGTGTTCCAGGGAGGTTTATTCAGTGCCGACGAAACCAGCTGGCACCTTGTACCGCGGCCGGGAGGGCATGTGGTCTTGGGTTGGGCACCGCATCACCGGTGTTGTGATCTTCTTCTTCTTGTTGGTGCACGTCCTGGACACGTCGCTTGTCCGCGTGTCCCCTGAGGTCTACACCAGCGTCATCGGGGCCTACAAGAACCCCCTCATGGCCGTGGGCGAGACGGGCCTCGTGGCCGCGATCCTGTTCCACGCCTTCAATGGCCTGCGCGTCATCGCGATCGATTTCTGGAAGAAGGGCGCCAAGTACCAGCGCCAGATGCTGTGGGCCGTGCTCATCATCTGGGTCGTGGTCTTCGCAGCCTTCGCCATCCGCCACCTCACCCTGGCACTGGGAGGTCACTAAGCCATGAGCACCATTCAGGCTCCTCGCAGCGGCAACAGCCGCATCGCCCCGCAGTACCGCCGTTCTTCCGGTTCCAAGGGCAACTTCGAGATGTTCGCATGGCTCTTCATGCGTCTGTCCGGTGTCGTCCTGGTGGTCCTGATCTTCGGGCACCTCTTCGTGAACCTCATGGTCGGCCAGGGCATCCACGCCATCGACTTCGGTTTCGTGGCCGGCAAATGGGCCGACCCGTTCTGGCAGTTCTGGGATCTGGCCATGCTGTGGCTGGCATTCCTGCACGGCAGCAACGGCGTCCGCACCATCATCAACGACTACGCCGAGAAGGACAGCACCCGTCGCGTCCTGAAGACCCTGCTCTACGTCGCGTCGATCGTCGTCGTGATCCTGGGCACCCTGGTGATCTTCACCTTCGACCCGTGCCCGGTCCTCAACGGCCAGCTCATGGACGGCGCGCCGTCCTTCTGCCCGGCCCCGTAGCGTCCAGGCCGCATGCGGCCTGAGCAGAAGATTTTCCTGGAAGAGAGAAGGCATCTGAGAATGCAGGTCCACAAGTACGATGTTGTGATCATCGGCGCCGGTGGTGCCGGAATGCGCGCAGCGATCGAATCCGGCCAGCGTGCCCGCACGGCCGTGCTGACCAAGCTCTACCCCACCCGTTCCCACACGGGCGCCGCTCAGGGCGGCATGTGCGCGGCACTCGCCAACGTCGAAGAGGACAACTGGGAGTGGCACACCTTCGACACCGTCAAGGGCGGTGACTACCTGGTGGACCAGGACGCGGCGGAGGTCATGGCCAAAGAGGCCATCGACGCCGTGCTGGACCTGGAGAAGATGGGCCTGCCGTTCAACCGCACGCCCGAAGGCCGCATCGACCAGCGCCGCTTCGGCGGTCACACCCGTGACCACGGCAAGGCGCCCGTGCGCCGCGCCTGCTACGCCGCGGACCGCACCGGACACATGATCCTGCAGACGCTCTACCAGAACTGCGTCAAGCACAATGTGGAGTTCTACAACGAGTACTACGTCCTGGACCTGCTGACCGTCGAGGAAGACGCGACGCGTGAGGACGGGACCCCGTACAAGCAGAAGCGCGTGGCCGGCGTGGTCTCCTACGACCTCGCCACCGGCGAACTGCACGTCTTCCAGGCCAAGAGCGTAGTGTTCGCCTCGGGCGGCGCCGGCAAGGTCTTCAAGACCACCTCCAACGCCCACACCCTCACCGGTGACGGCATGGGAATCGCCTTCCGCCGTGGCATCCCGCTGGAGGACATGGAATTCTTCCAGTTCCATCCGACCGGCCTGGCCGGCCTGGGCATCCTCCTCTCCGAGGCCGCCCGTGGCGAAGGCGCCATCCTGCGCAACTCCGAGGGTGAGCGCTTCATGGAGCGCTACGCCCCCACCATCAAGGATCTGGCCCCCCGTGACATCGTGGCCCGTTCCATGGCCAACGAGGTCCGTGAAGGCCGCGGCTGCGGCCCGAACAAGGACTACGTGCTGCTCGACCTGACGCACCTGGAGCCGGCTCACATCGACGCCAAGCTCCCGGACATCACCGAGTTCGCCCGCACCTACCTGGGTGTGGAGCCCTACACCGAGCCCGTCCCGGTGTTCCCCACGGCCCACTACGCCATGGGTGGCATCCCCACCAACATCACCACCGAGGTCCTCCAGGACAACGACACGGTGATCCCCGGCCTGTACGCCGCCGGTGAGGTGGCCTGCGTGTCCGTGCACGGCTCCAACCGTCTCGGCACCAACTCCCTGCTGGACATCAACGTGTTCGGCAAGCGCGCCGGTGTGGCCGCCGCGGAGTACGCCAAGACCGCCGACTACGTGGAACTCCCGGAGAACCCGGAGGACTTCACCCGCGGCCTGCTGGACTCCGTCCGCAATGCCAACGGCACCGAGCGTGTGGCTGCCATCCGCAAGGAACTGCAGGACACCATGGACGCCAACATGCAGGTGTTCCGTTCCGCGGACACCCTGAACCAGGTGCTCCAGGACATCGCTTCCTTCGAGGAGCGGTACAAGAACATCTCCATCCAGGACAAGGGCAAGCGCTTCAACCTGGACCTCCTTGAGGCCGTGGAGCTGGGCTTCCTGCTGGAGCTCGCCAAGGTCATGACCGTGGCGGCCCTGCACCGTGAGGAATCCCGTGGTGGTCACTACCGCGAGGACTTCCCCGACCGTGATGACGCGAAGTTCATGAAGCACTCCATGGCTTACAAGGACTCCGAGGCATCCGCCGAACACGTAGCCGGCATCCGCCTGGACACCAAGCCGGTGATCTTCACCCGTTACGAGCCGATGGAGCGTAAGTACTGATGTCTACCGCAACCGCTGAACCCGCATCCAAGGTGGAGCTGCCGGCGAGTGCCGGAGGCGGCGGGGAGATCCCGTCCTTCGACATCACGCTGCGTGTGCGCCGCTACAACCCGGAGGTCTCCGAGGAGGCGCACTGGGATGATTTCAAGCTGACCATGTACGGCACCGACCGTGTGCTGGACGCGCTCCACAAGGTCAAGTGGGACCACGACGGCTCGCTGTCCTTCCGCCGCTCCTGCGCCCACGGCGTGTGCGGTTCCGATGCCATGCGCATCAACGGACGCAACCGCCTGGCCTGCAAGACCCTGCTGAAGGACCTGGACACGTCCAAGCCCATCACGGTGGAGCCCATCAAGGGCCTGCCGGTGGAGAAGGACCTGATCGTGGACATGGAACCGTTCTTCCAGTCCTACCGCGAGGTCATGCCCTTCCTGATCCCGGGTGGCCACGAGCCCACCAAGGAACGCCTGCAGTCCCCCGAGGACCGGGAACGCTTCGATGACACCACCAAGTGCATCCTCTGCGCCGCCTGTACCTCCAGCTGCCCGGTGTTCTGGACGGACGGTCAGTACTTCGGCCCGGCCGCGATCGTGAACGCCCACCGCTTCATCTTCGATTCCCGTGATGATGCCGGCGACATGCGCCTGGAGATCCTCAACGACAAGGAAGGCGTGTGGCGCTGCCGCACCACTTTCAACTGCTCCGAGGCGTGCCCGCGTGGCATTCAGATCACCCAGGCGATCGCCGAGGTCAAGCAGGCGATCCTCGCCCGCAACATCTGATCCCGGCGTCGGCAGACGCACACGGATCGCTGCACGACGACGGCGCCGCTCACCACCCGGTGAGCGGCGCCGTTCGCATTTGCCCGCCGCCGTCGCCGGCACCTGCGCGGCTCCTCACCCGGCTCGCGAGAAGCCGGGTGAGCAAGATGACGCCGGCGCTTCTTCACATCCAGCGCTCCAGCCGGTGGCCCGGTACGCTTCTGGAGGCTACGACAGATGAAAGGCGGCCCGATGCCCACCACCCTCAAGGTCAGCTTCGACGGCAGCACCGGCGCACGCCTGGCCGGCATCCTCGATGTCCCGGACGGTCCCGTCCGCGGCTGGGGCCTCTTCTCGCACGGCCTGACGCTGGGCAAGGACAGCCCCTCGGCCTCCCGTATCTGCAAGGGCCTGGCGGAGCAGAGCGTGGGCATGCTCCGTTTCGACAACCTCGGCCTGGGCGACTCCGCCGGGGACTGGTCGGACGGGTCCTTCAGCGTCAAGGTGGCGGACACCCTGAAGGCGGCGGAGTTCCTGCGAGGCGAGGGCAAAGCAGCGAGCCTGCTGGTGGGCCACTCCTTCGGCGGCGCGGCGGTACTCGCGGCAGCCTCCGATCTCCCCGAGGTGGCAGCCGTGGCCACGGTCGCCGCACCCTACGAGCCGCGCCATGTGGAGCACATGTTCGATTCCGAGGTGGACACCATCCTGGCCACCGGAAGTGCCGAGGTGGACCTCGGCGGAAGGCGCCGGGAGATCCGCCGGCACTTCGTGGAGGACGTGCAGCAGGCTGATCTGCGGGAGTGTATCCGTGGCCTGCACCGGCCCCTCATGGTGCTCCACTCCCCCACTGACAACACCGTGGGGATCGACAACGCCAGCGCCATCTTCCAGACGGCCCGGCATCCCCGGAGCTTCGTCTCCCTGGAAGGCACCGAACACCTGCTGACCGGCAAGGGCCAGGCCGCACGAGTGGCCCGGATCATCTCAGCCTGGGCGGAGCAGTACCTCAGCGTCTGAGGTTGACGGCATGGCCCGTGAGCCGGCACGGCTGCGGTCCTCCGCCGCACGCCGGTCCGCACGCCGACGGGTTCTTCGGGGCGGCCGACCCCTCAGCCTGCCCGGTCAGGCCCCGTCGCCGGAGGCCGCCTCCAGGTCCGCCGCACGCACGGTGGTCCACGAGGTGCACAGCAGCAGGACCATGCTGAGCAGGTTCAGCCAGACCAGCACACCCACCACGATGCCGAACGAGGCCATCACAGGGTTCTTCGTGGCCATGCCGAGCAATTCACTGCTGAGGGCCTGCATGATCGTCAGGATGACCGCGCAGATCACGACACCCTCCAGGAACGGCCTCCGGGGGAAGCGGAGCCTGGCGCCCAGGCGCATGAGCAATCCGGCGGTGCAACCATTCAGGATCAGCCCGGCGGCGATGGCCAGGAACGGGATCCGCACCACCTGCTCAAAGGGTGTGCCGGCGAGCAGATGGCCGAGCAGATCGCTAGAGAACACCGTGATGCCGACGCTGAGCAGCAGGGCCAGCGCCATCAGAAGCAGGGTGACCAGGTCCAGGAGCCGGGCGACGGCGAAGTTCTCCTTGAGGGGCGGCTGCACGGCCACCTGCCGCATGCCCTCACGCGTGCCGCCGATCCAGCCGAGCGAGCTGAACAGGGCCACCGCGAGGGACAGGGCCACGGTCCAGCTCAGGCCACCCGAATCCAGGAAGGCCTCGGGGTCGACCAGGCCCGGACTGTCGCCTCGTTTGAGCACCCCCGGCAGGGCTTTGGACGCGGCGTTCAGGAGATCGTCCCGGAATCCCGGGTGCCCGTTGAGCACCAGTCCGCCGATGCCGAAGCCCGCCACGGTCAGCGCGCCGATCGAGAAGAACATCCGGAAGGCCACGCCGCCCGCCACGAGCGAGCCGTTGCGGGCCTGGAAATTGCCCCAGACCCTCAGGGGAAGCCAAGTGGCACTCAAGGCCGCCAGCCAGGCGAAGAAGGCCCCGAGGAAGGCGGGGGTGCGCTGGCCCTGACGGAATCCGCGCCAGAGGGCGTCCCGCCGTCGTCGTTCTTCCTCGCGCAGGCGCGCTATGTTCAGAGGCGAGACCTCCTCCCCCGCCGCGTCCTGCGGCAGGGGTTCGGCCTGGGCTTCGGGAGCCTCAGTGCGCTTCCGGTGCCCGGCCAAGGGGGACTTCCTCCCGTAGTTCCCAGAAGCCGTTGGCCACGTGCTCGTAGACTCCGATGCGGTCGACGGCGATGGTGGCGGCATAGGAGGACAGTGCCTCCTCGGCGTCGCTCAGGCTGCTCTCCCCCACGTCGTGGGCCACCGTGACGTGCGGGTGGTACGGGAAGGCCGGCTCGCGTTCCAGAGGGCCCGCCTGCAGAGCTTCGTGCAGCTGGACGCAGGCTTCGAAACCCTCCACCACGTTCAGATAGACCACGGGAGAGACCGGACGGAACGATCCCGTGCCGTTCAGCGTGACCCTGAACGGATCGATTCCCGTGGCCACGGATCGCACGTGCTCCAGAGCACTGGGCCAATCGGCGGCCGGTGTGGTGGTGACCAGGGTGATGTGTGCCGGGACGAAGGAGGCCATGGGGTCCCCGAAGGAGGCCCGCCAGACCTGCAGCTCGGAGGCGATGTCCTCCGGGAAGCCGATGATGACGCCGACACAGGGCGGCGTCTCCTCAGCAGAGGTCTCCCCCTGCTGGGCGACGGCACCCCCGGCGTTCGGCTCCTGGCACATGGGTTCAGTCTGCCTGTCCTGCAGGAGCCAGGAAACCCACCTTCTGGTAAACATCCGCCAGTACCGGGGAAGCCACGGCACGGGCTTTCTCCGCGCCGCGTGCCAGGAGGCGGTCCAGCTCCGCCGGGTCCTCCAGAAGCTCCAGCGTGCGGGCCCGGATGGGCTCCAATCGCTCCACCACGGCGTCCGCGACGGCGACCTTCAGGTGGCCGTACATCTTGCCCTGGAACTCCTCCACCAGTGTCTCCACCGGGGTGTCGCTCACGGTGGAGAGGATCTCCAGCAGATTGCTGACGCCCGGCTTTTCCTGGCGGTCGAAGGAGATCTCCGTACCCGCATCCGTGACCGCGGACTTGATGCGCTTGGCGATCACCTTCGGCTCATCCAGGATGTTGATCAGGCCGTTCGGGCTCGACGCGGACTTGGACATCTTGGACGTGGGGCTCTGCAGATCGTAGATCCGGGCGCCGTCCTTGCGGATCAGCGCCTTGGGCAGGCGGAAGGTCTCCCCGAAGCGGTGGTTGAAACGCTGGGCCAGGTCACGGGCCAGCTCCACGTGCTGCTTCTGGTCATCCCCCACCGGCACGGCGTCCGGGTGGTACAGCAGAATGTCCGCGGCCATGAGCATGGGGTAGGTGAACAGCCCGACCCCGGCCGAATCCAGGCCGCCCTTGGCGGACTTGTCCTTGAACTGCGTCATCCGGGACGCCTCGCCGAAACCGGTGATGCACATCATGACCCAAGCCAGCTGTGCGTGCTCGGGGACATGGGACTGTACGAAGAGCGTGGACTTCTCCACGTCGATGCCGCCCGCGATGTACTGTGCCGCCGTCCGCCGCGTGCGCTCCGCGAGTTCCACGGGGTCCTGCGGCACGGTGATGGCGTGCATGTCCGGAATGAAGTAGAAGGTGTCGTAGTCCTCCTGGGCCTTGACCCAGTTCACCAGGGCGCCCAGATAGTTGCCCAGGTGCAGCGAGTCCGCGGAGGGCTGCATCCCGGAGAGGACGCGGGGCCTGCGGTCGGCGTGCAGGGTGAGGAATTCTTCTTCGGTGATGGTGTTGTGGCTCATGGTGTCCTTGGGAACGCCCGGGTCACCCCGGGACGCTGCCTCTCAGAGGCTGTAATCGACCACCAGGGGGGCGTGGTCGGAGAAACGGGTGTCGTAGCTGGCTGCGCGGTCCACCACGGCCTGCCGCGCACGGGCGGCGAGGGCGGGGGTGGCCATGTGGTAGTCGATACGCCAGCCCGTGTCATTGTCGAAGGCCTGACCGCGCTGGGACCACCAGGTGTACGGACCGTCCACCGGTCCGGCCAGCTCTCGCGCCACATCCTTGTACCCGATCTCCTCACCGAAGAAGCGGTCGAAGTAGGCACGTTCCTCCGGCAGGAAGCCGGCGCGCTTGGTGTTGCCGCGCCAGTTCTTGATGTCCAGTTCGGTGTGGCCGACGTTGAGGTCACCCGTGATCACCACGTGGTCACTGGCACCCGCCAGTTCCGGGAGCTTGGTGATCATCGTGTCCAGGAAGCGGTACTTGTCCACCTGCTTGGGGGTGTCCACCTCGCCGGAGTGCACGTAGGCGCTGACCACCGTGAGCTTCTCGCCGTTGGGGAGGCCGAAGTCGGCCTCGACCCAGCGGCCGGTGGTGGCGAAGTACTCGTCCCCGATGCCCACACGCGTGGCGAGCGGCTTCTCCCGGGACACCAGCGCGACGCCGGCGCGGCCCTTGGCTTCCGCCTCGGCATGCAGGATGTGCCAGCCCTCACCGATCAGGTCGAAGACCACGTCATCAGGTGCGCGGACCTCCTGGAGCGTGAGGATGTCCACGTCACGGCCGGCCAGCCACTCGGCCATACCCTTGCGGTAGGCGGCCCGGATGCCGTTGACGTTGACGGTCGCAATGCGCAGATAATCCTTCTCAGCCACGTTCACCCTCGTTACTCTAGTCGATGACCGTGCCGGTCACAGGCGCTTCGGTGGTGCCGCCGGACTTGATCATGTCGCGTGCGTTGCTGGCCGTGATGGTGATGGTCTCCAGGGCGCGGGACACGGTCCCGCCATCGCCTTCGGCGCCCTTGGCGAGCTCCTCCTCGATGACGCGGGCCTGCACCTGGACGATCTTGAACGAGTGGTCCAGCTTCATGTCCCGCATACGCGCGGGCTCCCCGTCCTGAGCCACCAGCTTGGTGCCCTGGGAGGACGACGACGGCGCACGGCCGGTTGCCGCGTTGAAGGCGTTGCTCGCTTCGTTCAGCTTCGCCGCGGCCCGCTTGGTGGCCCGCTGGATGCTGAACACCACGAAGGCGGCGAGCAGGAGCCAGCCGAGCGAGATGACGGCCACGAACCAGCCCACCACGCTGTTCTGGTTCGCCGCGAAGATCACGGCCACCAGGAAGGCCAGGACCAGAACGGACATGCCCAGGCCGCCGATCCTGAAGGTGCTGGCCTTGGCCGCGCTGAACCGCGTACCGGCGCCGGACTGAGTGTCTTCGGGTCCAAGAGATTGCATGATTCCATTCTCCCCCAAGCGCAAGCTGTGACAGGCCATGTTCCCGCCCGGCGAACGGAGGGGATGAGGGAGGACGGTGCGCCGAACTCGCTGGGAAGAGACTGAGTTCGCTGTCTCAGGCAGCGAGGTCAGCCCTTTCCCAGCGAGCTCAGCGACCGGGGCAGGAACGATGGGTGCAGGAATGTCGCCGGCCGGGGGAAATCTCTGGCGCGTCTCAGGAGTTGGCGCGGAGGACTTCCAGGCGCTGGCGGTATTCGCTCTCGTCGATCTCGCCGCGGGCATACCGTTCGCGGAGGACCGACTCCGCCCCCATCCGGCCCGCCTGGTGAGCCCAGCTCCGCCGACGGCGTGCGAAGAAGAAGATGCCGACGAAGAGCAGAACGAACCAGAAGAACGGGAAGATGAGGAACCAGGGAAAGAAGCCCCCGGCCCACATGCCGTGGGCGGCAACGGCCGGGGTGGCCAGGAGTGCTGTGCTGAGCATGATGAAACCTTTCGTGGAGCCGTCATGGACGGCTGCTGCGAGCCGGTGTTCCGGCCTGATTCCATCCTTCGCTTTCGGCCTCCCCACCGCGTCTGCCCTGGGGAAGCTCTTCACCGCCCGGCGTACTCCCGCGAGAGTATGCCCCGGGAGCAGCTCAGGCACCCGAACGTGGGCGATCCACACAAGTGCTCCCACCGAGGCCAGGCAAATCGGTCGAATCAGGACGCCACATGCCAGGTGAGCCGGCTCAGGCCCCCGAGCCCGGCGCAGCCCCCCCGAGGCCAGACAAGACAGATCGCGGCACGGCCAGGGCGCGAGAAGGCCGGCTCAGCCGATCAGGCGCGGGCGGCGCTCACGGTGTCCAGCCGGGCCGGACCAGCCCGGACTCATAGGCGGTGACGACAAGCTGAGCCCGGTCCCGGCAACCGAGCTTGCCCATGATCCGGGAGACGTGGGTCTTGGCGGTCAACGGCGTGATGTACAGCCGTTCGGCGATCTCGGCGTTGTTCAGCCCTTCGCCCACCAGGGCCAGCACCTCCCGCTCGCGTTCGGTGATCTCCGCCAAGCTCCGGGGCGCCGAGGACGGCCCCTGGCCCTTGAGGAGGTCCATGACCTGGCGGGTGACCGGAGGCGAGAGGAGGGCGTCGCCGTCGTGGACTGCCTGGATGGCCCGCAGCAGCTCGGCCGGTTCGGTGTCCTTGACGAGGAAGCCCGCCGCGCCGGCGCGGATGGCCTCCACGATGTACTCGTCCAGACCGAAAGTGGTGAGGATGATGATGCGGGGCACCGGACCGAGCCGGGCGATATCCCGGGTGGCCTCCAACCCGTCTCCGTCGGGCATGCGGATGTCCATCAGCATCACGTCCGGGTGGGTCCTCCGCGCCAGCGCCACCGCCTCGCGTCCGGTGGCCGCCTCGCCCACGATCTCCAGGCCCTCCTCCGCTTCGATCAGCGCCCGGAATCCGGCGCGGATGAGGCCCTGATCGTCGGCGAGCGCCACCCGCACCGTCCCCATGCCGCCGTCGTCCTGCCTGCTGTCCATCAGAGTCCCTTCCTCTCAGAAGGACTTATGCCATCCCCGGCCCAGCTCGCGCGGGCCTGCCGGGGAGCCCTCACGTCGAGGCGGAACTCGCCGCCCTCGACGTCAACAGTCACGCTCCCACCGCATGCGGCCAGCCTCTCCCGCATGCCCCGAAGGCCGTGCCCTTCCCGGACTTCGCCGTTTGCCGGATCAACACGGCTGACGAGACGGAACCACACCTCGCCGTCGGTCGCGCCGAGGGCCAGGACGGCTCCCGGAACCGTTGCGTGCCTGCGCACGTTGCTCAAGCCCTCCTGCACCGCCCTGAACAGGGCGTCCTGCACAGCGGGGACCAGGGACGGCGCAGTGGACTGCCACAAGGTCAGCCCGTGCGGAGGTTCAAGCTCCACCCTGAGGCCTGCGGCACGGGCCTCCTCCACCAGAGCGGCCACCTCGGTCAGGCTCCGGTGGCGGACGGGCGGAGTACGAGGCGCCGTGGGCGAGGGTTCAGCGGCACCGCCCTCTTCCTCATGGCCTTCCGACTCCCGCGAGTCCCCGGGTCGCTGATCCCGCAGGACATCCAGGAGATCACGCACCTCGGCCAGCGAATCCTTGCTGGCCTCTTTGATGTTCTGCAGCGCCTCGGTCAGCCTGGCCGGATCCTTCTCCCCCAGATGCAGCGCGACGGAGGCCTGCACATTGATCAAGGACAGCGAGTGGCCCACCACATCGTGGATGTCCCGGGCCAGAGCCAGACGGTATTCGTCCCGGTCCGCCTGTTCCCGCGCCTTCCGCTGCTCTCTCAGTTCGGCCAGCCTCAGGCGACGGCGACGGCCCGCCTCCCCCAGCAGCACGAGGACCGCCAGCCACGCGGTGGCCGCGGCCAGAGCAGGTGCCGCAGCCCAGGGCGAGGCGTCCGCCCAGGGCGGAGCCCACGGGGACTCCCTCACCGGGAACCACCCCGTTTCCTGAAGGACCGCCAGCACCGCCACGAGTCCGACCACGCTCCAGGACTGCCAGCGCCTGCCCCTCAGGGAAGCGTTGAACAAGGCCACGGCGAAAGCCAGGAACACCGGTCCCCACGGCAGAGCCAGCAAGAGATAGCCTGTCGCAAGCACCACTTGGAAAGCCAGGACCTGGGCCGGCCGGCGATGCATGAACAACAGCGCCGCCGGTCCCAGCAGGAGGAACGGCACGGTCACGGGCGGCAGCTCCAGACCCCGCCAATGCGCCATGGCCGCGGTGCCGAGCAGCTGGATCACCGCCACGGCACACGGGATGCCGAACTGGGCGATCCGGCGTCGTCGTGTGCTGTTCATGATCCCGAGCCTAGACGCCGCGGGAGGCCACCGCGTCCCCCAGGTGGAGTATGTGGAAAGCCACGGCGGCAGTCGTCACGGCTGCGGCTTGTTCGCCTTGCCGTCCAGCCACAGTTCCGTGGACGCATCGGCATGAGAACCCTCGCTGCCCACGTGTTTGTCGCTGATGGTGGGGCCGTTCTTGATGACGTGGACCAGGGCCATGCCGTGCCCGCGGCCGAGGCCGTATTCGTCCTTCAGCCACTCGAGGATGACGCCGACCTTCACCCCCGGCTCTCCGAACCCCTTGGCCTCAGCCTCCTCCACGAGCTGACGTGGGGTCTTGCCCGTCTTGTCCTCAATCGCGTCGAGATATGCCTGAAATGACATGTCGTGTCCTTGTCCTTCGTCGTGGTCGTGTTCCGCCGAGCAGTTCACTGCGGCGGCCTTCCGCTCGGAGCCCGGGCGGGCTACCCGTCCTGATCCCTGAACTCCTGGATGATCCGCGGCGAATCATGCAGGCAGACCATCAGCAACGGCACGGCGCCCCGATTGGTGAAACCATGCCACGCTCCGGCCGGGACGATCACCGTGGTCCCCGGGCCGACGACCACCTCGCCGCCGTCGAGGTGGAACGTCGCCTCGCCTTCCAGCGCCAGCCAGGTCTCGGCGTAGGGGTGCCGGTGCACGGCGGGCCCCTTCCCCGGCGGGGTGCGGACCAGGAAGTAGGAGAGCCCCACTCCGAAGTCACCGCCCTCGAACCGCTCTGCCGTTCCCCCCGGAAGCGCCAGGCTGCCGGGTTCCAGCAGCACCACAGCTTCTGCTTCCATCTGTTCCTCCTCCGGTTCCGCCGTCCGGCGGTGTTCCTTCACTCTCCGTCCAGTCGTCACTGTGCCGCTAACCTTTCGATATGGATCGAAACATCGTGACCTTCCGGCTCAGCCTTGAGGACGTGGCGGCCCTGCGCTTCGGCATCTCGCCGGGCCATGAACTCGCCGCCGCGATCCGGCTGATCCAGACCGCCCAGTCCCGCCCGCTGCACTGGGGCTGGCTCCGCGAGGCGCGCCGGTCCGTGCCCCAGGAAGCCTTCGGACTCCTCTCCCTCCTGATCGCCCCGCAGGGCTACTTTCCGGATTTCCTCACCGGCACACCGGGCCCCGACCTCACCCCTGCCGAGGAACTCGCGACGCTACGTGCCACTCCCCCGGAACTGGCGTCGTATCAGCTGCGCAAGGTCCTCCGTCTGGCGGAAGGGCCTCGTCACGCCGCCGTGGAGCGAATGGCGGAACGCCCGTCCCTGGCACTGGGCCGCATCTCCGAAGCATGGGCCGCCGTCTGGGACGCCCTCCTGGCACCGCAATGGCCGCAGATCCGGCGGCTCCTCCTCGCTGACATCGCCCACCGCACCGGCGTCATGGCCGGGCACGGCGCAGGGGCGATGGTCGGAGGCCTTCACGAACGCGTCTTCTGGCGAGAGGGGGAAGTGCGGGTGCGGATGAACGCCTGGCAGGAGGAGGTGGACTGCCGCGGGCACGGGCTGCTCCTGACACCCTCTGTACTGTCCAGCCCCTGGTGTTCGGTCCTGACGGAACCGCCGGTCCAGCCGACCGTGTTCTACCCGGTCCTCGGACTCTCCCCGGAGTGGCACCGCTCCGGCGCCGCCTCCGGCGGGCAGGCGCTCGCCCGCCTGCTGGGCACGGGACGGGCCGCGGTGCTCAGCGCTCTCGACGGCCCCCGGAACACGAGTGATGTAGCACGCCTGTGCGGAATAGCGCCGTCGACGGCGGTCCACCACCTCACAGCCCTGCGCGACGCCGGGCTGCTGAGCAGCGCTCGACGGGGCGCCGCCGTCGAGCACCGCAGGACCGCCCTGGGTGACGCGCTGCTGTTCACGGCCGGCTCCGCGGCTGCCGGCGAACGGGACCCCACGCTCAAAGCCTGAGGACCCGGCACGCCAAGCCCACCGCGACGCCCGAGAACCTGCGGCTGGGAAACACGACGGCGCCGGACCCCACGAAGGGATCCGGCGCCGTCGCGCGTGCGGGAAGACCCCGCAGGGAAGGCTCAGGCGCGCGCAGCCGCGCGCTCTGCCGCCTCCACCACATTGGTCATGAGCAGGGCCACCGTCATGGGGCCGACCCCACCCGGGTTCGGGGAGATCCAGCCGGCCACCTCCGCGGCGGCCGGATCGATGTCACCGAAGACGCGGCTCTTGCCGGTTTCCGGGTCCGTCTCGCGGGTCACGCCGACATCCAGCAGGGCCGCACCCGGCTTGACGTCCTCCGCCTTGACGATGTGCCGCACACCGGCCGCACCCACGATCACATCGGCCTGCCGCAGCAGTTCCGACATGTTCGTGGTGCCCGTGTGGGTCAGCGTCACAGTGGCGTTGATCTCGCGACGGGTCAGCAGAAGACCGATGGAACGGCCGATCGTGACACCACGGCCCACCACCACCACGTGCTTGCCCTTGAGGTCGTAATCGTTCCGCAGGAGCAGTTCGATCACGCCACGCGGGGTGCACGGGAGAGGGGTGTCGATGGGGCTGTTGACGTTCAGGACCAGGCGCCCCAGGTTCGTGGGGTGCAGACCATCCGCGTCCTTGGCCGGGTCGATCCGTTCCAGAATCGCATCCGTGTCCAGGTGCTTCGGCAGCGGGAGCTGGACGATGTACCCGTGGCAGGAGGGATCAGCATTGAGTTCGTCAATGAGGGCCTCCACCTCCTCCTGGGTGGCATCGGCAGGCAGCTCGCGCTGGATCGAGTTCATCCCGATCGCCACAGACTGCTTGTGCTTCATCGACACGTACAGCTGGGACGCCGGGTCGGCGCCCACCAGCACAGTGGCGATGCCCGGAACCACACCGCGGTCCTTGAGGGCCGCGACGCGTTCCGTGAGTTCCTGCTTGATGGCGGCCGAAGCCTTCCGGCCGTCAAGAATCCGTGCGGTCACCGGCTGTTCCGTCACTGAGAGAGGCCCGGGTACAGCGGGAAACCGGAGGCCAGCACGTCCACGCGGGCGCGCAGGGCGTCGATGTCCGCGCCCGGCAGCAGAGCCAGTGCGATCACGTCAGCGACCTCGGTGAACTCGGCATCGCCGAAGCCACGCGTGGCCAGAGCAGAAGTGCCGATGCGCAGGCCGGAGGTGATCATCGGCGGACGCGGGTCGTTCGGGACGGCATTGCGGTTGACGGTGATGTGGGCCTCGTGAAGGAGGTCCTCGGCCTGCTTGCCGTCGATCGCGGCGTCACGCAGGTCCACCAGGACCAGGTGCACATCGGTGCCGCCGGAACGGACGGCGATCCCGGCGTCCTTGACGTCCTGCCGGGTGAGGCGCTCGGCCAGGATCGCGGCGCCGCGCAGGGTGCGCTCCTGGCGGTCCTTGAACTCGTCGGTGCCGGCGATCTTGAAGGCGGTGGCCTTCGCGGCGATCACGTGCATGAGCGGACCGCCCTGCTGACCCGGGAAGACGGCGGAGTTGATCTTCTTGGCCAGGTCCGCGTCGTTCGTGAGAATGAAGCCGGAGCGGGGGCCGCCAATGGTCTTGTGCACGGTGGAGGACACCACGTGAGCGTGCGGAACCGGGTTCGGGTGCACGCCTGCAGCCACCAGACCGGCGAAGTGTGCCATGTCCACCCAGAGGTAGGCGCCGACCTCGTCCGCGATGGCGCGGAAGGCGGCGAAGTCCAGCTGACGCGGGTAGGCCGACCAGCCGGCGATGATCACCTTGGGCTTGTGCTCCAGGGCCAGACGGCGGACCTCATCCATGTCGACCAGGGAGGTCTCAGGGTCCACACCGTAGGCCACGATGTTGAAGAGACGGCCGGAGAAGTTGATCTTCATGCCGTGGGTCAGGTGACCGCCGTGGTCCAGGGACAGACCCAGGAGGGTGTCACCCGGGCGGGCGATCGCATGCAGAACGGCGGCGTTGGCCGTGGCACCGGAGTGGGGCTGAACGTTCGCGAACTCGGCGCCGAAGAGGGCCTTGGCGCGTTCGATCGCCAGCGACTCGGCGACGTCGACCTCTTCACAGCCGCCGTAGTAACGACGGCCCGGGTACCCCTCCGCATACTTGTTGGTCAGCACCGAGCCCTGGGACTGAAGCACGGAGACGGGGACGAAGTTCTCAGACGCGATCATCTCGAGGTAGGTGCGCTGGCGGGCCAGTTCACGGTCGAGGACGGCGGCGATTTCAGGGTCGACTTCAGCCAGCGGAAGGTTGCTGACGGATTCCTGCGCGGAAACAGAGGTCACAGAATACTCCTGGCGATACGTGGAGGTGATTGCAGGTCAGGCTCCTGGCGTCGCCGCATGGTCCCCATCGACGCCGGTACGGGCGCAGGCCAAGGTTCCACGCTGCAACGCGTAGGAAAACGTGACCCTCGGCCCAGGCGGACGATCCGTGGTCTTCGACTGTGCCGCTCCCTGATGGTGACCCATCCGACGCCAGTTGCGACGGCACTAGCGTACCGCACGGCGGCTATCCTTAGCCTTGTGATTGAAGCGCCTACGTCATACACGCTGACCCTCTCCTGCCCCGACCGTCCCGGCATCGTGCACGCCGTCTCCGGTGCCCTCCTCACCGTCGGATGCAACATCGCCGACTCGCAGCAGTACGGAAGCAGCACCACAGGAACCTTCTTCATGCGGGTGGAGGTGACGACGTCGGCGGCCTCCGAGGCGATCCGCTCGGCGATCGCCCCTGTGGCGGACGCCTTCGGGATGCGCTGGGCGGTGAACCCCGCCGGACAAAAGGTGCGCACGCTGGTGCTGTGCTCGACGGCGGCCCATTGCCTCAACGATCTGCTCTTCCTGCACCGCTCCGGAACGCTCCCCATCGAGATCCCGGCGATCGTCTCCAACCACACGGATCTGGCCCCGCTTGCTGAGTTCTACGGCATTCCGTTCCATCACATCCCCGTGACCGCGGACACCAAAGCCGAGGCCGAGCGGAAACTGCTGGAGATCATCGAGGATGAGGAGATCGAGCTGACCGTACTGGCCCGCTACATGCAGATCCTCTCCAACGACCTCTGCCGGGAGCTCGAAGGCCGGGCCATCAACATCCACCACTCGTTCCTGCCCTCCTTCAAGGGCGCCAAGCCGTACCACCAGGCGCACAAACGTGGTGTGAAGCTGATCGGCGCCACGGCCCACTATGTGACGGCCGATCTTGATGAGGGACCCATCATCGAGCAGGAGGTGATCCGCGTCAGCCACGCCCGCACGGCCGAGGAGTTCGTGCAGATGGGCCGTGACGTGGAGGGCCGCACCCTGGCCCAGGCCGTGCAGTGGCACGCTGAACACCGGGTCCTCCTCGACGGCACCCGCACCGTGGTGTTCAACTAGGTCCTGACAGGCCTCCGGGCTCCCTTGTTGACATCGGGCTCCCCCATTGCGGGGCCCGATGTCAACAAGGGCGCCCACTGGCCACCCGCTTCTTCATCCACATATCGACCAGCACCGGTGCGCGACTCTCGCAGCACCGGAAGAGTCGTGCACATGAACCACGTTTCGGGCCTCCTGATCCGAGTCGGCGACGCCCGGATTCAAGGAATTGAAACCCATGAGTTGTCTCGCAGACAGAGAGCCGGGTCCCTGTATCGCCTGCGCCGCGGCGTCTATGTCGACAGTGCGCGGTGGGAAGCCCTCTCGGCTGAGGGGCGCCAACGGTTGATGCTTCAGGTGGCGGTGGAGGCCTATGGCTTGAGGCTGCCCCTGTGCGGTCCCAGCAGCGCGTTCCTGCACGGATTGCCACTCAGGTCACGGCCTGCTCACGATGATCTTTTTCCGGTCCATTTGCTGAATGCCGATGCGACGGGCGGTCGCTCCAAAAACGGCATCGTCCACCACCGGCCGGACGGCCGTGAACGCGGCATCGTCGGGATCTGCGGTCTGCCCTGCAGCGACGTCATCAACAGCGCCATCGATGTGGCCATGGAGGAATCGTTCGACTGGGCAGTGGTGGTCCTGGACCGGCTGCTCAATCCGAGCCGACTCCGTGGTGAGCCTTTCCTGGGAACGTGGGACCCGGAGCAACGGCTCCAGCTCGCGTCACGTCGACCAGTGGCGGTTCAGCAGGGCTGGGCACTCCCCGACGACGTCGACCCGCACCAGGTGCCCGAGTCACCGATGTCCGCCCGCGGCAGCGATGCCGGAGCCGAAACGGCGCCGACGGGGTGCATCCGCGACAGGGATCGCGTGGCGGGAACGATCGCACAGGTCAGGAATCCCGGTGTCCGGCGTCGTCTCACGGCAGCTCTCGCCTTCGCGGACCCGGGTGGTTTTCTCCCCGGCGAGTCGCTCAGCAGAGTTCTGATGCACCGGTTCAGTCTGCCTCAGCCGGAATTGCAATGCCGGTTCACGGACAGGCGAGGACTGATCGGCTATACGGATTTCCATTGGCGCCGATGGCGGGTGGTCGGAGAGTTCGACGGCAAAGAGAAGTACCTGAAAGCGGAGTACCTCAACGGCAGGTCACCATCCGAGGCGGTGATCGCCGAAAAGGCCCGTGAAGACCGCCTCCGGAGGCTCGGACTGACGGTCGTCCGTTGGACATGGAACGACCTCCGGAACCCGGACCGCCTGGTTTCCCTTCTTCAGGATGCCGGTCTGCCGCGGTCCAGTCGGCACCACTGGACTCTGTCCCGATAGCACGGGCGCCCTTGTTGACGTGGGGCCCCGCAATTGCGGGGCCCCACGTCAACAAGGGCGCCCAGGGCACCGAGGTGGTCAGTCGAGTATCAGGCCAGGCGCTTGGGACCGTACTCGGCCAGGAACTCGCCCGGGCCGGGGTTGCCCGCGGCGGAGCCGCCGCCCAGGTGGTTCACCACGCCCCACACGGCGTTCAGGCCCGTGGTCACGGCGCCCTCAGCCCAGCCGGCCGTCCAGGACACGTCGTCACCGGCCAGGAAGATCCCGCGGTGCGCCTCGTCCAGGGAAGCCTGGTCGAAGTGCGTGTACAGGCGCTCCTGGTACCGGTAGTGGCCCGGCAGGTTCGCCTTGAACGCGCCCATGAAGTTGGGGTCGGACTCCCAGGACACCGTGATGGGCGTGCCGATCACGTGGCTGCGGATGTCCACGCCCGGGTAGATCTGCTCCAGGGAGTGGATCATGAGGTCCGCACGCTGCTCGCCGTCGAGGCTCAGCCACTTCAGGGCGTCATCGTTCCAGGTGTAGGAGAGCAGGATGACGGCGGGCTTGTCGGGGCCGTTGTCCAGCAGGTAGGTGCCACGCGTCAGGCGGTCGGTGAGGGTCATCGACATGACCTCCTCGCCCGTCTCCGGGTTGCGGTCCTTCCAGAACGGCCGGTCCACCATCACGAAGGTCTTGGACGACTGCATGTAGTGGGAGCGCTCGATCGCGGTCCACATCTCCGCCGGGAACAGGGCCTCCTCGGTGTGGATCCGCGTGGACAGGAGCCACGACTGGCACGTGGTCACCACGGCCGCGTACTCGTTCTCCCGGCCCCAGCGCTCGGTGACCGCGATACGGGAGGTGGGGACGCCGCCGTCGTCCTTCACACGGGCGATCTTCGCCACCGCGCCGCGCGGGGCGCCGCCGTGCAGGCTGGCCAGGGACGTGCCTTCCGGCCAGTGCTTGAGGTCCGACGGCGCGTGGTTCCACAACGCCTCCGGGATGCGGGCCGCGCCGCCCACCACACCGCGGTGGTGGTCATCCGCGTCGGTGTAGACCACACGCAGGATCTCCAGGATGGAGTTGGGGAAGTCGGTGTCCCAGCCGCCGGTTCCGAAACCGACCTGACCGAACGCCTCACGGTGTGCGTAGCCGGCTTCCTTGAAGGCCCGGCTCTTGGCGATGAAGCCGTAGAACGTCTCTTCGTCCAGCTCCTCCAGGAGAGCGTCCCAGATCTCCTTGATCCTCGCCGTGTCACGGGCCTTGAGCGCGTTCTGCATCTCGGTGAAGCGTGCGTCCTCCTCCATGCAGGCCTTCCACGCGGCGGCCACCTCGTGGAAGAACTCCGGCAGGTCCTCGGACTTCTCGGCGTAGAACTTCTGGCCCTTGAGCTCGATCACGGTGCTCGACGTGACCGGAGCGAGCGGGTTGGGGAAGTCCTCCGTCTCCAGGCCCAGCAGGTCGATGTAGTGGTACAGGGCCTTGCTGGAGACCGGGAAGCGCATGCCACCGAGATCCGCGGTGATCTGGGGAGCACTCGGGAAGCTGGCGGTGCGGAGACGTCCGCCGATCCGGTCCGCCTCATAGACCACGGGCTTCAGACCGAGCTTCATGAGCTCATACGCGGTGACCAGACCGGACAGGCCCGCCCCCACCACGGCCACCTCGGTGCCGTACAGCTCCTCGGGGACGCTGCCCAGACCTGCCGCGTTCTGCAGGTAAAGGTCATAGCTGAAGGGGAAGTCCGGGTTCAGCATGGTGATCGGTGCGGTGCCCTCGGGCTGGGAGGGAGCGGCGGTGGGTTCCATGGGTCCTTGCCTTGTGTCGTGTGCTGCGGGTGAAGAGAGGGAGAAAGTGCTCAGTCGTCCTGGTGGCTCAGCAGGTAGTCCTGCTCATTCAGGCCACCCACTCGGGAGTTCCTGCGACCGTAGCTGAAGTAGATGACGATGCCCACCACCATCCAGACGCCGAAGACCAGCCAGGTCATGCCGTCCAGGTTCGCCATCAGGAACAGGCAGGCCAGGGCGCCGAGGACGGGCACCACCGGGTACAGCGGCACGCGGAAGCTACGGGTCTTACCGGGCTTGGTGACGCGCAGGTAGATCACCGCGACGTTGACCAGGGCGAACGCGAAGAGGGTGCCGATGCTGGTGGCGTCCGCGAGCGCCCCGAGCGGGATGAAGGCGGCGGTCAGCGCGACGACGACGCCGACGATCCAGGTGCCCTTGACCGGCGTGTGAGTGCGGGGCGAGACCTCGCCGAACACCTTGGGCACCAGACCGTCGCGGGACATGGTCAGCAGGATACGCGTCTGGCCGTACAGCACCGTGAGGACCACGGAGACGATCGCCAGCACGGAGGTGACCGCGAAGACCAGGGCGATCCAGGGCTGGTGGGTGATCTCGTTGATGATCTGCACCAAGGGTGCCTCGACGCCGTCGAACCACTGCCAGTTCCGTGCGCCGATGGCGGCCACGGCCACCAGGACGTACACCGTGGTGACGATCAGCATGGACAGCAGGATCGCCCGGGGCAGATCCCGCTTGGGGTTGCGGGCTTCTTCACCGGCGGTGGAGGCCGCGTCGAAGCCGATGTAGGAGAAGAAGACCTTGGAGGCCGCGGCGCTCATGCCGGCGGCGCCCATGGGCAGGAGGGGTTCGAAGTTTCCGGCGTTGAAGGCCGTGAAGGCGACGATGCAGAAGAAGATCAGGATGGCGACCTTGGCGAACACGATGATGGTGTTCACCAGGGCACTCTCCTTGGCGCCGCGCACCAGGAGCACGGTGGCCAGGAGGACGATGATGAGGGCCGGGAGGTTGACCAGGCCGCCGCCGCCCGGGGGCTGCGAGATGGCGTCCGGCAGCTGGATCCCGAACACGGCGATGGTCTCATTCACGTACTGACCTGCGCCCACGGCGACGGCGGCCACGGAGACGGCGTATTCCAGGACCAGGCACCAGCCACAGATCCAGGCCATGCCCTCGCCCATCGTGGCGTAGGAGTAGGAGTAGCTGGAACCGGCCACCGGGACCATGCCCGCCATTTCGGCGTAGGAGACCGCGGAGAGCAGCGCGGCGAAGCCCGCCACCACGAAGGAGAGCCAGATGGCGGGGCCGGCGATCGGCACGGCGTCGCCGAGGATGACCAGGATGCCCGTGCCGAGCGTGGCGCCGACGCTGATCATGGTCAGCTGCAGCACGCCGAAGTTCCGCTTCAGGCTTCCGTGCCCGGAGTTGTTCCGGGCATCGCGCTCCATCTGGGCGATGGACTTGCGTCGGATGAGCTGCCGGCCGAGACTCGGCGTCGCGCCTGGCAGCGTCTTGGGTGTTGTGGTCATGGGGAGTTCCTTGCGTGTTGGGCGGCCGCCCGGCGTCCTTGCCGGGCGAGGGACCGCTCCGTTGGGGTCCCGGGCTGGGCGGGGCCAGGTCCGGGAACCGATCGGGTGGAGGAGAAGGCCTAGTACCAAGGCTAGGACTGTGAGCCAGCTCTCACGGTGGTGCAATTTGAACTAGAGTCGTGACTCATGGGACAAAGTGCACATTCCATCCATGGTGCCGTGAGTGCCGGGGAGGCACAACTCGACCTGCTGCCGGGCCTCACGACACATCGTTTCCTGTCCCAGCTGCCGGACGGCGTCCAGGTGCTGCACGACGCCGGGAACGTGCCGCTGCGCTGGGTGGAGACGAGCGAGCTCGACGACCCCACACCCTACCTTCTGGACCACGAACTCCTCCTGACCGCCGGGCTGCCGTTCCTCGGCGAGGGCGGGACCGGGGAAGCCGTGGACGCGTTCGTGAGCCGCCTCGCCACGGCCCGCGTGTCCGCCCTGGCGTTCGGTCTGGAACCGCATTTCGACGCTGTCCCCCAGGCCGTGGTGTCGGCCTGCGCGCAGCATGGGGTCACCCTCTGGCAGCTCCCGTCCACTCTGCCGTTCGCGGCCGTCGGACTGGCGTTCTCCCAGCTCCTGGAGTCCGGCAATGCGAGCGTCCTGCGCCAGCTCACCGAGGCCAACCGCCAGCTGATCCGGGCCGCCCTGGGCGAGGGCGGCGAGCAGGAACTCCTGGAGGCCCTGGCGCAGCGCGTCCCGGGAGAGGTCCTGCTGTTCGGAGCCCACGGCCAGCTCCGGCTCACCGCTGGCGCCCGGCCATCCGGGCCCGAGGTCCTGGAGCAAGCGGGCGGGCTGGCACTGGATCTGCTCGCCGGGAGCGGGCCCCGTCTGGAACTGCGCGAGGTGCCCGACGGCGTGCTGCTGGGTCTTCCGCTGCGCGGGTCACCAGGGCGCGGGGCGGGTGGGCGCGGAGCCGGCGGACAGGGTTCCGGCACGGGCGGCGCACGCACGGCTTCCGCGCAACGCGGCCACCGCCGCGGCGAGCCCACCCTCGGAGCCCTGGTCCTGCACACCGGCCACCAGCTCACGGCGACGGAGAACACCATGGTGTCCACCGCCGTCGGGCTCCTGGAACTGCTGGCCCGGCAGCGGGCCGCCGGGTCCCTCTCCCCCGGCCAGCTGGCCACCCTCCTGCTGCTCCGGGGCGATGCCGGCGCGGACGACGCCGCGCTGTCGGCTTTCCTGGGCGACAGCGCACCGGGTGCCGGCTCGGGGCTGCGCGTGGTGATCGCCCATCCTCAGGCGGAGGACAGCACGGACATTCCGGCGGAGGTCCTCGCCTGGCGGCGGCTCTGGGAGACCCGGCTCGTGGTGCATGACGGGACCCATCTGCTGGCGGTGACCCGCCAGGATCCGGTTCCGGCCCGGCTGGCCCGGGTGGAGGCGGAGGGCTACGCCTGCGCGGTGTCCCGACCGGCGCCGCGGCTGGGGAAGGGCGGTTCGTTGGCCGGGCACGCACTGTCCCACGTCCCTCGGCTCCGGCTGGAGGCGATGGCGCTGCTCGCCCGGGCGGAGGAGGAGCGCCGCAGTCTCCTGGCGGATCAGCAGCCGCGCACCTTCGCGGAACTCATGCCGCGGGAGGCCGGGGCCGGAGTGGCCCGGGAGGTGCTGGGGCCGTTGCTCGCCCTGGAACCCGCGCGCCGTGATCTGCTGCTGCGAGTGCTGCGGGCCTGGCTGGCGGCCCACGGCTCCTGGGACGGCGCCTCCAGTGCGCTCGGCATTCACCGGAACAGTGTCCGCCGGCACGTGGGGGTCATCGGGGAGATGCTCTCCCGCGACCTTGCCGAGGCTTCGGTCCGGGCCGAGCTGTGGCTTGCCCTGGGATTCCTCGGCTCAGGCGCCGGCGAGTCCGGGGGAAGCGCTCAGGAGAGCCAGGAGCGGTAGAGGTCGGGGCGCCGCTCGGAGAGATAGGGGACGTCGGAGCGGGCCTTCGCGAGCTGCTCCGGGTCGATGTCCACCAGCAGCACGGCCGGGTTCTGGTCCGCCTCCGCGAGCGTCCGCCCGAAGGGGTCCGCCACCACGCTTCCCCCGCTGAGCTGGAAGCCGTCCTCCACGCCCGTGTGATTCACATAAGCCAGGTAGAGGTGGTTCTCCATCGCACGGGTGGGGATGAGCCGCTGGGGCACCTGCGAGTAGCCGCACCCGAGCGCGGTGGGGACCATGAGCAGGTCCACGTCCCGCAGGGCGGCGGCGCGGACGGCCTCCGGGAACTCGACGTCGTAGCAGATCACCGTGCCCAGGCGGAGCCCCTGGAAGTCGACGACGGCGGCGGGCTGGTCTCCGGGGGTGAAGACCTCCTGTTCCTCAGCGCCGAAGAGGTGGACCTTGCGGTAGTGCGAGAGCCGGGTACCGTCCGGTCCGAAGAGCGTGGCGCTGATGAACCAGCGCGGGCTTTCTTCCCCGGAGACCTGGGCATCAGCCGGCTCCACCTCGGGAAGACTGACCAGCAGGGCGATGCCCACCTCGCGGGCGACGGCCGCCAGGTCCTCAGCCAGACCGGGCAGGAGAGCCGGGTCGAGCCCGTCACGCAGAACACGCGGGGCATAGCCGACGGGGAAGAGCTCAGGGGTGATGAGCAGTCCTGCGCCGCCCGCCACCGCTTGACGGGCCGCATCCCGGACCGCGGCGAGATTCGCCGCCGTGTCCAGCACGGCGGACTCCCCCTGCATGATCGCCAGACGCATCCCGCTCCCTTTCCCTTCACCGGACATGACTCAAGGGTAGGCCCGGGGACGATGGAGGCTTCCAGGATTGTTTGCACCATCCAAGAGGAGACGCGGTGCCAAACGCACCGAGGGTCACACTGCACAACAGGCCGCTGACAAGCCACGGGACACAGTCATCTGACGATCCTTGCGTTAACTTATTGACCACATAAGCCGTTTAGGCCATGCTTGCTGTCATGGCCAGCCGTGAGGGAAACAGCACATCCACCCGTCGAAATCCGGGTTCCCAGTCGGCCCTGCGTCAGCTCAACCGGGACCGGATCGTGCAGGCGCTTTCCGCCGGTCCCGCGACCCAGGCCGAGCTGGCGCGTGCCACCGGGCTCTCCACGGCCACGATCTCCAACATCGTCAAGGAGCTCGAACGGGACAACGTGGTCCACACCGCGCCCACCACCTCCTCCGGGCGCCGGGCCCTCCAGGTCCGGCTGAACGCGGACAACAGCGTGGCCGTGGGCATCGACTTCGGCCGTCGGCACGTCCGGGTGGTCCTCGCCACCCGCGACTACCGGGTGGTGGCCGAGGCGTCCACCAGCCTGGTCCTCGGCCATCACGCCGAACACGGCATCGCCATGGCCCATGATCTGATGGAACGGCTCCTGCAGGAGAACGGCCTGGATCACGGGGATGTGATCGGGGTCGGCATCGGCATCCCCGGGCCCCTGGACCGCCGCAGCCACACGGTGGCGCACGGCGCCGTGCTGCCCGAGTGGGTGGGGATCGAGACGGAGACCCGTCTCCAGGAAGCACTCGGACTGCCCGTCCACATCGACAACGACGCCAATCTGGGCGCCTTGGCCGAAGCCACCTGGGGCCCGTATGGAGGAGCCGAGAACCTGGTCTTCGTCAAGATCGGCTCCGGCATCGGCGCCGGGCTGATCGTCAACGGGGCCCCTGTCTACGGCAACCTGGGCATCACGGGCGAGATCGGCCACTCCACCATCGACGACCGCGGGGCCGTGTGCCGCTGCGGAAGCCGGGGCTGCCTGGAGACGGTCGCGTCCACCACCACCATGATCGAACAGCTGAGCCGGAATGAGCCCGGCCCCGTGACCACCCGGAGCATCATCTCCGGAGCGCGGGAAGGGCATCCCGCCACCCTCCGCGTGCTCGACGACGCCGGGCTGGCCATCGGCCACGCGCTCGGCACCGTGGCCAACCTCCTGAACCCCGAGGTGATCGTGGTGGGCGGCCCCCTGGCCGAGCTGGAAGAACTGCTGCTGGATCCCATCCGACGCGGAATCCTGCGGCACACCATCCCCATGGTGGGCGCTTCAACGGCATTGACGGTGTCCTCACTCGGCGAGCGGGCCGAAGCCCTGGGCGCCGCCGCGCTGGTGTTCCGCAAGCCCGCAGGGACCAAGAAGTAACGATTTGGTACGGTCTCTGCGTTAAAGACTTGACGGCAATAGCTGACTTCCAGTTTACTTGTCGGTCAGAGGGGTGATGCGAGCCACACGGCCAGCGACCTCATCAGTGGGCTTCACCGGCCCACACCGTACGACTTCGAGGCAAGGACGACCGATGTCTGAGACCACCACAGCCCCGACGATCCTGGAAATGCGATCCATCACCAAGGAGTTCCCGGGAGTGAAGGCGCTCTCCGAGGTGAATCTGAAAGTGAAAGTCGCCGAAGTCCACGCCATCTGCGGGGAGAACGGCGCGGGAAAATCCACCCTCATGAAGGTGCTTTCCGGGGTGTACCCCTATGGCAGCTATGCCGGAGACATCGTTTATCAGAACGAGGTCCAGCAGTTCCGCGACATCCGCGCCAGCGAAGCCGCCGGGATCGTCATCATCCATCAGGAGCTCGCGCTGATCCCCGAGCTCTCCATCATGGAGAACATCTTCCTGGGCAACGAGCCCACCCGGTTCGGGGTGATCAACTGGTCCGAGGCCCGTCTGCGGTCCAAGGACCTCCTGGCGCGTGTGGGTCTGAGCGATGACCCCGACACCCCGGTCAAGGAGATCGGCGTCGGTAAGCAGCAGCTCGTGGAGATCGCCAAGGCGCTGAACAAGTCCGTCAAGCTCCTCATCCTGGACGAGCCCACCGCGGCCTTGAACGAGAACGACTCCCAGCACCTTCTGGATCTGCTCCTCGGTCTCAAGAGCAGGGGCATCACCTCGATCATGATCTCCCACAAGCTCAACGAGATCGAGCAGATCGCGGACTCCATCACCATCATCCGCGACGGTAAGTCCATCGAGACCCTGGACGTCAAAGCCGATGGCGTGAACGAGGACCGGATCATCAAGGGCATGGTGGGCCGCAGCCTGGAATCCCGCTTTCCGGACCACACCCCGAACATCGGGGAGGTGTTCTTCGAGGTCAAAGGCTGGACGGTCGCCCATCCTCAGGTCGAGGACCGTCTTGTGTGCAAGGGGTCCAACTTCTTCGTCCGCCGGGGTGAGATCGTCGGCTTCGCGGGCCTCATGGGTGCAGGACGCACCGAGCTGGCGAGATCCCTCTTTGGCCATTCCTACGGCCGTTTCCTCTCCGGAACCGTCATCAAGGACGGCAAGGAGATCAAGATGAACACGGTCCGCCAGGCCATCGACCATGGTCTGGGCTACGTGACCGAGGACCGCAAATCCTTGGGCCTGAACCTCCTGGACGACATCAAGACCACCACCGTCGCGGCGAACCTCAAGGGCGTCAGCAAACACAACGTGGTGAATGAGGACCGCGAATTCGAGGTCGCAGAGGAGTACCGGAAGTCCTTGAGGACCAAGACCCCTTCGGTGGAGGAAGGCGTCGCCAAGCTCTCGGGCGGCAATCAGCAGAAGGTGGTTCTGGCCAAATGGATGTTCACCGACCCTGATCTGCTGATCCTGGACGAACCCACCCGGGGCATCGACGTGGGTGCCAAGTACGAGATCTACGGCATCATCCAACGCCTCGCCAACCAGGGCAAGGGAGTGATCGTGATCTCCTCGGAACTCCCGGAACTACTCGGGCTCTCGGACCGCATCTACACGATCTTCGAAGGCTCCGTGACGGGTGTCCTGGACAAGGCCGACGCCACCCAGGAAAACCTCATGAAGCTCATGACCGCCAAACGTCAGGCCGCCTGACACTCCTCCCGCTGCTGCGGGGCCTCCGGCCCCATTCATCACGCACCCAAGGAACCACCAATGAACGCACTCAAAAAGATCTTCGGCGGCGACACCCGTCAGTTCGGCATGATCTTCGCCCTAGTCTTCCTCATCGTCTTCTTCCAGATCCTGACGGGCGGCATCACCCTCACGCCTGAGAACATCATCAATCTGTTCAACGGCAACTCCTACATCCTGATCCTCGCCATTGGCATGGTCCTGGTCATCATCGCGGGACACATCGATCTCTCGGTCGGCTCGGTGGCTGCGTTCGTAGGCATCAGCGTCGCGTTGATAGTCCGGGACTGGGGCGTCCCCTCGTGGGTAGGGATCGTGATCGGCCTCTTGCTGGGCGCGCTGGTGGGGGCCTGGCAAGGCTTCTGGGTGGCCTATGTCGGAATTCCGGCCTTCATCGTCACACTGGCCGGTATGCTCCTCTTCCGCGGTCTCAACCAGCTGCTCGGCAAGTCCAACACCATTCCGGTGCCCGAGGACTTCCAGACCATCGGCGCGGGATACCTGCCGGAGGTCGGCCCGGACACCGGCTACAACAACCTCACCCTTCTCTTGGGCCTCGCCGCCATCGCCGCCATCATCTGGGGAGAACTGCGCCGTCGTAAGGCCGCCCAGTCCCTGGGCGCTGACGTGGACGAAGCCTGGGTCATGATCACCCGTCTGGTGCTCATCTGTGGCGCCATCGCCTACGCGACTTACCTCTTCGCCACGGGCCGCCCGGGAACATCATTCCCTGTGCCGGGCATCATCCTCGCAGTGCTGGTGCTGGTCTACGGCTTCATCACCTCCCGCACCGTCGTCGGCCGCCACGTCTATGCGGTGGGCGGCAACAAGCACGCCGCGGAGCTCTCCGGCGTCCAGGCCAAGCGCATTGACTTCTTGGTGATGATGAACATGTCGATCCTGGCCGGGCTCGCCGGCATGATCTTCGTGGCCCGTTCCACCGCCTCCGGCCCCTTTGACGGTGTCGGCTGGGAACTCGACGCCATCGCCGCCGTGTTCATCGGTGGTGCCGCAGTCTCCGGCGGCGTAGGCACGGTGGTGGGCTCCATCGTCGGTGGCCTGGTCATGGCCCTGCTGAACAACGGTCTGCAGCTCATGAGTGTGGGAGCCGACTGGACCCAGATCATCAAAGGCCTGGTCCTGCTCGTCGCTGTCGCCTTCGACGTCTACAACAAGTCTCAGGGCAAACCGTCGCTTGTCGGGATGCTCATGAAGAACTTCGGATCCAAAACCGAAACCAAGGCCGCCTGAGGCCGAACACCCCCGAACCGGTGCACCGTGCTAGTGCCGCCGGATCACCAATAGAAAGAGAATCCACTCATGCGCATGTTCGGAAAAGCGGGCAAAGTCGCCGCTATCACCGCCATCGCCGCCCTGGCTCTCACGGGCTGTGGTCGCAGCGATTCCGGCTCCAGCGGGGGCGCCTCCGGCGCAGCTGGTTTCGCCAAGGATGCCCTGATCGGCGTGGCTCTTCCGCAGAAGACCAGTGAAAACTGGGTCCTGGCGGAGAAGCTTTTCAACGACGGTCTGACCGGCGCCGGTTTCAAGGCCGACGTACAGTTCGCCAATGGTGGCGTGTCGGAGCAGCAGAACCAGATCAGCTCCATGGTCACGAAGGGTGCCAAGGTCATCGTCGTCGGTGCCATCGACGGCTCCCAGCTGGGCACCCAGCTCAAGCAGGCTCACGACGCCGGTGCCATCGTCATCGCCTACGACCGTCTGGTGAAGAACACCGACGCCGTGGACTACTACGTCGCCTACGACAACTTCAAGGTCGGCGAGCTCCAGGGCCAGGCCCTGCTCGACGGCATGAAAGCCAAGAAGGCGACGGGACCCTACAACGTGGAGCTCTTCGCCGGCTCCCCGGATGATGCCAACGCCAAGGTCTTCTTCGATGGTGCCATGAAGGTTCTGCAGCCCAAGATCGACGACGGCACCCTCAAGGTCGTCTCCGGCCAGAAGAGCTTCGAACAGGCCGTGACCCAGGGATGGAAGGCGGAGAACGCCCAGAAGCGCATGGACACCATCCTGGCCGGTAGCTACGGCTCGGCCTCGCTGGACGGCGTGCTCTCCCCGAATGACACCCTGGCCCGCGCCATCCTGACCTCGGTCAAGGCGGCCGGCAAGCCGACCCCCGTGGTCACCGGTCAGGACTCCGAGGTGGAGTCCGTGAAGTCCATCATGGCGGGACAGCAGTACTCCACCATCAACAAGGACACCCGCAAGCTCGTGGAGCACACCCTCGAGATGGTCAAGGGTCTGCAGACCGGTACCAAGCCGGAGATCAATGACGACAAGTCCTACAACAACGGTGTGAAGGTTGTCCCCGCATTCCTCCTCCCCCCGGTCATCGTGACCAAGGAGAACGTGGGCACCGCGTACCAGGGCGATCCGGTCCTGGGCCCGATCACCTCGGGCAAGTGATCCGGCTCCGCTGAGCGGAGCATGACGAACGGCGCCGGCCGGTGGATGAACCATCCACCGGCCGGCGCCGTTTCACGTCCTGTAGCAGCCCGTGGGCAGGCCCGGAATGGCAGCAGTTCAGAGAATCCCGGGGATCCCCGCCACGGAATCGAGCACCAGGAAATGCGGCTGCGCCTCCAGTTCGGCCCGGCCCAGCTTGCCGGTCAGCACACCGATCCCCTGGACTCCGGCATGGTGCGCGGCCAGAAGGTCGTTGACCGTGTCCCCTGCGGCGAGCACCTCCCGGACGTCCAGCACCCCGGTGCGCTCCATGGCCCGGTGGATCATGAACGGCGCGGGACGGCCGGCACTGACCTCATCGCTCGTCACCACGGCGTCCAGCACCAGAGCCGCCTGGCCGGCGTCGGGGGCGTCCGCCGTCGTCCAGTTCAGGGCGTGCAGCAGTGGATGCGCGACGTCGGCGGAGAAGCCGGTGGTCAGCGCCACCTTCACCCCGCGCTCACGCAGCGCGGTCAGCGCCGCCTCGACGCCCGGCAAGGCGGTGGGCGGGTTTTCGGCGTACAGGGCGGCCAGGATCTCGCGGAACCGGGAGAAGCTGTGTGCCACCGTCACCGGATCCGCGGCGTGTCCGCCGAGCTTCAGGAGGGCCGTGATGGCTTCCACCTTATCCGCGCCCATCCAGGCCTGGACGTCCTCCTCCGTGGTGCGAACGCCGGCTTCCTCGACGCTCTGCGCCAGCGCCCGGTAGACGTCGCCATGCTCGTCGATGGTGGTGCCGGCCATGTCACAGGCGAGCAATTGGATCATGTCACTGTCCTTCGGTGTGGATGCGGATCAGCGCGGCCCGCTGCTCCACGGTGTTGTCGATGATGAAGTTGGTGATGCCCGGCAGATAGCAGTCCTCGGCGTACTCCACATGCGTCCCGTCCTCGATCGCGGTCAGGCGCCGCTCCCGCAGGAGGGGCCAGCCGGGCTGGGTGCCGAGCGCCTCCGCCTGCACCGGGGAGGCGGCGATGGCGTCGATGGTGTGGCGGGCACTGTGGATCTTGATCCCGCGCTGCCGGAGGAACTCGAAGATCGAGCCGCCGTCGGTGTCGAAGTCCAGGAGCAGACGCCCCACCTCGTAGATGAACGTGCTGGTCTCCAGCATGGCCACCTCGCCGTCCAGGTAGCGGACGCGCAGGACATCCACCACCTTCTCCCCCACCGGGATCTCCAGCGCGGCGGCAGCCTCGGCCCCAGCCTGCCGGATGGCCACCTCCACGGTGCGCTGGCCGGGTTCCTTGCCCATCTTCCGGGCCCACTCCGTGAAAGAGTTGAAGGTGGAGAAGGACTGGGACGGCACGCCGCCCCGGACCACGGGAGAGCGGCCGCGGCCACCGCTGATAGCGCCCTCACTCCTCAGGAACGCGAGCGCCTGACGGATGGGGCCCCGGCTGGTGCCGAATTCCCGGCACAGTTCGGCTTCGCTGGGAAGCCGGCTTCCTGCGGGCCAGGTGCCGTTGTTGATCCGGGCCATGAACTCTTCGCTCAGGCGGAGGTGCAGCGGTGATGTCGGCTGGGTGCTCACCACTTGATCATACAAGTCTGCCCTCCCGTAAAACCCGTGATCGTGAACGTCTCCGGGTGAATACTGCGTGAACGGAGACGGTCTTCGGTGAACAATGCATGAAGCTGTCTATACAAGTGCCGTTTGGGCTTGAAGACCACGGCCCGGCTCCGGCACGCTGGTTTTGTGAACAAGGAAACCTCAACCGATCTTCTGGTGGTCGGCGCCGGTATCGTCGGCCTGGCCCACGCCGCGCTGGCCGCCGAACGCGGGCTGACCGTCCGGGTCATCGACCGCGACCACCAGGCCGTGGGCGCCTCCATCCGGAACTTCGGCCACTGCTGCATCACCGCGCAGAGCGGGGAACTCTACGAGCTGGCCCAGGCGTCCCGGCGCCAGTGGCTGAAGTTCTCCGGCCTCGCCGGATTCTGGGCCGCCACCAGCGGGGCCGTCGTCGTCGCCCGCACCGAGGCCGAACTCGCCGTCCTCCGGGAGCTTTCCGCCTCCCGCGAACCCGGCCAGATCACCGTCCTGGATGCCGCCGCCACCCGCGCCAAGCTAGGCCCGGCCGGCACGCAGGCCGCCTGGCCCGGGCTGATCGGCGGCGCTTTCCTGCGGGACGATCTGCGGGTGGACCCCCGCACCACCGTGGCACGCCTCGCGGCCTGGCTGGATTCCCTCCCGAACGCCGAGGTCTCCTGGAACACCGCGGCCGCCGGGTTCACCCCCCTGCCCGACGGCGGTGTCCGGGTGAGCACTCCCCGCGGCGACTTCTCGGCCACCCAGGTGGTGGTGTGCGTGGGTCACGACCTTGACCATCTCTTCCCGGAGGAGGCGTCCGCCCACCGCATCCAGCGCTGTTCCCTCAACATGGCGCTGGGCCGGATGCCCGACGGCTTCCACCTGAGTCCCGCCGTCCTGACCGCCACATCCATGCTGCGGTACCCCGCGTTCGTGGACACCGAAGCCGCCGGAGCCCTGCGGGACGAGGTCTCCACCACTGCGCCCGAGCTGCTGGAAGTCGGCGCCAACCTCATGTTCACTCAGCGACCGGACGGTTCACTCCTGCTGGGCGACTCGCACCACTACCACCAGAGCGCACCGCCGTTCCTGGACGAGTCCGTGACGGAGACGCTTCTGGAGCACCTGGAAGCGACCCTCGGCACCCGGCCCCGGGTGGTGGAGCGCTGGCAGGGTGTCTACGCCTCCTCCGATGTGGCACCCCTGTTCCAGCAGGAAGTCCTGCCCCGGGTCACGGCCGTGTCCGTCACCTCCGGGGTCGGCATGACCCTCTCGTTCGGCATCGCCGAGCGCACCATCGATTCCCTGTTCGCCTGATCCTCACCCCCTCCCGCCTCTCCGGCACCACTTTCCCCGAAGGAACATCATGAAGCAGCTTTCGCGCGCCCGGATCGCCACCACGGCGGCCCTCTCGCTCACCGCCGTCCTCGCTCTGAGCGCCTGTGGTGGCACCGCACAAGCCGGCGGCTCCTCCGCCGGCGCCGCCTCGGCCACCTGCCCCAACGGTGAGATCAAGTTCGGCATCGAGCCCTATGAGGCGCCGGACAAGCTGGTCCCGGCCTATGAGGTCCTGGCGTCCGCACTGTCCAAGAAGCTCAACTGCCCGGTCAAGGTCCAGGTGGTGGACGACTACGCCGCCGAGGTGCTCGCCATGCGCAACGGCAAGCTGGACCTGGGTGAATTCGGCCCCCTGGGCTTCGTCTTCGCCAGCCAGCAGGCCGGTGCCGAGCCCCTGGTCTCCTTCGCCACCGCGGACAAGAAGCTCTCCAGCTACAAGGCCGGCATCTGGGTGCCCAAGGACAGCCCCATCAAGTCCATCAACGATCTCAAGGGCAAGTCCCTCGCCCTGGGCTCCAACGGTTCCACCTCCGGCGACGCGCTCCCCCGGTTCGCCCTGCAGCAGGCAGGCATCGCGGAGAAGGACGTCAAGCTGGACTACGCCGGTGGTCACCCGGAAGCACTCCTGGCCTTGAAGAACGGCAAGGTGGACGCCGCGGAGATCAACACCCAGACCCTGGCCACCGCCACCAAGGAGGGCACCTTCAAGGCGGAGGACTTCCGCCAGGTGTGGGCCTCCGACCCCATCCCCAACGACCCGATCACGGTCCGCAAGGACGCCGACCCGGCCTTCAAGAAGGCCGTCACCGACGCTCTCCTGCAGCTGGACCCGCAGGACGTCGCGAAGGTGGGCTCCTTCCTCGACGTGACGCCTCCCGGCCCCATGGTCCCGGTGACCAAGGCCGACTACCAGCCGCTCTTTGATCTGGCCACCGCCCTCAACCTGACCGAGAAGAACCTCTGATGAACGGCCCGCTGCTTGAGGTGACGTCCCTGGCCAAGTCCTTCGGCGGCAGGAAGGTCCTGGACGGCGTCGACTTCTCGGTCGCCGCCGGTGAGCTCGTGGCCTTCCTGGGCGCCAACGGCTCCGGGAAGTCCACCACGCTGCGCTGTGTCATGGGCATCACCGAGCCCGACGCCGGAACCATCAAGCTGGGCGGGCAGGATCTCGGCCTGCTGCAGGGCCGCTCCCTGCAGCAGGCCCGCGGGCGGGCCGCCATGATCTTCCAGAAGATCCATCTGGTCCCCCGCCGCACCGCCCTGGAGAACGTCTGCACCGGCGCCCTCTCCCGGATGAGCACGGGCCGCAGCCTGAGCCCTCTCTTCTTCCCGGACCCCGTCCTGGAAGAGGCCATGGATTGCCTGGACCGGGTGGGCCTGGCCGACCGTGCGCATGACCGCGTGAGCCGTCTCTCGGGTGGTCAGCAGCAGCGCGTGGCCGTCGCCCGAGCACTCTGCCAGCGGGCCGATGTGGTCCTGGCGGACGAGCCGGTCTCCGCACTGGATCCGCACGCCGCCGAACAGGTCATGCAGCTGCTGGCGGGGCTGGCGCACGAGCACGGGCTCGCTGTGGCCGCGGTGCTGCACCAGCCGGACCTCGCCCTCCGCCATGCCGACCGCGCCATCGGCCTGATGGACGGCCGGATGGTCTTCGACTCCCCCGTGACCGGCCTCGGCACCGCCGAACTGGATCACCTCTACGCACCGGACAGGAGACTGGCCGCATGAGCGCCCCCACCCTCAAGCGTCTGCCCACCCGCCCCGCCCTGCGCGGCAGAAAGCGGTGGCTCAGCTGGACGGTGGTGGCCGCCGTCGTCGTCTTCCTTCACGTCCTGGCCATCCAGGGCACCGACTTCCAGCCTCAGTTGCTGGTGGACGGATGGAAGGGCATGGCCCAGTTCCTCGCGGACGCCTTCCCGCCGGACCTGAGCTGGGAGAAGACCATCAAGCCCGGCCTGGATGCGACGCTCGTGACGCTCTGGATCGGCCTGCTGGGCACCACTTTCTCCATCCCCACGGCGCTCCTGCTGGCCGTGCTGGGAGCCAGGACCACCAGCCCGGCCGGCTGGGTCTACCAGCTGGCCCGCGCCGTCCTGTCCTTCTTTCGCGCCGTGCCGGACATCGTGTTCGCCCTGATCTTCGTCACCGCCGTGGGGCTCGGCCCCTTCCCCGGTGTGCTGGCCCTGATCTGCCACAACACCGGTGTGATGGGCAAGCTCTGGGCCGAGGCCATGGAGGAGATCGACTCCGGCCCGCAGGAAGCGTTGCGCGCAGCGGGTGCCAACCGCGTCCAGCAGGTGGCCAACGCGACCTTGCCCATGGTGGTGCCGCAGTTCGTGGGGCTGTTGCTCTACCGCTTCGACGTCAACGTCCGCTCCTCCCTGGTCCTCGGCCTGGTGGGCGCCGGCGGCATCGGCCTGCTGATCAACCAGTCCATCAAGACGTTCCGCTTCGATGCGATGCTGACGCACATCATCATCGTGCTGGTGCTGATCATCGTGGTGGACCAGTTCTCCGCCTTCGTCCGCAAGCGCCTGGCGGTCTGAACAGCGCCCCTGTTCATCTGCGCGCGGAAGCCATGGACCCGTTCCCCCACCGGAGGCCCCGGTGCGATGATGGGTCCATGGCTTCCCTCATTCCCCGTCCTTGGCTCCTGTCCCGGGAGCAGCAGAACCCCGCGATCGCCACCGGCCGCACCCTGCGCTGGGGCGTGGTGTCCACGGGAGGCATCGCCCGGACGGTGACGGCGGACCTCGCGCTGCTGGAGGATGCCGAGCTGTACGCCGTCAGTTCCCGCACCCAGGCCGCTGCGGAAGCCTTCGCGGACGGCCACGGCTTCTCCAAGGCCTACGGCGACGACGACGGCGTGCCCGGCTACCGGCGTATGTTCGCCGATCCGGACGTGGACGTCGTCTACGTCGCCACTCCGCACGGCCAGCACCACGAGATCGCCCGCGCCGCGCTGGAGGCCGGCAAGCCTGTCCTGGTGGAGAAGGCGCTGACCATCAACGCGCGGGAGGCCGAGGACCTGGTCCGCTTGGCGGGCGAGAAGGGTCTCTTCCTCATGGAGGCCATGTGGAGCCGGTTCCTGCCTTCCATCCAGCGGGCCTTCGAGATCGCGGAGAGCGGCGAGCTCGGTACCGTGCACTGGATCTCCGCGGATCTCGGCTTCCCGTGCCCGCCCAATCCCGAGGCCCGGATCTGGGCGCGCCGAGACGGAGGCGGGGCGCTCCTGGACCTTACGGTCTACCCGCTGCTCTGGCCGCTGGGCATCCTCGGGTTCCCGGATGCGGTCGACGCGCGCGGGACGCTCACGGAGCAGGGCGTGGACGCACAGAACCTGCTGAGCCTGGGCTATTCCGGCGGTGCGATGGCCACGCTCACCTCATCCCTTCTGGCCCACGGACCACGCAGTGTCACGGTGGCCGGCGAGAAGGGCGTCCTGCAGACGTTCGGTTCCATCAACAATCCGAAGGAACTGCACGTCCGGATCGGCATGGACCAGGAGCGTGTGGAGACCTTCGACACCGTGGGCACCGGCTACAGCTACGAGCTGCGTGAGGTCACCCGTTGCATCCAGCAGGGCCTCACGGAGAGCCCCACCATGCCGTGGCGGCAGTCGGTGGACGTCATGCGGCTCTTCGACGGTGTGCGCGCCCAGCTCGGCGTCACCTATCCCAACGACGAACGCTGACCGCCTCCCCCTTTCGCGAAGTAACAGTTGGCGCCCCTATCCGCAGTGGATAGGGGCGCCAACTGTTACTTCGCGAGCGCGGTGGGGGTGAGAGGTTAGGCGAGCTGCGCCACCCGGCCTCCGCGGCGTCCGAACAGGAGCGCGTCGAGGGAGAAACGTCCTGCGCCCGCGATGGCCAGCGCCAGGGCTCCGACGCCGAGCAGCAGCACGAGTTCCATGCCGCCCTGATCGACGAAGAGACCGGACTGGCCATGCACCAGCACGATCGCGCCGAGCATGTCGAGCGCGAGCAGAGCGCCGGCCACGCGGGTGATCAGGCCCAGCACGAGCGCGGCACCGCCGATCAGCTCAAGGAAAGCGACCACCGGTCCGGCGATCTCTGCGGCCGGGACACCCATCTGCCCGAAGGAGCTCTGGACTCCAGGGAGGGTGAATTCGAAGATCTTCTGCCAGCCGTGGGCGAAGAACACGATGCCCAGGGCGATCCTCAGAACGGCCAGGGCGGCGTCGGTGGTGCGGGAAGTGGAAACGGAAGCCATGCGGGGGGTCCTCGCTATCGGTGGTCATCGGTCACGGTGGCCTCGGGGCGGGCGAATCTCTTGAAGCTTCAAGTTCATCCTCGCAACCCGCGACAACACTGTCAACTGTTGTGACACATCCCACGGGCTCCGATACTTCCAACGACACATCGCGTCAGCCCGGAGTGGACGCCCAGCTCAGGGGCGTAGCCTGCCTGAATACGGCGGATACGACGACGACGGCCGGCCACCTCAGCGAAGAGGTGACCGGCCGCCGTCGTGCGCTGAGCCGTCGCGCAGCACGCGGTCTGATCCGGGCCGTGAGGCCCGCTCGCAGGGGCCTAGCGGGCGCCGAAGCCGTCGATCAGCCCGTTGAGCGTGGCCGAAGGACGCATGGCCTCGGTGACCTTGGCCTCGTCGGGATGGTAGTAACCGCCCAGTTCCACGGGGTGACCCTGCACGGCCAGGAGCTCGGAGACGATGGTCTCCTCCTGAGCCGCCAGTTCCGCTGCCAGCGGGGCGAAGGCCTCGGCCAGGGCCGCGTCCTCCTTCTGGGCCGCGAGCTCCTGAGCCCAGTACAGGGCCAGGTAGAAGTGCGAACCGCGGTTGTCGATGGTGCCGAGCTTACGGCCCGGGGACTTGTTCTCCAGCAGGAAGGTGCCCGTGGCGCGGTCCAGGGTGTCCGCCAGGACCTTGGCGCCGGGGGTGCCGGCCTGCTCGGCGTAGAGCTCCAGGGACGGGACCAGGGCGAAGAACTCACCGAGGGAGTCCCAGCGCAGGTAGTCCTCGGCCACGAGCTGCTGCACGTGCTTCGGGGCAGAGCCGCCGGCGCCGGTCTCGAACAGGCCGCCGCCGTTGATGAGAGGCACCACGGAGAGCATCTTCGCGGAGGTGCCCAGTTCCAGGATCGGGAACAGGTCGGTGAGGTAGTCACGCAGCACGTTGCCGGTCACGGAGATGGTGTCCTCGCCACGGCGCAGGCGCTGGACCGTGAAGGTGGTGGCTTCCTCCGGGGCGAGGATGCGGATGTCCAGGCCCTCGGTGTCGTGCTCCTTGAGGTACTCGTTGACCTTGGCGATGAGCTGCGCGTCGTGGGCGCGGCTCTCGTCCAGCCAGAACACGGCCGGGGTCTGGGAGGCACGGGCGCGGGTGACGGCCAGCTTGACCCAGTCGCGCACCGGCACGTCCTTGGTCTGGCAGGCGCGCCAGATGTCGCCCGGCTCCACGGAGTGCTCCATGAGGACAGTGCCGTCCGAGGCCACGACCTGGACGGTGCCGGCCTTGGCGATCTCGAAGGTCTTGTTGTGGCTGCCGTACTCCTCGGCGGCCTGGGCCATGAGGCCCACGTTCGGGACGGTGCCCATGGTGGTGGGGTCGTAGGCGCCGTTGGCACGGCAGTCCTCGATCACGGCCTGGTAGACGCCGGCGTAGCTGGAGTCCGGGAGGACCGCGAGGGTGTCGTGCTCCTTGCCGTCCGCGCCCCACATGTGACCGGAGGTCCGGATCATGGCGGGCATGGAGGCGTCCACGATCACGTCGGAAGGGACGTGGAGGTTGGTGATGCCCTTGTCCGAGTCGACCATGGCGAGGGCGGGGCCCTCTTCCAGAGCCTTGGTGATGAGGCCACGGACGTCGTCCCGGATCTCCTCCGGCAGTTCGTCGATGCCGGCCAGGATGGCGGCCAGACCGTTGTTCGGGCTGAGCTCGGCGGCGGCCAGCTGCTCGCCGTACTTCTCGAAGAGCTCGTGGAAGTAGGCCTTGACCACGTGGCCGAAGATGATCGGGTCGGAGACCTTCATCATGGTGGCCTTGAGGTGGGCGGAGAAGAGGACACCCTCCTCCTTGGCGCGCTGCACGGCTCCGGCCAGGAACTCGTCCAGGGCGGCGGCACGCAGCACGGTGGAGTCCACCACCTCGCCGGCCAGCACCTTGAGGTCCTTGAGGAGGACCTTGACGGAGCCGTCCGCGAACACCTCCTGGATGGTCAGGACGTCGTCCTTGGACAGCGTCACGGACTGCTCGTTGGAGCGGAAGTCGTTCTGGCCCATGGTGGCCACATTGGTCTTGGAGTCCGCGGTCCAGGCACCCATGGAGTGCGGGTTCTTGCGGGCGTAGGTCTTCACGGACAGGGGCGCGCGGCGGTCCGAGTTGCCCTCGCGCAGGACCGGGTTCACGGCGGAGCCCTTGATCTTGTCATAGCGCGAGCGGATGTCCGTCTCCTCATCCGAGGAGGGGTTGTCCGGGTAGTCCGGAAGGGCGTAGCCCTGGCCCTGCAGTTCGGCGATCACGGCCTTGAGCTGCGGGATGGAGGCCGAGATGTTCGGCAGCTTGATGATGTTGGCTTCCGGCGTCTTGGCCAGCTGCCCCAGCTCGGCGAGCGCGTCACCGATCCGCTGGTCCTCGTCGAGGAAGTCGCCGAACGCGGCGATGATACGACCGGAGAGGGAGATGTCCCGGGTCTCGATGTCCACACCCGCGCTGGAGGCGTATGCCCTGACGACCGGAAGGAATGAATGCGTGGCCAACATGGGCGCTTCGTCAGTGTGGGTGTAGATGATCTTTGCCATCAGGGCCTCTCCTACTGTTACTGGGGTTACCGTCTAAGAATCAGGCCCTCCCAGCGTACTAGCTGGCCTGCCGGGGAGCCGGGTAGGGCACTGGGTGAGGGACGACGACGGCGGGTGGCCGCCGTCGTCGTCCTCGCCGTCAGTGGAAGAAGTGGCGCGAGCCGGTGAAGTACATGGTCACGCCGGCCGCCTTGGCGGCCTCGATGACCTCTTCATCCCGCACGGAACCGCCGGGCTGCACGACGGCACGGACACCGGCGTCGAGCAGGATCTGAAGACCGTCCGCGAAAGGGAAGAACGCGTCGGAGGCCGCCACGGCGCCACGGGCGCGTTCGGGGGCGCCTGCTGCAGAGACGTTGGAGGCGCCGCCCGCGGCGTCCACCCCGGACTCGACGGCCACACCGAGGGTGTTGGCCCGCTCGACCGCCAGGCGGCAGGAGTCCACGCGGTTGACCTGTCCCATGCCGATGCCCACCGTGCCGCCGTCATGGGCGAGGAGGATGGCGTTGGACTTGGCGGCACGGATGGCCCGCCAGGCGAAGGCCAGCTCGGCCAGGGTCTTCTCATCCGCGGCCTCGCCGGTGGCGAGGGTCCAGTTCTCCGGGCTGTCACCGTCGGCGTCGATACGGTCGGACATCTGGACGAGCATGCCGCCGGAGACCTGGCGCAGCTCGGCCGGGTAGCGGCCGTAGCCCTCCGGCAGGGCCAGCAGGCGGATGTTCTTCTTCTTGGAGAGGATCTCCACGGCCTCCGCGTCGAAGGACGGGGCGATGACCACTTCGGTGAAGATTCCGGCCAGGGTCTCGGCCATGCCCTTCGAGACGGCGCGGTTGGCGGCGACGACTCCGCCGTAGGCCGAGACCGGATCGCAGGCATGGGCCTTGCGGTGCGCGTCCGCGATGGGGTCCTCCGCGCCCGGGGTGGCCACGGCCACACCGCACGGGTTGGCGTGCTTGATGATGGCCACGGCGGGCTCGGCGAAGTCGAAGGCGGCGCGCAGTGCGGCGTCGGCGTCCACGAAGTTGTTGTAGCTCATGGCCTTGCCGTGCAGCTGGTCCGCCTGGGCGATCCCGGCGGGAGCGGCCTTGTCCACGTAGAGCGCGGCCTGCTGGTGGGGGTTCTCGCCGTAACGCAGCACCTCGGAGCGCTCCAGGGAGACTCCGGCGTAGGCGGGCCAGTCGATGACGCCGTCGCCGTCCTCATCGAGGAACTGAGTGGCCGTCCAGCTGGCCACCGCGTTGTCATAGCTGGCGGTGTGCGCGAAGGCGCGGGCGGCCAGGACGCGGCGCTGCTTGAGGCTGAAGCCGCCTTCCGTGGCGGCCGCGATCACCTGCGGGTAGAAGCCGGGATCCGTGACGATGGCGACGGCGGCGTGGTTCTTGGCGGCGGAGCGCACCATGGCGGGGCCCCCGATGTCGATCTGCTCCACCACCTCGTCCAGGGCGGCACCGGACTTCACCGTCTCCACGAACGGGTAGAGATTGACCACCACCAGATCGAAGGTCTCGATCTCCATCTCGGAGAGGGTGTCCATGTGGGCGGGGACGCGACGGTCCGCCAGGATGCCGCCGTGGATGCGCGGGTGGAGGGTCTTGACCCGTCCGTCCAGCATCTCCGGGGAGCCGGTGACCTGCTCCACCTCGGTGACCGGGATGCCCAGGGCCGCGATCTTCTTGGCGGTGGAACCGGTGGAGACCAGGGCCACCCCTGCGGCGTGCAGGCCACGGGCCAGGTCCTCCAGACCGGTCTTGTCGTAGACCGAGATCAGGGCCCGGCGGATGGGAACACGGTCAAGCTGCGTGACGGACACGAATGGCACTCCAAAGTGGCACGGATTCGGCGCACGCAGCCAGCACGGGCCCACGCGCGGCGACATCGATTGGCGGGATGAGCCCATTTTATCGTGCGTCCGTGTTCACCCGCACCGCGTGACGTGAGCCGCCCTGTCGGATGTCGGAACCCCCGGCTAGGGTGGGTCTCATGACAGCTTCGACGGGTACCGACACCGGCCTGCCCACCGGTCCCGTGCTCGCCGCGGACATCGGCAAGAGCCGGTGCCGGGTGGAGTTGCGCACGGGTCCCGAACCGGGCGCGGAGGTCCTGGCCTCCACCGTTCTGGAGGGTTTCCCCGGGCTGGCCACGGCCGGCGGGGTCGACGCCGCCTGCCTCATGATCACCGAGGGCTTCGCCAGCCTGGGCCTGGCCGAGGCGGACGGCGCGCCGCTCCCCCGGCCGGCCACCGTGGGGGCCGCCGTGGCAGGGGTCGCCTCGGACGAGCAAGGCTCCCGGGAGCTCGCCTACCGGCTCTCCGGATACTTCTCCGTCCCCGCAGCCGTCACCTCGGACGCCACCAGCGCACACCTGGGAGCCTTCGGCTCCGCTCCCGGCGCCGCGGTGATCGTCGGCACCGGCATGGTGGTGTTCCGCTTCGATGACCACGGGGAACTGCACCGCGCTGACGGCTGGGGCCCGCTCCTGGGTGACCGGGGCAGCGGGCGCTGGATCGGTCAGGAAGGCTTCTCTGCGGTGCTGCAAGCGCTCGACGGCGGACCGGCCACCGTTCTCTCGGACCCCGAACGGCTCCCCGTCCCGGTCCTGGAACTGCCCGGCTGGCTGGGCTCGGCTTCCAACCCCTACCGCGCCATGGGCTCCTTCACCCCACGGGTCCTGGACGCCGCCGCGGAGCAGGACGCCGTGGCCCTGGACATCGTGGACAGGGCCTGTGGCTTCGTGGCCCAGTCCGTCGGACGGGCTCTGGCATCCGGCCCCGCCACCGGGCCGGGCGACCCCTCGCGGCGCGTCGCGCTCCTGGGCGGCGTCAGCGAGTCACCCCTCTTCCGCGAGCGGCTCACGGCCGCGCTCCAGGCCACCGGCGCCGTCGTCGTCCCTCCCCAGGGGAACGGACTCGACGGCGCCGCCTACGCCACCCGACCGCATCTCCTCCAGGAAAGGTACGTCTACCGTGACCAGCCAGCCCGAACCCCATGACTCCCTCGCGGAGCTCCGCGCCCAGCTCCAGGGTCTTTCCACCGAGGCCGCCAATCCCGAGCTGAGCTCCATCGACACCATGAGCACGGCCGAACTGGTGCGGGCCATGAACGGGCAGGACGCCCTGGTGGCGGCAGCCGTGGAGCGGGAACTGGACGCTGTGGCCTCCGCCGTGGACGGCGTGTACGCGAAGCTCTCCACCGGAGGCCGGCTGATCTACATCGGCGCGGGGACCGCCGGACGCGTGGGTGTCCTGGATGCCAGCGAATGTCCACCCACCTATGGGACGGAGCCGGAGATGGTGGTGGGGGTCATCGCGGGCGGCGCACGCGCCATCCGGGAGGCCGTGGAGAATGCCGAGGACGACGCCGAGGCAGGGGCCGCGGATCTGGCCGCCTTGTCCGTGGGACCTCAGGACGCCGTGGTGGGCATCTCAGCCTCCGGCCGGACCCCGTACGTGGTGGGGGCTCTGGAATCCGCTCGCGCCGCAGGCGCCTTCACCGTTGGCCTGGCCTGCAACACCGGCTCCGCCATCGGGGCGGCCGCCGAGGTGGCCATCGAGGTGGAGGTGGGGCCCGAGTTCGTGGCCGGCTCGACGCGGCTGAAGTCCGGCACCGCCCAGAAGCTCGTGGTCAACATGATCAGCACCCTGAGCATGGTCAAGCTCGGCAAGACGTACGGCAACATGATGGTGGACCTCCAGGCCACCAATGCGAAGCTCCGCGCCCGCTCCCAGCGGACCGTCCTGCAGGCCACCGGGTGCTCCGTGGAGGAGGCCTCCCAGGCCCTGGACGCCGCGGGCGGTTCGGTGAAGCTGGCCATCCTGATGGTGCTGACCGGGGTCTCCGCGGAGTCCGGCCGTGCAGCTCTGGACGCCTCCGGGGGACGGCTCCGCCAGGCCGTGGCACAGGCTTCCTGAGCCCCGGCCGACGGTTTTTCATGAACGAACCCTTCACCGGCGGAACCCAGGGGGAGAATCCCCAGGGCCCTGGGTCCCAGGGCCCTGAAGCCTGGCCCGATGACTCCGCCGCGGCTCCGGTTCCCCCGGCGGGCCCACAAGACCACGTCCGGTATCCGGCCCAGCCCGGGGATCCGCATCAGCCACAGCCACAGCCGGGATTCCCCACCGGGCACCCGCCATATCCGCCGCAGTTCGCACCCGGGCCACCGCCCCCTCCTCCGCGGAGGAAGGGGCGCACGGTCCTGATCGTGTCCGTGATCGCGATCTGCGTCCTGGGCCTGGTGGGATTCGGGCTGACGGTCCTCCGGCCCATGCTGCTGAGCGCGACCGCACCTGCGTCCTCCGCGCCGCCCCGGTTCATGATGGCGGATCTGCCGGGCTACGAGGCAGCGGTGGCGGAGACCCGGAGCACCGTGAACCGGTACCTCCTGGCCGGGAAGACCGTGAAACCCGGTTTCCTCCTGCCCGGCACCCCTGCGGGCAAGGACTACATCCTGGAGTTCCAGGCTGACCTGGCCGAGCGCCTCAGCACCGTCCAGGAGCTGGGCCAACGCAGCAGCGAAGACCAGACCGCCCTCCGCCGGGAGCTGACCTCCTTCCTGGGCACCGTCAGATCCCTGGAGAAGAAATACCAGGCACAGGCGCCGCTGGGGAGGAAGGGCCAGTTCAAGGACCCGGCCACCGGCAAGGTCCGCTCCTTCACCGGCACGGCGTCGCCCAAGGCGGAGAACGCCCGGCTTGAGGCGCTGGCCCGGAACTTCGCCGCCACGCCTGATGCCGAAGGCTCCTACATCCCGTCCGCCACCGCTCTGGTCCAGAGCTTCGGGCTGTCCGTGAACTGGAACTTCGCTCAGCTGGCGAAGAGCTGTCCATCCACCACCCCTCCGGACCAGTACGTCGTGGTGGCCTTCTGCACGGCCTCACCCCGGATGATCTACGGCAACCGCCAGACGGCGGCCGCAGGAGAGGTGTTCTACTCCCCCGTGGTGGTCAGCGTGATGAAACACGAGCTTTCGCACTACCGGATCACTCAGATCTGCGGGACGCCGGAGCCTGCCCGCGCCGGCAAGAACGTCGAGGCCGTGACCAACTCGTACGCCGTGCTGTTCCTGGGTGCGTCGTACGATGAACTCCAGCCGTTCGAAGGCAGCCCACACCCGGAATACCGGATGACGCCCCAGAGCGACGCGATCGCCAAGAAACTCCACGCCGGCGTCTGCTCCTGAGCGGTGCGCCGCGGCAGCGCCCAGCCCAGAAGGAGACCATGAACAGCCACACCAAGGTTCCCCGCGGTGACACCGTCATCCAGGAACTGCCCTGGCGCTGGCGCGTGCAGGGGAAGATCTTCCTCATCGGCGGCCTCGGCTTCATGTTCGACGCCTGGGACGTCACTCTGAACGGCATCCTGATCCCCCTGGTGGGCAAGGAATGGGGCCTCAGCGCCGCCGATGCCGCCTGGGTGGGCACCGCGAACCTGGTGGGCATGGCCCTGGGTGCGTTCCTCTGGGGGACCGTGGCGGACACGCTCGGCCGGAAGAAGGCCTTCACGGCCACGCTGCTGATGTTCTCCCTCTTCACCGTGGCCGGCGCACTGGCACCCGACTTCGCCTGGTTCTGTGCCTTCCGCTTCCTGGCAGGCTTCGGGCTGGGCGGCTGCATCCCGGTGGACTACGCCCTGGTGGGCGAGTTCACGCCGAGCAGGCACCGCGGACGGGTGCTCACGGCGATGGACGCCTGGTGGCCCCTGGGCGCCGCACTCTGCGGTTTCCTCTCCGCGTGGCTGGTGGGCACCTGGCACGACTGGCGCCTGACCATGCTGGTCATGGTCCTCCCCGCCCTCCTGGTGTTCTGGATCCGGACAGGCGTCCCGGAGTCCCCGCTGTTCCTGGTCAGCAAAGGACGCAACCGGGAGGCTGCGGCCGTGATCGACCGGTTGCTGAGGGACACGGGCGCACCGGCGCAGCCGTACACGCTCCCCGAGGCGAAACCCTCTCCGAAGCTCACCGTCCGTGGAGTCTGGGATCAGCTGGCCGCCCTCTGGCGGTTCGACTGGCGCATCACGGCCACAGCATGGTCCCTCTTCCTCACCATCCTGCTGGTCTACTACCTGTCCCTGACCTGGATGCCGAAGATCCTCATCGGCGCCGGCTTCGCGGATTTCCGGGCCTTCCTCACCACGGCCGGGATGGCGGCGACCGGCCTGCTGGGCGTCCTGGTGGCCTCTTTGCTGGTGGAACGCGTGGGCCGCCGCTGGATCCTGGCGACCACCGGCCCCTTGTCCGGGCTGCTCCTGGTCCTGGTGTCCTTCTCCCTGAGCGACCCCGTCCTGGCGGTCACCTGGCTGCTGGTGTTCGGCTTCGTGGTCCAGATCGCCATCCCCGTGCTCTACACCTACGTCTCGGAGCTGTACCCCACCTCGCTGCGGGCCAGCGGTTTCGGCTGGGCCTCCACCCTCTCCCGGCTCGGCGCCGGCTTCGGGCCGCTGCTCTTCGCGAGCTACTTCTGGCCGCAATGGGGCCTGGTCAACACCTTCCTGGCCGCCAGCGCCCTGGTCCTGCTGTCCGTGCTGGCCATGGCCTGGGTGGCCCCGGAGACCGCCTCCCGGCGTCTGGGCTGAAGCGGACCGGGCCTCCGGTCACCTGGACAGGACGACCACGACGCCGGTGCCGGAGGCACGCCACGCGGGCGCCGTCCCGGGGAGCCAAGTCCCTCCCCCGGGGACGCACGTGGCCCGGACGCGCTCCCGCCCGGGCCACGTTCCCGCAGCTCAGTCCTTGCGGCCCAGAATCCGGGCCAGGGCCACGGCCTCCCGGGTGGACACGTCCGGCAGGTAGGCCTTGCCCAGAGCCACACCGATGCCCGGCAGGGCCAGCACATCCTGATAGACCATGGAGAGTGTGACGTACTCGGGATGGAACTTGGCCTTGAAACGGAACAGTGAACTGAAACCATAGGCCGGTTCCAGGGTCCGGGACAGCCAGGCCAGGAACGCATCCATGCCCGCCCGTTCCTCAGGCTCCTCCGCACCCGGCACCGTGGGTTTGGTGGCCAGCGGCGCGCCGGACAGGCTCATGTAGAGGTATCTCTGCTCCCTCATGTGCAGCGCAGCGGAGGCGATCAGGAACTCCATGACCCCGTTGAACGAGTCCGGCGAGCGCCGCATGAAGTCCAGTGTCCAGCCGATGGTCTCCCCGTCCTGATGCATCGGCATCCAGGACGTCACGGCCTCGATCCGGCCGTCCTCGGACAGCGCCAGCATGAGCCGGACCTCGGGGTCCCGGAGTTCGTCCAGTCCGCCCAGGGTGAAGCCCATCTCCGGGAGCTCACTCTCGGCCACCCAGGCTTCGGAGATGGCGGCGATCTCAGCCGTCGCGGCGAAAGGCAGCTCATCCCACGAAGTCCACACCGTGGTCTTGCCTTCACGGACCGCCTTGTTCAAAGCCGTCCGGACGCTCTGCCAGTGCTTGCCCTTCATGGAGAAGTCGGCGGTGTGCACCACCGTCTCCTCCCCCACGGACATGTGATGCCAGCCGAGGCTCTCGAAAAGAGGAAGGTACTGCGGGTGGATGGAGTAGAACACCGGACTCCAATTGTGTTCGTCGCAGAACCCCAGGAACTCCCGGATGGTCGCCTCCGCACGCTCCGATGCACACACCGGATCACCCAGCACGATCGCATTGCCGTTCACCACCCGGTAGGCGAGCGCTCCTTCACCGTCATGGGTGAACCACGGCGTATTGCCCTCCCAGACGCCCATATGCCCCAGCGAGCCACCGCCGTGGCGCCGCAGAAGCGCACGGAAGGCTTCGGCGTCGTGCGCTGCGGCCAGACGCGGAGAGCGCGACAGAAGCCACACCACCAGCCCCACGAAGAAGGCCCAGAAGACCGGACCGCACCATTGGTACGCCCAGCTGACGGCCGAGTGCCGGGGCAGGACCACGTGGGTGGGACGCCCCAGGAAGTGCGGCGGGATGAACCTGCGCGGCGCTTCCAGAATGATCTGCAACGGGTTGGTGTGCGGCACGATCGCCGCGAGGTTCGCCAGCGCGGAGAAGATGTAGGCCGCGGCCAGCACCACGAACCCCGCCGCGAGTGCCAGCCAGAAGCGCCGGACGGCCTTGCCCGGTGCCCGGATCCCGAAGTGCTTGCGGGTGGCCATCAGCATCACCAGGGAGGCCACCGGCACCAGCGCCGCGGTGACCACCCAGATGACCAGCTCCGAAGCGTCGAAGGGACGGTGCGACGGCGAACCGCCCTGGGCGATGATCCGGACCACCCCGAAGGAACCCGGGGCGAAGAGAAGGATCGCGGAGTTGACCCCGACGGCCAGCCACCAGCCGAAGCGGCGCCCACGGTACAGACCCCAGGCCGCCAGGCCCAGCACCAGCACCGGGACGAAGGACATGGCGAACATGCCCGGCCCTTGCGAGCCGAGACGCGCCAGTTGCCGGACGCACTGCCGGGTGATCGGCATGTCCCCGCGGCAGACGGCGGTCAGGGTGGAGGGGTCGATGGGGTCGTTCATGAACAGATAGGAGCCGAACGCAAACGGGGTCAGATCCGTGCTGCCCAGGAAAGCGACCACGGGGCCGAGCGCAGTGACCAGCACGACGGCGGCCACCAGCGTCCGCGTTTCGCGGTGCGAACTGTGCAGCACCTTCAGCGGTTTGCCCCGCGAGCTGAGCAGCGCGCCCAGAGGCAGGCCCACGAGCACCGCGACCAGCCGGTACAGGTCCTCGGGATCGCCCGAATACAGGACGAAGATCAGCACGAACGTCAGCAGCACCACCCGGATCCGACGCCGCCACAGGGCACCCATCCCGGCCGTGGCGGCGGACAGAGCTCCCACCACTCCCGTAAGCGGGTCCATGGTGATGGCGGTCGACGCGCCCGTGGACCACCATTCCCAGGTCAGGGTTCCCGCCCATTGCAGGAGGACGCCCAGAACACCGGCCACCACCCCGGTCACGAAGAACGCCAGGGCGGCCTTCCGCGTCCCGAGCGTGCGCTCGGCCAGGCCCAGCAGGAGCACGGCCCCCAGGATCGCAACAACCGTGGCCGTCACATCCTGCGGCATCAGCAGCGCGGAAACAGGGGTCCACCACTTGCCGCCCAGCAGGGTGGTGTCCACCCCAAGCCCCCAGGACGTGCCTGCGCGGCCTCCTGAGAGCGCGGTCCAGCTGAGGATGGCGGCCGTGAGGAACACCGCGGCCATGAGGAAGGAGAACGGGATGCGGCGGAAGAACCCGTCCAGCCACTCCTTGGTGTTCCTCAGGCGGCCGGTGGGCGGCTGTGTCAGGAGGTCAGGTGCGGCGCCCGGTCCCTGAAGCGCGGCTTCCGGGACCTTGCCACCCGGGGTCGTCTTTTCGTTCACCGTTTGAACCTGTTCGTCCGGCCGGTCCTGCCGAGGACCGGTCCTTCATTGATCACGAGACCGGGACCGCTCATGGCGCTGCGAGCCCCCATCGGGAGTAGAGGACGTTGAACGCCTCGGTCAGCCCGCCGACGACGGCGCCGGAGACGTGCCCCGCCCCGGGCACGATGTAGAAGGTGCCCTTGATGCCCACGGACTCGGCGGTCGCGAGGGACCTCTTGGCGGCCGCGATGTACTTCGGGTCCTCACTTCCGGCCGTGTACACGGCGACCGTGTCCGGGTAGTGGCGGTGGGCCTTCATGATGTTGCGGGGCTTGACCGCATTGTAGGCCGCTTGGTTTCCGTTGAAGGCCGTGGCCAAGGTGTAGCCTGCCTTCTCCGATCCCTGGAACTCCTCACCCGAGATGGAGGCGTAGCTGCCGAAGTCCTTCGAGTACTTGGTGCCGAAGTACGCTGCGCAGACCCCGCCGTTGGAGTACCCCATGAAGGTCCAGTACTTGCGGTCCTTCTGGATCGGCAGATTGGCACGCGCCCACGGCACCACGTCCTTCATGACGTAGGTCTCCACCTGCCCACGGGAGGTGTTGAGGCAGAGCGGATCCTTCATGGGATCCCCCAGCTGGTCCACGACCAGGATCACGGGCGCCAGCCCATGGTGCTTGGCCGCCATGGCATTGGCCACCGACGCGATCGACGTCGGGTCCGGACTGCCGGGCTGACCCATCATCATGATGATGAACGGCAGGAGCGGCGGGTTCTTCACGAGCGCGGCCGGCGGCAGGTAGAGACCGGGCCAGCGGGCCGGGAAATGAGAATGCACGGCCGGGATCGGGGCCGTGGTCTTCCCCTGCTGGCCCTCCGCCGGCAGGCCCGCCGGCGCCACCCAATGCTTGTAGAGGGCCTCGGTGGAATCGATGGTGTTCCACTCACTCTTGGGGGCCACGCGCACCACGTTCGCGGTGTCGATCTCCAGGAGCGAAGCCAGCGTCGGGTTGAGCCCGTAGGCGGCATTGATCTGGAACGCCGCGGTGACCAGGAAGACGACGGCGGACGTCCCCGCGAGCACGCTGCGCCACCAGCGGCCACCCCTCAGGTTGAGTATGGCCAGGACGACGCCGGCGAACGCCGCCGGCGCCCAGAACCAGACCTCATTCAGGAATGGCTCGCCGAAGGTGTTGTCCACGTCCTGCAGGTACCAGAGCAGCCCGAGGCCCGTCGCCAGACCCAGCAGGAGCCCACCGGCCGCGTAGAGGAACCACCGGGCACGGCGGTGCTTGAACACGAGATACAGCAGGAAGACGATGCTCAGCGCGCTCCAGGCGAGGAGGAACTTCGGTCCGATGATGACCGTGTCCAGGACATGCTTCCAGAAGTCCAAGGCCACTCCTCGAGTGCTGTGGTCCGACGCTCACTGCGCGTCGGCCCATCGAGAAGAATGGGTGCGTTCTGAGGCGCGCGCTGTAATTTATAGCAAGCCGCGCTGAACAATCGCTGACAGTGTGCTGACAAGCAGCCGACGTTCCACGACCTTGATCCGTTCGTGGAGATCGGCTTCCGTCTCGCCGTCGAGGATCGTCACGGCTTCCTGCGCGACGATGGGGCCCGTGTCGACGCCGGCGTCGGCCCAGTGAACGGTGCAGCCGGTGACCTTCACGCCATACGCGAGCGCGTCCCGGACTCCGTGCGCACCGGGGAATGCCGGCAGCAGGGCGGGGTGGGTGTTGAGGTACCGGCCCTGGAAGGTGTCGATGAAAGTCGCGGAGACGATCCGCATGAAGCCCGAGGACAGCACTAGATCCGGGGCGTACGAGGAGACCACGCGCGTCAGCTCGGCATCCCATTCGCCACGGTCCGCGTAATCCCGGAAGTTCACCGTGAACGCCGGGATGCCGGCCTCGCGGGCGCGGACGAGGCCGTAGGCGTCGGGACGGTCGGAACCGACGGCCACGATCTCCAGGTCCAGCTCGCCTTGTGCCACCGCGTCGATGACGGCTTGAAGATTCGATCCACTCCCGGACACCAAGACCACAATTCGCATGGTCCAAGAGTATCCAGTGCGGATCGCCGCCCCGAATCCGCTCAGGGCTGGGTCAGGCTCGCCACATACGGCACGGTTCCCGGCGCGGCCAGGCCCATTCTCGGGTAGAGCCATTGCAAGGTCTTCTCGATCCCGCCGTCCAGCCCGGTGTGAGAGTGATCGCCATGCGGGACGATGTAGAGCGAGGTGCCCATTCCGGCCTTTTTCGCCGCCGTCGCATAGGCCTTGGCCGCCGGGAGGAAGACCCCGTCATTCTGGCCGACGGTGAAGATCGCCCGGGTGTCCTTATACGGGGCCTGCTTCGCCATGATGTTCATGGGCCGGACGGCGTCGTAGGCGGCCTGATCGCCGTGGAAGACGTCACGGAGCACTTCGGCACTGTGATCCGAGCCCTGGAAGGCCTCCGCACCGAGCCCCGCGAAACTGCCGAACACCTGCGGGTACTTCGACCCGAAATAGGCCGCACAGGACCCACCGTTGGAATAGCCCACGATCGCCCAGTCCTTCCGGTCCTGGCGCACCGGCAGATTGTTCCGGATCCATGGCACGACGTCCTTCATCATGTACGTCTCCACCTTGCCCATGGGGGTGTCGAGGCAAAGGGGATCCAGGCTCGGATCGCTCAGCTGGTCCACTCCCACCACGATCGGACCCAGTCCATGATGCTGCGCCGCATAGGCGTTGACCGCATAGCCCATGAGTCGCGCATCGGGGTGGCCGGGCTGGCCCAGCATGAAGATGATGACCGGCAACCGCGGCGGGTTCTTCACCAGAGCGGCGGGAGGCAGGTACAAGGCGGACCACCGGGCGGGGAAGCCGGAATGCGCCGCGGGGATGTACCGCGGGGTCGTGCCGATCTTGCCCACAGCGGGCAGATCCGCCGGGGCCTTCCACTCCTCATACAGGGGACGCTTGAGGTCCTCACTCTTCCAGCGATCCTTGGCGGCGAACTCCAGCGGATTGGCGGTGTTGATGTTCAGCAGCGCGCCCAGCGTCGGATTGAGCCCGTAGGCGGCGTTGATCTGGAACGCCGCCGTGGCGATGAAGAGCAGGGCGCCGGCCACCGCCACGGCCTTGCGCCACCAGCGGCTGCGCCCAAGATTCAGCACGGCCAGGGCGAGGCCCGCGAACACCGCGGCGGACCACAGCCAGACCGGAAGGATGATGCCGTCGCCGAAAGCGTCCTGAACGTTGATCAGCCACCACGCCACCAGCCACCCCAGCGCGAACCCCACCACCAGGGCGAGGAGCGCCTTCACGAACCAGCGGACGCTCCACTCCTTGAACAGCAGGTAGATGACGACGGCGGCGCTGAGCACCGACCACACCAGCAGGAATCCGTCACCGAGGATGTCCGCGTTGAGGATCGGTTTGAAGAATTCCATGCCGGTGGCCTTTCCGTCGAGCGCGGCCTGAACGTCCGCCGAAGGAATTGTGCACCTGACGTCCTGAAAGTTCCCTGGGGGTCACCCGGGAGGATCTCCTACTGCACCCCACCCAGCGCCATCGGCGCGGTCAGCGCCGTCCGCTTAGTCCGCGGACTTGCTCGCGGAGAACGACTCGCTCATCCTGCGCGAGGAGGCGTCGCCGTCGTACCCGCTGAGCTGCTCACGTTCCAGCCACGGAGCCACCGAATGGCCGATCACGACGCCGACCGCCACCTCGCAGCCGACGTACAGCGCCGTCTGCAGCGGCGGTGCGCCCAGATGGCTGAGCCGGCCCAGGCCGAGCGATCCGCTGGTCATCCAGGCCAGAACCAGCGCGACTGCACCGGTGACCGCACCGACTGCGGCCGCAAGGACCACGGTGGAGGCCGGCATGGTGAACCATCTGGCCTTGACGCGGATCGAGAGCCATTCGTCGAAGTGGTTCTCACCCTCCCGCAGGAACCACCATCCGGCGAGGACACCGGCGGAGACCGGCACCAGCACCGCCACGAAACCGAGGGGCAGCGAACCGCTGGGCAGTGCCGCGAGCACGGGGACGGCAGGGACCGGCCCCACGGCCGTGCCGAGGGCGCTGGCCGTCGAGCCGATTCCCAGGGAGATGCCTGCCCCGCTGAGCCAGGAGAGCGAATAGACCACCAGATGAGGAAGGTAGCCCGCCTGTGCCAGGGTCAGTGCCGCCCCGCCCGGAATGCCGCCGCCCAGTCCTTCGTAGACGCTGACCACATCGGCCCAGTGGACTGCAAGGGTCACAGCCAGTAGGAGCGCCGCCAGGGAGAGGGCGGCGAGGGCGGCGAGGAAACCTGCCCGCACCACCGTCCAGAGGTAGGAGCCCGCCCAGCGCGAGTGCTGGCTGGTCCGCGAGATCCAGTCAACGGCTTCCACCCCGATCAAGCGGGTCCAGGACCGGGATTCCTTCCGCGCCCCCAGGACCAGGCCCAGGAACATCGGCAGCAAGGGGATCAGCGTGGCCAGCACCAGATTGATCTGAACGTCCACCGTGCCGCACACGAACGCCGTGGCGAAGGAGAACGCCCCGTAGACCAGGAGTGCACCGAGGACGGCCTGCCAGAGCTGATCGGTGTAGGAGGCCCGGGCCAGGCGTTTCCCGGCCCGCCAGGAAAGAGCGAAGGGGATCAGGGCCAGACCCCACGGCAGCAAGGTGAGAGGCCCGCCGAGGTCCTGGGAACTAGCGCTGGAAGCGTAGAGATGGACCGTGAGCGGAACGCCGTGCATGAGCAGCCACGCCTGACCGGCGAGGCGGGCCATGAAGTCCGGGCCGGTGGGACCGAAACCCCCGGTGGCCCAGACCCAGAGGACAGGCAACAGCACCAGCAGCGCGGAGATGATCGCGGCCTGGGCGGCTTCCAGCCCGCCTTGCAGCCACAAGGGCATGGGAAGGCCACGGTTTCCGCTCTGGTCTGCACGCAATTTCATCCCTTCCATCCTGCCACGCCGCGGGCTGAGCGGGCGTGAGGCCGCCGCAGTGGCCGGCCGGGTCCCGGACTGCCCGTTAACCCAAGCTTTCCCTGCCCGACAGCTCAGGGATGCGCCGCCGTCAGGAGCGGCGCGCACCGTGGACAGTGTGAGGATCGCAATCGTGGCAGAGTCCTTCCTGCCCCTGATGAACGGTGTGACGCACTCGATCCTGAGGGTTCTCGATCACCTGCAGGAGCGCGGCGACGACGTCCTGGTCATCGCCCCTTCCTCCGGTGCCGAGGAGTCGCCCTCGTGGGTCTCCGGAGCGGCCGTCCACCGGTTGCCCGCCGTCCCCCTGGCCGGTTACACGAACGTCCGGGTGGCCCTGGGAGGTGTCAACCGGGTCAAGAGAATCCTTGCCGGTTTCGCTCCCGATGTGGTCCATCTCGCATCACCGTTCGTGCTGGGCTGGCGGGCCGTGCAGGCCGCACGGCAGCTGGGGATTCCCACGGTGGCCGTCTACCAGACGGAGGTGCCGGGGTACGCGGCGCGCTACGGGGTGCCCTTTCTGGAGAACTGGGCCTGGCAGCGGGTGGAGGACATCCATCTGCTGTCCTCACGCACCCTGGCGCCGTCCAGTTTCGCGCGCGATCAGTTGCAGGGCCGAGGCATCCCTCGTGTGCACCTGTGGCGCCGCGGGGTGGACACCCGTCGTTTCCATCCTTCCAAGCGCGACGACGCCTGGCGACTCTCGGTGACGCCTCACGGCGAGCGCATCATCGGTTTCGTGGGCCGCCTCGCGGTGGAGAAGCAAGTGGAGGATTTGAAGGTCCTGGCCGACCTGCCCGGCACCCGTTTGGTGATCGTGGGTGAAGGCCCGCAACGGGAGGCTCTGGAGAAGCTCCTCCCCCGGGCCGTGTTCACCGGTTTCCAGGGTGGTGACGACCTGGCACGGATCGTGGCATCCTTCGATCTGTTCGTGCACCCCGGCGAGTTCGAGACGTTCTGCCAGACCATCCAGGAAGCCATGGCATCCGGGGTCCCCGTGGTGGCCACCGGCCGCGGCGGCCCCCTGGATCTGGTGGACAACTCGCGGACGGGCTGGCTGTATCGCCCTGGCGAGCTGAGCCGGCTCCGTGCTCACGCGGCGGACCTGCTGGGTGATGACGTCAAGCGTCAGGCCTTCGCCCACGCCGCGCTCCACAGTGTCCAGGGACGGACGTGGGATGCCATCGGCCGGGAACTCGTCACCCACTACGAAGAGGTCATCGCGGCCGGAGTCCTCCAGCGTCCTGCGCCCGCCCCGGTGCTCCGCGCCTCCGACCGGGAAGGGGCGTTGCGCGCCTGGGCACGTTCACTCGCCGCGCCGACGGCATCAGGCACGGAGACAAGCCACCCGGCACAGGGCGCGGTGGCACCCCGGCAGCCAGTCCCTGGCCGTCCCCGGCGTCCGCGCGCCGGGCAGCACCACCGAGCAGAAGCACCCGAGAAGAACCGCTGAGGAAGAGGAGCCGGAACATGAAGATCTCCGTCATTGGCTGCGGATACCTGGGAGCGGTACACGCCGCGACTCTGGCGTCGATGGGCCACCAGGTGGTGGGCATCGACACGGACCGGGCGAAGGTGCGTCAGCTCTCCCGCGGCCAGTCGCCCTTCTACGAGCCCGGTCTGGAGGAACTGCTGCGTCACGGCACGGAGTCCGGCACGCTCACGTTCTCCACCGATTTCGCGGCCGTCGCGGATTCCCAGGTGCATTTCCTCTGTGTGGGCACCCCGCAGTCCAAGACCGGCGAGGGCGCTGATCTGGGCTATCTGCTGGCGGCCACGCGTGAAGTGGTCTCCCAGGCGAAGCCGGGCTCCGTGCTGGCCGGGAAATCCACGGTCCCGGTGGGCACCGTGGACATGCTGGGCGAGCTGGTCTCACAGGGTGATGATCTGGTGCTCGCCTGGAACCCGGAGTTCCTGCGCCAGGGCACCGCGGTGAAGGACTCTCTGGTCCCGGACCGTCTGGTCTACGGGGTGGTGGGCCGCAGCGGGGATTCCGCTGTGCGGCAGCTCGATGAGGTCTATGCTCCGCTGCTGAAGGCCGGGGTGCCCCGCCTGGTGTGCAGCTACGCGACGGCGGAACTGATCAAGTCGGCGTCGAACGCCTACCTGGCCACCAAGCTCTCCTTCATCAACGCCATCGCCGAACTCTGCGAGGCGGCGGGCGCCGACGTCGTCGAGCTGTCCTCCGCTATGGGCCTGGATCCCCGTATCGGGGCCCGGTACCTCCACGCCGGGCTCGGCTTCGGTGGTGGCTGCCTGCCCAAGGACATCCGGAGTCTGCGAACTCAGGCCCGCAGCCTCGGAGTCGGGAGCCTGGAGGAATGGATGGGGACGGTGGACGGGATCAACCAGACCCAGCGCCGCCGCAGCGTCGACGCTGCCGCACGGCTCCTGGGAGGTTCGCTCGCCGGCCGGCAGGTCACGGTGCTGGGCGCGTCGTTCAAACCTGACACCGATGACATCCGCGACTCCCCCGCCATGGATGTCGCCGTGCGGCTGGCGGAAGCGGGAGCCCATGTCACCGTGACGGACCCCCGGGCCATCAACAATGCCTGGCTGCGTTTCCCCCAGTTGCGCTTCGAACTCAGCCCCTTGGCCGCACTCGAAGGTGCCGAGCTGGTGGTGCTTGCCACCGAATGGGAGGAGTTCCGGGCACTGGACCCGGTGCAGACGGGCTCGGTGGTGCGCAGGAAACTCCTGCTGGACACCCGCAATGCGTTCGATGCCGCCCGGTGGTCCGCGGCCGGCTGGACGGTGCACGGTCTCGGAGTGCAGCCGCGGCCGGCCGACGTCTCCAGCGGGCCGTCCGTCCGTGCCATCAGCTCGGCTCTCTCCTGAGCGCCGCGGTTCACTGCTGTCCGGCCGACCACGCCCGGCTCTCCGTTGCCTTGCACAGGGACGAAGGCAACGGAGAGCACAGAAGCGGCAGTCCTGGTTCCACGGCTTGCGCCTCCCGCCGAGCCGGGCAGCCTCACCATCTCCCGGAACGCGGCCAGGAGGCGCCCAGACCCGAATCGCAAGGCCGGGGCGCAAGCCAGGGAGCGCTGACGTCCTCGGGTCCTGCTGAGCATGCGAAAGGGGCCGATCGCTTCTGCGACCGGCCCCTTTCAAAGTTCTGGAATCATGCCCTGCCGTTCATTGGCATCAGGCTGTTCAGCGAACCTCAGATTGCGGTGATGTTGACTGCCTGCGGGCCCTTGGGGCCCTGCTCGATGTCGAACGACACCCGCTGGTTTTCCTCAAGGGAACGGTAGCCCTTGCTGTTGATTGCGGAGTAGTGCGCGAACACATCCTGGGAACCATCCTCAGGAGCGATGAAGCCGAAGCCCTTTTCCGCGTTGAACCACTTGACGCTGCCAGTTGCCATGTCTTTCTTTCTTGTCCTAACTGAAGGTTTACGGATCCCCGGTATATGAGACCCGCCGTGTGGATGCTTCAACCGTGCTTCAGAAAGATGGGCGAGGTCGCCGCGGTACTGCCTGAACTGCTGAGTGCCAAACACATCGACCGTATTAGTTTACAGCTAGTGACTCCGATTTCCATAGGCTTTTGTGAAAATCTTCATGACGAGGAAACGTCCAACGATTCTTCGGCCGCTCGCGCGAGAACCGCGACATTTGGCGGCAATCCAGCCTCATCCCTGAAGACTTCTCGAAGGAACTTCAGAATCCCGCAGGAGGATCCGGCACATCGAGGCCCCCGCAGTCGGCCCGGGGAGCCGAAAAACTTGAGCCATCAAGCATTGAAGTGTCAATCAAACCCGGCCTATGACGAGTGAGGCTGAATTCTGTCATAAACCGTCATGCAGAGCGATCGTCAGCCGTTCAGTCATCGATGGCGCGGCGGGCAGTCCGCACGACCTCCGCGTCGGTCACCAGATAGGCAGTAGGGTCCGCCCCGTCCGCAGCCCCCAGAGAGACCGCACCGTCACGGGCAGTGGAGATCACCTTCTTGGCGGAAAGGTGAACCGCGTCCAGGCCGGCCTCCCGGACCTGCGGGATGTCTGACAGGGCCAATCCGCCACCGGCCATGATCTGGATCCGGCCCTGACCGTGGTCGCGCATCTTCCGCAGCTGACCCAGGCCTGCGGCGACAGTCGGGTGCTGCCCGGAAGACAGCACCCGGGTGAACCCGAGGTCCATGATCGCGTCGAGCGCGGAGAGAGGATCCTGCACCTGGTCGATCGCCCGGTGGAAGGTGAGTTCCGCCTCCGGATTGACCTCCCGGGCCGCCGAGGCAAGCCTGAGGAGCCCGGCGCGATCCACCGTGCCTTCAGAGGTGAGCGCCCCGACCACTACGCCCCTGGCGCCCTGGCCCAGGAGCGTCCGGACTTCGCGTTCCATGAGGGCTAGGTCCTCCGTGGAGTACAGGAAGTCACCAGGACGGCAGCGAATGAGCGGATGGACCTCAAGTGCTCCCCGGGCCGCCTCCATCCCGGCTTCCATGAGTCCCTGCGACGGTGTCAGCCCACCGAGCTCCAGCGCCGTGGTCAGCTCGACCCGGTCGGCACCTTCCTGGGCGGCGATGGCGACCCCGGTGGCGGAGGTGACAGCGATCTCAAGCAACATGAGGAACCCTCGGTTTCTATCGTGTGGTTCTGGGACTGCGGCACCGTGGAGGCGCCGTCGCGTGGCGGATGGATCATGACGAGCGGTTAAAGAGCATGGTCCGCAACCGGAAACCCGGCTGCGGACCATGCTATCCGGCGTTCCGCGGCCCGCGGGGACCGCGCTCCGCAGGCACCTTCTGGTGTCTTCTGGTGCCTGGAGGCTATTCGCCGGCGCCCACGGTCGCGGGCTCCTCCTCGTCCTCCACGCCACCTGCGAACTGCGACATGTAGAGACGGTAGTACGCACCTTCACTGGCCAGCAGCTGCGTGTGGTTGCCCTGCTCCACGATCCGGCCGTCCTCCATCACCAGAATCGTGTCGGCGTCCCGGATGGTGGAGAGACGGTGGGCGATCACGAAGCTGGTCCGGTCCGTCCGCAGAGCGGCCATGGCCTTCTGCAGCAGGAGCTCGGTCCTGGTGTCGACGGAGCTGGTGGCCTCGTCGAGGATCAGCAGAGACGGATCGGAGACGAACGCCCGTGCGATCGTGATCAGCTGCTTCTCACCGGCGGAGACGTTGTTGCCCTCTTCGTCGATAACGGTCTCGTAGCCATCCGGCAGTGCCCTGACGAAACGGTCCACGAACGTGGCCTTCGCCGCGGCCATGATCTGGTCCTCGGTGGCGTCCAGGTTGCCGTAGCGGATGTTCTCGTAGATGGTGCCACCGAAGAGCCAGGCGTCCTGGAGCACCATGCCGATCTTGGAACGGAGCTCGGCCCTGCTGAGCTGGGTGATGTCCACTCCGTCCAGCGTGATCTGACCCGAGTTCAGCTCGTAGAACCGCATGACGAGATTGACCAGGGTGGTCTTGCCTGCACCGGTCGGACCCACGATCGCCACGGTGTGGCCGGGCTCCGCGGTGAAGGAGAGATCCTCGATGAGCGGCTTGTCCTGCGTGTAGCTGAAGCTGACGTTCTTGAACTCCACGTGACCGTCGGTCTTGGCCGGGAGATGCTCAGTGGCGGTCTCCTCGTCCTGCTCGTCGGCGTCGAGGAACTCGAAGACGCGCTCGGCCGAAGCCACACCGGACTGCAGCATATTGGCCATGCCGGCGATCTGGCCCAGCGGCTGGCTGAATTCACGGGAGTACTGGATGAACGCGGTGGCGTCGCCCAGGGACATCTGGCCCGCGGCCACACGGAGGCCACCCACCACGGCGATGCCCACGTAGCTGAGGTAGGAGATGAACTGCATGACCGGGAAGATCATGCCGGACACGAACTGGGCGCCGAAGGCCGCCTTGTTCAGGGACTCGTTCTTCTCCTCGAAGCGCTCCAGCATGTCCTGCTCGCGCCCGAAGATCCGGACCAGGTCGTGACCGGAGAAGGACTCCTCGATCTGGCCGTTGAGATCTCCGGTGTTCTTCCACTGTGCGGCGAAGAGCTTCTGGCTCCGGCTGCCGATGACTCCGGCGGCGATACCGGACAGCGGAAGGGCGATCAGAGCGATCAGGGCGAGCTGCCAGGAGACCACGAACATCATGACCGCGATGCCGAGCACCGTCAGCACGGAGGACACCAGCTGCGAGAACGCCTGCTGGAGCCCCTGCTGGACGTTGTCGACGTCGTTGGTGACGCGGGAGAGGACATCGCCACGCTGGCGGGTGTCGAAGTAGTTCAGGGGCAGCCGGTTGAGCTTCGCCTCCGTGTCATCACGCAGGCGGCGGACCACCTTCATGACGATGCGGTTCAGGACGTAGCCCTGTGCCCAGAGGAACAGATTCGCCGCGAAGTACATGAGGAGCACCGAGGCGATCAGGAAACTCAGCTGCTGGAAGTCGATGCCCTGACCGGGCACCAGATCCATCTTCGAGACCATGTCCGCGAAGTTGTCCTGCCCCTGGGCCCGGAGCCCTTCGATCATCTGCTCCTTGGAGACCCCGGCGGGCAGCTGCTTGCCGATCACGCCGCCGAAGATGACGTCCATCGCCTTACCGAGCACCTTGGGGGCGATCACGTTCAGGACGACGGAGACCACCACCAGCGCCACCACGAACCAGACCCCGGCCGCTTCAGGCTTCAGCAGCCCGAAGAGCCGCTTGGCACTGGGCCAGAAGTTCTTGGCCTTCTTGGCCGGGACGTCGCCGAACATGCCTCCGTCGGCCTCGGTGGGCTGGTACTCCTGCTCCTCGATGCCGTCGTCATCATGGACCTCCGCGGTCTCCACCACGGGTTCCTCCGTGGCGGCTCCGCCCTTGCCGCGCTTGCCGCGACCTGCGAACTTGCTGTCGCCGCTCATGCTGCCTCCTCGGCACTCAGCTGGGACTCAACGATTTCCTGGTAGGTGGCGCTGGAGGACAGGAGTTCCTGATGGGTGCCCCTGTCCACGATCCGGCCGTTTTCCAGGACCAGGATCTGATCCGCTTCGGTGATGGTGGACACCCGCTGCGCCACGATGATCACGGTGGCGTCCGATGTCTGCTTCTTCAAGGCCGCACGGAGCTTCGCATCGGTGGTCACGTCCAACGCGGAGAAGGAGTCATCGAACACGAACACCTTGGGCCGGCTCACCAGGGCTCTGGCGATGCAGAGCCGCTGGCGCTGACCGCCGGAGACGTTGGTGCCGCCCTGGGCGATCCGGGAGTCCAGGCCCTTGGTTTTGGCCCGGACGAAGTCCTCGCCCTGGGCCACCTTCAGGGCATCCCAGAGGTCCTCGTCCTCGGCTTCGGTGCGACCGAAGCGGAGGTTGTCCCCGATGGTGCCGGAGAACAGATAAGGCTTCTGCGGCACCATGCTGACCCGGCGGGTGATTTCGTGGCGTGCCAGATCCGGTACGGCCACGCCATCCAGAATCACTTCGCCGGACGCCACGTCATAGAGACGAGAGAGCAAGGAGACCAGGGTGGTCTTCCCGGATCCGGTGGACCCGATGATGGCCAGGGTCTGGCCGGGCTCTGCGGTGAACGAGATATCGCTCAGCACGGGCTCCTCTGCACCGGGGTAGGCGAACGAGACGTTGCGGAACTCGACGCGGCCCGCCAGCTCGGCGGGCTGCTGAGGATCGCTGGGCTCCGTCATGGAAGGCTTCACGTCCAGGACCTCACCGATGCGGTCGGCACAGACGGAGGCGCGCGGGATCATCATGGCCATGAAGGTGCCCATCATGACCGCCATCAGGATCTGGAGAAGGTAGGACAGGAAGGCGGTGAGTGAACCCACCTGCATATTGCCCTGGTCCACCCGCTCTCCGCCGAACCACAGCACGGCGGCTGTGGAGAGGTGGAGGATCATGCCGATGGCCGGGAACATCAGGACGAACAGCGCACCGATCTTGAGGGAGACGTTGGTGAGGTCCTGATTGGCCACACCGAAACGGTCCTTCTCAAAGGGCTCCCGGACGAAAGCACGGACCACACGGATGCCGATGATCTGCTCGCGGAGCACACCGTTGATGCGGTCGATCTTGCCCTGCATACTGCGGAAGAGCGGCATCAGACGGACCACCAGGTAACCGACCACGGCCACCAGGACCGGCACGGAGACCCAGACCAGCCAGGACAGGCTGATGTCCTCCTTGAGGGCCATGATGATGCCACCCACACACATGATGGGCGTGGAGACCATGAAGTTCAGGCCCATGAGGACCACCATCTGGATCTGCTGGACATCGTTGGTGCCCCTCGTGATCAGAGTGGGCGCGCCGAACTTGTTGACGTCCTTGGCGGAGAAGCTGGTGACCTTGCGGAAGATCCCGCGGCGCAGGTCGCGTCCGATCGCCATGGAGGCCTTCGACCCGAAGTAGACACCGAGGATGGCGCAGATGACCTGGATGAAGGCCACCATCAGCATCACGCTGCCGGTGCGCCAGATGTAGTCGGTGTCCCCCTTGGAGACGCCCTGATCGATGATCTGGGCGTTCAGGCTGGGGAGATAGAGGGCTGCAATGGTGGAGCCCAGTTGGAAGATGAGCACGGCCAGGATCTGGCCGAGATAAGGCTTTGAGTAGCGCTTGATGAGCGTCAGGAGCATGGAATCCAGCCTAGTGAACAGGGTCTGACAAAAAAGGGGGAAAGCGGCGAGATCATCCTTCAGGACGATGGTTTTCCGGGTCAGGACGGCAACAATCCGCCTAGAGGATATCCCTGCGCCGCCCAGGCAGGATGGCCGAAGAGCCACCGCCGGGATCGCCAGGGAGGGAATGACGAAGCACGGAGGGATCGTTAGTTGCGGGAAGCAACCGTATCATGCGTGGTTACCCTGTGAAACATTCCTCCAGGCTATGCTTTCCGGCGCCGGGAGACCAGGGTCCGAAGCGGTTCTTGCAGGATTAAACACGGCAGCGCCCCGGTCTCCCGGAGCGCTGCCGTGTTTCGCCGGATGGCGGGCCTTTCAGCAGATGACTGTCACCTGCCGGCCGGCGAAAGGGCCGGAGCTGAACGCCCGACCCGAGAGTCCTGGTCTCAGGCGTTGAAACCTGCCGGACGGTGGTCCGCCTGGCCGAGGGCCTGTGCCGCGTAGCCGTTGGGGGCGCCGAAGCGGTCGCCCTCGACGGCGGAGTCGGCCATCAGCGTCACGAGTTCGTAGGCCACATGGCTACCGGACACGCCGGTGATCTCTGCGTGGTCGTAGGCCGGGGCGATCTCCACGACGTCGGCGCCCACCAGGTTCATGCCGCGGAAGCCGCGGATGATCTCCAGGAGCTCCCGGCTGGTGATGCCACCGGCCTCCGGGGTGCCGGTGCCGGGGGCGTGAGCCGGATCCAGCACGTCGATGTCGATGGAGATGTAGAGCGGACGGCGGCCGATGCGCTCACGGATCTTCTCCACCGTCTCCAGGACACCCTGGTAGTAGACGTCCGCGGAGGTGACGATGCCGAAGCCGAAGCGGTGATCGTCGTCGAGGTCCTTCTTGCCGTACAGCGGACCGCGGGTGCCGACGTGGCTGATGGCCTCGGTGTCCAGGATGCCTTCTTCGACGGCACGGCGGAACGGGGTTCCGTGGGTGTACTCGGCGCCGAAGTAGGTGTCCCAGGTGTCCAGGTGGGCATCGAAGTGCAGCATGGCGATGGGCTCACCGGCACGCTCGGCGGCGGCCCGGAGCAGCGGCAGGGCGATGGTGTGGTCACCACCGAGGGTGACGAGCTTGCTGCCGTTGGCCGTCAGATCCAACGCGTTCTGCTGGATGGTTTCGATGGCCTCGTTGATGTTGAAGGGGTTGACCGCCATGTCACCGGCATCGGCCACCTGGACGTTCTCGAAGGGGCTGACGTCCCAGGCCGGGTTGTAGGGGCGCAGCAGGCGGCTGGCCTCACGGACGTGATTCGCGCCGAAGCGCGCGCCGGGACGGTA
>Ga0153950_1000018_pt1 | contig 73447 bp, 70 predicted proteins | sample TSNJ034MetaG_FD_104737 | JGI IMG/M metagenome (GOLD analysis project Ga0153950, IMG submission 104737) | Attine ant fungus gardens microbial communities from New Jersey, USA - TSNJ034 MetaG | ecosystem: Host-associated > Fungi > Mycelium > Unclassified | place: USA: New Jersey, Wharton State...
CAAATCCGAAAAACATCCAGAAATTCGCAACCGTTACCTTGCCCTGAAAAAGCGCCGGGGTCACAAGAAAGCGATTATTGCTATTTCGAGAATGCTCCTATCAGCCATTTATCACATCTTGAAAAGGGGTGTGCAGCTCCCTGGCGCCGCTCTTGCGGAAATGCTTCACGGTGTTGAACAGCAATTGATCAGCACCTGATTCAGGCGCAGGGAGTGGGACGGCGTCGTTGGCGATGCACCTTACATCACTCCCATATTGCTTGTTATAGCAGAGCGCCCGTTTCAACCCCCTTGCCAGTGGCCGGGACTGCGTTGCTGCCGCACATTCCCGCAACAAATACGACTTGGCGCCAAGGCATATGCGTCTAAACCCGCACCGTTAGAAAGTAGACGTTGATTCCCTCAAAGATGAGCCGGCCCACGATCGCCCCGCCGTCCGGCAGCCCCGCACCGTCGCCCTCTGGAGGGGCGCCGTGCTTACGGGGCATCTTTCGCGTGTTGTCGGCGCCGTTGGCGGCAATTTTTTCCGCGTTGGCAAACGCTGTTACCGCCTCGCAGCCGGCGTTGATGCGCAGCTGGGTCACAGCGGGGCACAGAGCGTCCAGAATAGTCCCTTCGCCGGGGGCGGATTTTGCCTTTTCCATAATCAAATCCACACCCGCCTGCATGGCATCCGCAACAGCAGGGAGCTTTGCCTCCTCGCTGCCTTTCAGCGCTTTGGCCATGCCCATCATACCAAACGCGAGCACTGCGCCGATTGTGGAGGGGGCGGCCTCGTTGAACTCGGCGCTGCAATCAATCAGCAGCCTGCCGAGGTCCCGCTCCTCGCTTTGATCCAGGCAGAGAGCGGCGGCCTTGAAGCCGCTGTACACCGAGCTGCCCAGGTTCCCGTTCTGAAGGTCCAATTCGTTGAGGTTAATCCTGTTGAGGTCCATAACCTCGCTGATGGAGATGATCACGCTCTTGAGAGTGTCGCGGTTCATGCCATTTGCCTCCTTCATATCCGTGGGAAAATCGGAACATGCGAGCCCCGTGAAAGTATAATTGCTGTAGTATAAGTATACTTTGTTCACGCTTTTCAGTCAACCATTGTGTGCGGATTGCCGCAGGGCTTGCGACAGCTATTTGCGCGAAGAAAAGGACTGCGCCAAGCATAGGGCCCTGCCGCGCACATACTTCGCCCGAATGTGGCGGTCGTCGGACAGATAGATGACCCTGGCGAGGCGGTCGGGGATGGAAAGGGGAAACGGGGCTGCCAGGGGTGCATCATCAATGACCAGTGCGTCGAGCTCATAGCCGGGCGCAAAGCTGCCCACATTGCCGAAGAAGCCTCCTCCGCCCGCTGTGCCCAAGTAGAAAGCCTCCTCCACGCTCAGCGGCGCCTCTTTCGGGTCCACCAGCCGCCGGCGCAGCTTGGAAACCTGGATCGCGTCGCTCATGGCTCTGAAAATCGAACTGTGGCAGCCGCCGGCTATATCGCTGCCCAGCCCCACCGAGATGCCTGTATCCAGATAGCGGCGCACCGGCGCGATACCGGAGGTCAGGTTTGTGTTGGACTGGGGGCAGTGCGCCACATAGACGCCGCTTTCCCGTATCAGCCGTGCCTCTTGGTCGGTCGTCCAGACGCAGTGGGCCATGACAGTGGGCGCGTCGCCGCCGAACAGGCCGAACCGCCGGTAAGCGTCGCCGTAGCAGGTAGCCTCGGGGCACAGCTCCTTGACCCAGGCCACCTCGCTCGGATTTTCGGACAGGTGGGACTGCACCGGCAGCCGGTACCGACTTTGCAGCTCCCCAAGTCCACGCATCAGCTCGTCGGTGCAGGCAGGCACAAAGCGCGGAGTCAGGATCGGCGTGGTGTTTTGGTATCTGCCCGCGCAGCCCTTGAGCCAGGCCTGGGTGTCCCGCAGGGAGCACCCGGTGTCCTCCCCCAGCGCGGGGATGCTGTTGCGATCCATGTTCACCTTGCCCACCATCGTGACCAGCCCGGACTGCTCCAGCAGCTCCATGAGCCGGACCGTGGCGGGTACGTGCACGGTGGCAAACACGCAGGCCCGGGTATTGGGGCCCCTTTTGAGGTCGTCCACAAAGGCCGTATAGGCAGTCAGCGCATAGTCGGGGTCGGCGTATTTGGCCTCCTCGGGAAAGGTGCGAGTGTTCAGCCAGTCCAGCAGCTCCAGGTCCATGCCCAGGCCCCGGAATGCGTACTGGGGCGCGTGCACATGCAGGTCGGTCAGGCCGGGTAGGATCAGGCAGCTCCCGCAGTCGGTGATCGGCAGCTGCGCAAAGCGCTCCGGCAGCTGCCTGTAAACGCCCTCCGACAGGCCATTCACACACACCAGATACCCCTGCTCGGTGCAGTCCAGAGCGACGGGGTTCTTGCTGTAGCAGATATCTCCCTTTAGTATAAAGCTTTTTTCCATGGCACATCCTCCCAAGACATAAAAATCAGCGGAAATAGTTGTCTATAAGCTTGCCCGCCGCAGGTCCGGCGCAAGCTTATAGACAACTATTTCCGGCAGTTGGTAGAAACGCCCGCCCAGCCGCGGGCCTATATAACCTACCCTTACTGTGGCTATTCGATTCCCACAAGGCCCTTGTACAGGGTTATATAGGCGTTGGCGGATTTGCCCCAGCTGAAATCGCACTTCATGGCGGCCGCGATGTTGGCCTCCCACTTGGCCTTGTCTGTAAAGTCCGCGCGGGCGCGCGTTATCGCGTGCATCATGTCGTCGGCGTTGTAGGTCTGGAAAGTGTAACCGTTGCCGTTCTTGTCACCGATATCCCTGATCGAGTCCTTGAGCCCGCCGGTGGAACGCACAATGGGCAAGGTGCCGTAACGCAGCGAAATCATCTGGGAAAGCCCACAGGGCTCGCTGCGGCTCGGCATCAGGAAAGTGTCGGCGCCGCTGTAGATTTTGCGGGCAAGCACCTCATCAAAGCCCAGCGTGATCGAAAATTTCTTCGGATGGCTGGCCACCATGTCCCGCAGAAATTTTTCGTATTGCCAGTCGCCCGCGCCCAGGATCACCAACTGCACATTCATCTTCAAGATGCGGCTGAAAGCATACTGCACCAGATCCAGACCCTTGTGCCCCACAAGGCGGGTGACCATGCCGATTACCATGGGCTTATTGCTTCGCTCCAAGCCCAGCGACCGCTGCAGCTCCTTTTTGTTCTTCGCCTTGCCCGAAAGGTCGGATGCGGAGTACCGCTCCAGAATCCTTTCGTCGGTGGCGGGGTCGTATACTGTGGTGTCCAGTCCGTTCAGGATGCCGCAGAGCTTGTACTGTTTTTCCCGCAGGATGCTGTCCAGCCCGTGGGCGAACCAGGGGTCCATGACCTCCTGGGCATAGCTGGGCGACACGGTTGTGAGCGCCTCGGCCTCTTCAAGGGCGCCTTTCATGTAGTTTATGCCGCCGTTGTACTCTACAATGCCGATAGAGGGGTCAGGCAGGCCCAGCACATCGCGGGCAACCTCCATCGAGAACATGCCCTGGTATTGGATGTTATGGATTGTGAAAACGGTTTTCACATTGCGCAGCTGGTCCAGGTGGCGGTAAAAGACATTCAGGTAAACCGGCACCATGGCGGTCTGCCAATCGTTGCAGTGGATGATCTCGGGCGCGAAGTCTATGTGCAGCAGCATCTCCAAAACGGCCTTGGAAAAGAAAGCGAAGCGCTCGGCATCATCAGAGAAGCCGTAATGGCCACGGCGCTTAAAGTAGTATTCATTGTCCAGAAAGTAGTACTTGACCCCGCCGACCGTGGTTTCCAGCACACCGCAGTACTGGCTGCGCCAGCCAAGGGATACCTGAAAGGATGTGACGAATTTCATCTTTTCCTTGTCGGCGGGGCTGATGTCCTCGTAATAGGGCATGACCACCCGGCAGGAATGCTTGCGGTTGCGCAGTGCCTTGGTCAGGGAACCGGCCACATCGGCCAGTCCGCCGGTTTTTACAAACGGTACTGCTTCGCTGGCGGCAAATAATACATTCATAGGAGATCTCCTTTCCATGATGCCATGATAGAGCGCCCCGCAAAGGCTGTTGCGGCCATACCGGGCGTTATATTTTCTACAAAATCAGGCTGGCGGCGCTGTTGTCCCCGCTTGTTCACTTACACCGTCGAGCCCTTTGCAATGTAGACAGGATAGGTTTCAAAGCCCATGATCATGCGTTCGTCCCGTATGGTCACATCCTTGTCGGTGATCACACACTCCAGGCTGGAGGACGCCCCCACAAAGGTGCCCTGCATCAGGATGCTGTTTTTCACCTTGGCGCCCTTGGATACTGTTACGCCGCGGAACAGCACGCTGTTTTCCACCTCGCCCTCAATCAGGCAGCCGTCCGCCATCAGCGAGTTAAACACCTTACTTTCCAAACCGAACCGCACCGGCGCCTCGTCCCGCACCTTGGTGTATACCGGGCGGGAGGGCGGGAATAGCGAGCGGCGCGTGGCGAGGTCCAGCAGCTGCATATTGGCGGAGAAATAGCTGCGCATCGAGTTGAAGCGCGATATGTATCCTTCGAATTCAAAGGACAGAATCCGGTTCTTTTCAATGCCCGCCTGCAGCACGTCTTTTTCAAAGTTGAACTTGCTGCGGCTGTAGCTGGAGGCCACGACTTGCTCCAGAAAGTCGCGGTTGGCGATCATCACATTCAGGTATACGTTCTGCTCCCCCGTGAGCTCCGGGTTGATCAGCATATCCGTAACAAAGCCGTCCTCGCCGATGCCCAGCACGCTCTGGTCCTTGCCGGACAGGCTTGCGGGTATATCCATGCGCTTGTACATCATGGTGATGTTCGCGCCGTGCTCACGATGGGCTGCCACCATCGGCTTCAGGTCCATGTTGGCCAGCGTGTCGCAGTCCGCCATCAGCACGTCCTGCGCGCCGGAGTGCTTGATGTACCCCATGATGCCGACCAGAGCCTCCACCCGGCCGCGGTAAATGCCCGATTCCTCATTGCCGAAAGGCGGCAGGATAACCAGGCCGCCGTTCTTACGGGAAAGGTCCCACGGGCGCCCGCTGCCCAGATGGTCCATCAGCGACTGGTAGTTCTGCTTGGTGACCACGCCCACTTGCTCAATGCCCGAGTTGGCCATGTTGGACAGCGGGAAGTCAATCAGGCGGTAGCGCCCGCCTACGGGAATCGAGCCCATACAGCGGTGTACCGTCACCTCGCTTATGTTTTGTTCGTGCATATTGGAAAATATGATGCCCAAAACCCTGTTCATACCACCGATACCCCCTGGACGTCCTGATCCACGATCATTTTCGCGGGAACCGTGGCGCCCGCACCTATGTTCACATTATTGCCGACAACGGTAATGCCCCAATTATCCTTGTCCGGTGTGTCCTCCGGGCGGTCGCCCACCTTGGCGCCGGCGCCGATCACACTGTTTTCAGCGATGATCGCGTATTCCACCACAGCGCCATCCTCCACCACAGCGCCCGGCATGATGATGCTGTCCCGCACGGTGGCGTCCTTGCCGACGACCGTGTCGGGGAAGAGCACCGAGAAGTCCACGGTGCCGTAAACCTCCGCCCCTTCGGTGATGATCGAGTTCTGCACATGGGCGTCCGGGCCGATGTATTGGGGCGGGCGCCCGTCGTTGCGGGCGTAGATGCGCCAGTCGGAGGTGCGCAGGTCAAGCGGAAGCGAGGGGTCCAGCAGGTCCATGTTGGCCTCCCAGAGGCTGCCGATGGTGCCCACGTCTTTCCAGTATCCCGAAAAAGAGTAGGCATAGAGCGACGCATCCATCGAGAGCATTTTCGGGATGATGTCCTTGCCGAAATCGTTGGAGGAGGCGGGGCTTGCGTTGTCCTCCTCCAGGTATTTGCGCATCACCTCGGTGGAGAAGATGTAAATGCCCATTGAGGCCAGCAGGCTTTTGGGCTCGGCGGGCTTTTCCTCGAACTCGAAGATTCTGCCGTCCTCCAGAGTGTTCATAATGCCGAAGCGGGACGCCTCCTCCCGGCTCACCTCCAGCACGGCGATGGTGCAGTCCGCGCCTTTCTTTTTGTGAAAGTCCAGCATTTTGGCATAGTTCATCTTGTAGATGTGGTCGCCAGAAAGGATTAGCACGTAGTCCGGGTCGTAGCGGTTGATGAACCGCATATTTTGATAGATGGCGTTGGCGGTGCCGGTGTACCAGTCAGAGCCGGAGCTCTTTTGATAGGGCGGGAGCACGAACACGCCGCCCCGCGCGCGGTCAAGGTCCCACGGGCGGCCGTTGCCTATGTACTCATTCAGCTCCAGGGGCTGATACTGGGTGAGCACGCCCACCGTGTCAATTCCCGAATTCACGCAGTTGGAAAGCGGAAAATCAATGATGCGGTACTTTCCGCCGAAAGGCACCGCTGGCTTTGCGATTCCTTGGGTCAGGGCGTACAGACGGCTGCCCTGACCTCCGGCCAAGACCATGGCGATACATTGCTTTTTAATAATCATACTGCTTCATCCTCTCTGACATTGTGGGCGGCGCCTGAAGATTCTGTGCAGCAGGCATGCGTCCAAGCTTGATATTGCCGCCGACCCTCGGCGGCGAGGGCTGCAAGGACGGATCAGCTTTCGTTTTTCGCGGCGGCCCCACGGACCGGGCGCCTGCGCGCCTTGTTGGGGCGCAGCCACAAAACGCTCATGGCCGGCACATTCACCGCGATGGACCGCTGCTGCCCGTGCAGCGGCTGCTCTTCGCAAATGGTCTCAGGCGGTTCATCGGGGCTTCCGCCGCCGAAAAGAGCGCTGTCCGAGCTCAGCACAACGCTGTAGCTGGCGGCGTGGGGGACGCCGATGCGGTACGCGGGGCAGTCGCTGAAAGAGAAGTTGCACACCACCAGCAGACTGTTTTCCTTTTCGTCCAGCCGGTGGAACGCGATGACGCTCTGCCAGGAATCATCGGGCACCACCCAGCGGAAGCCGTCCCAGCTGTCCTCGATCTGCCAGAGCGCCGGGTTTTCCAGGTAGAAGTGGTTGAGCGCGCGCACGTAGTCCTGCAGCCGGCGATGGGACTCGTAGTCCAGCAGAAGCCAGTCCAACTCCTTGTTGTGGTTCCACTCGATAAATTGCCCGAATTCACAGCCCATGAACAAGAGCTTTTTGCCGGGGTGGGACATCATGTACCCGAGAAAAGCCCGCACACCCGCAAACTTCTGCGCGTATTCGCCAGGCATCCTTTCGATCAGGGACCCTTTGCCGTGCACGACCTCGTCGTGGGAGATGGGTAGCACATAGTTTTCGCTGAACGCGTACATCATGCCGAAAGTGAGCTTGTCGTGGCTGTAAGGGCGGTAGGCGGGTTCCAGCCGCGCGTAGTCCAGCGTGTCGTTCATCCAGCCCATGTTCCATTTGAAATTGAAGCCCAGACCGCCGGTGTAGGGCGGCTTTGTCACCAGGGGCCAGGCGGTGGATTCCTCGGCGAAAGTCAGTATGTCGGGGTGTGCCGTCAGAACGGTGGAATTGAGCTTTTTCAGGAATTCCACGGCCTCCAGATTCTCCCTGCCGCCGTGGATGTTCGGCGTCCAGGCCTCCCGGTCGTAGTCCAGGTAAAGCATGGAGGACACTGCGTCAAAGCGCAGCCCGTCGATGTGGTACTGCTCGATCCAGAATAAGGCGCTGGAAATCAGAAAGCTCTGCACCTGGGGCTTTGCGTAGTCGAACACCAAGGTGCCCCAGCTCTTGTGCTCCCCCTTTACGGGGTCCGCGTATTCAAAGCAGGGCGTTCCATCGAACAGTGCCAGCCCGTGCTCGTCCTTTGGAAAGTGGGAGGGGACCCAGTCCATGATCACGCCGATGCCCGCCTTGTGCAGCGTGTTCACAAGCTGCATCATCTGGTGGGAGGTCCCATAGCGGGAGGTGGGTGCAAAGTACCCGCAGACCTGATACCCCCAGGAATCGTCGCAGGGGTACTCGGTGACCGGGGTGAGCTCCACATGGGTGTAGCCCATATCCTTTGCATAGGCGGCCAGCTCCCGCGCCAGCTCCTCGTACGCGTACGGGCTGCCGTTTTTGCGGCGCCAGGAGCCCGGATGCACCTCGTAGATATTCATGGGGCTGTGATAGGGGTTGCGCTTGGCGCGGGCGTTAAGCCAGCGCTTATCCGCCCATTTGAAGCCGCCCAGCTCCACCGGCTTGGAGGCGTTAGCGGGGGCGGTCTCGCTGTGAAACGCAAACGGATCGGATTTGAGCACAAGGGTGCCCGACGCTGTTTTCACGCTGTATTTATAATTGGCGAATTGGGCGAGTCCCGGCACAAACACAGTCCAGACGCCGGTGCCCGCATGACGCTTCATAGGCGTGCTTCCATGGGCCCAGCCGTTGAAATCACCCACCAGGGAAACATTCCTGGCATGAGGCGCCCAAACGCGGAACACCACGCCGCTTTCACCGTTTTCGCAAACGAAATGCGCGCCAAGAACCTCCTGGCAGCGGTGGTTGGAGCCATCCCGGAAAGCGGCGAGCCTCTGTTGAATTTCCCTGTCCATGTCAATCACCCCTTTTGGAAAGGCTGCCAAGGCCGCCTTTTTTCGCGCGTTATTACTCATGTATACTTTATTGCTTTCTTATTTTACCAATTTTTTTTCCATATTACAAGACAATATTGTTGTATTGATAAAAAAATATTTAAAAATAATCTTTTATTTAGCGATTCTAAATAAAAAACTCCATTCCAAAAAGAACAAGAGGATGGCAAACATCACCACCCTCGTATTATGATCACAATCTGGAACGCACACCTCTGAGATATGCGCCCCGGACAAAAATGGTCTGCGCCGCTGTCTTCCGGTCGCATATTGAGCAGTCCGCAATTATGATACGAGGCATCGGCGCGATTGTATTGCTCAGCTGGATCACAGATTCTGCCACAGCGTACCCTCCATTTCGCAAATCTTGGTATTGTTACCATTATAAACCATCCATACTGTGATTGCAATGCGAAAAATAGGGTTTGGCCTTTTTTTCCATATGTTTACATTCCAAGGGGAGCAGCTCTTTTTTTTTGGTGGTAGTGTCCAAATAAATGTGTGATTATATATGCAAAAATTCAAAGTAACAAATAGTGACAAATCTGTTACTGAGCCCGCGCGCAATTTACTCCAAAAATTAACAAAATATCATTATCTATGGTCCGTTTTGTGGTATAATATGAATAATAGAACATAGAATATATTTATGTGCTTTGGTTGAGTATGGTCGGGCGGAGGTGTTGTTGACTCCGGCATATTACTTGATGCAACGCACGGGAGGAAATCAATGCAATCCAGGCAGTTTACGGTCCGCAATCCATGGGGGGTGCACCTGAGACCCGCCTATGTGCTGGCGAATCATATGCGGGGCTTTGAAAGCAAGACGGACATTGTGCTGGACAGCGGACGGTACAATGCGAAGAGTGTTCTAAAAATACTGGCAGCCTGTATATGTCCGGGCAATCTGATCGCGATGGAGATATCAGGGCCCGACGAGAAAGAGGCAATGGAGGAGGCCAGCAGACTGTTTGAAGTGGAACTGGAAGAAAAATAGCTCCAAAGGCAAACCGAACTCTCAGGCGAACGGAGGGATATGTATGCTCAAGGGGTCTCCAGCATCAGTCGGCATCGGGATCGGCAAGGCTGTGATCATCAAGCAGCAGCAGGTCGTTGCGCCGAAAATGATAGTTACGAACAAGGAAAACGAAAAGAATCGCTTTATGCGCGCGGCGGAGTACTTCTGCGAGCAGGTTATGAGAGCATCGGACGCCGTTGGCCGCACCATCGGGGAGGACGAGGCGACCATCATCGCCGCGCAAAGCGCGATCGTCAGTGACCCCGAGCTTTGGGATGAGGTCTTTGAAATCATCGACAGCGAGTCTATGTGCGCCGAATATGCGTTTGACCAGGTGTGCGAAAAGTATATCCACCTGTTTACCTCGCTGGAGGATGAGCTCATGCGGGCCAGATCGGCGGATTTCCAGGACATCAAAAGCCGCCTCTTGTCCATCATGCTGGGCATTAAAACGGTGGAGCTCCAAAATGTGCCCCGGGGCAGCGTGCTGGTGGCGGACGACATATCGCCGAGCCAAGCCGTGACCTTGAATCCAACCAAGGTTTCGGGCATTGTCACACGTATGGGCACGCGGTTTTCCCACATAGCCCTGATCGCGCGCGCACTGCGCATACCGGCGGTGGTGGCGGTGGAGGATGTGTGGGACAAGGTGGAGTCGGGCGAAAAGCTGATCGTGGACGGCGACAGCGGTAATGTGCTGATAAGCCCCAGCGACGAGCAGCTCGTGCGGTACAAGCAGTACCGCCGGCGCAAGCGCGTGCACCAACAGAAGCTGCTGGGCTACCGCGACCGCGAAACCTACACGGCCGACGGCAGAAGGATCGGGCTGTCCGCCAACCTGGCCCTGCTGGGGAACCTGAGCATCGTGGCCGAGGACAACGTGGACGGCATCGGGCTTTTCCGCACCGAGTTCCTGTATATGGGCAGAAACAGCCTGCCGTCCGAGGAGGAGCAGTTCACGGCCTACCGCAGGGTGTTGCAGGCCATGGGCGGAAAGCCGGTGGTAATCCGCACGCTGGATGTAGGCGGCGACAAGCAGGTTCCCGCCCTGCACTTTGGGAAAGAAGAAAATCCAATCATGGGCGAGCGGGCGATCCGCTACTGCCTGAACCATGAGGATCTGTTCAAAGTACAGTTGACCGCCCTGCTGCGCGCCAGCATTTACGGCAACCTGATGATCCTGCTGCCGATGATCGCAACGGTGAGCGAGCTCAGGAAAGCCAAGGTGCTGATTGCCGAGGTCAAAAAGGAGCTGGACATCGACGGTGTACCCTATAACGACGATGTGCAGGTGGGCAGCATGATCGAAACGCCCGCCGCCGCCATCTGCGCGGACGCCTTGGCGCGGGAGGTCGACTTCTTCAGCGTGGGAACCAGCGACCTGACCCAGTACACACTGGCGGCGGACCGCAGCAACAAGGCGGTTGCCGGCATGTTCAACACCATGCACCCGGCGGTGCTGCGCATGATCAAATGCGCGATAGACGGCGCACGCAAATCCGACATCCCGGCTTGGATCTGCGGTGAAGCCGCCGCGGATCTGCGCATGATTCCGCTGCTGGTGGGCCTGGGCGCCGAAGGGCTCAGCGTTTCGATCAGCTCGGTACTGGCGGTGCGAGAGTTGCTCTCGCGGGTGGACTACAGCTTCTGGCGCGGGCAAATCGACCGCGTGCTGGAGCTGGAAACCGCGGCGGAGGTCTACACCTTTGTAAAGGCCAATCTTCCGCAGCAGGCTTCGCAGTAACAAAAACCGGCAAAGCGATATTTATGTGCATTAGACCTGTTCTAAGACCCTAGATTTCAGAACAGGTCTAATGAAGGGTGAGGCGGCTGCAACAGCCACCTCACCTTTCATTGCGTTTGTTGTGATTTCATGTTTGCAGGCCGGCGGGGGAGAGCTCTTCGGCTATCCGAGGACAAACGCGTTGGGCAGCAGTGCGTAGAGCGCGGCCTCCAGCAGGATCGCCAGTGTCCACAGCGCCCCGGCCGCGATGTATCGCGCGCAGTAGATGCGCAGGGAATAGGGATCGTCGCCCCGGCTGCGCAGCAGGCCCCACAGGCTGCCGGAGAGCCGCAGGGACTCGTTACAGCAGAACAACATCGCCATGCTGGATACCACCATGCCCGGCAGCAGAAACACCGCCACAAACCCGGCGGCCGAAGCGCCGTACCGTGCGTAGAGCGACGCAGCGGAAAAGCCGAAGCCCAGCCCCCGCAATAGCGGAACCAGGAAGATGGCCGGACGGGCCACCGCGCAGAAGCCGCTCACGAACAGCGCCAGCAGCAGTCCCATGCCGCTGAGCAGGCCGGCCCACATGTTCTGTGCAAAGGGCTGGTTCCGCCGGCGCTGCGAAAAGTCGCCGATCAGCCGCAGCATCAGCTCCACCGTTTGCGCGCCCGCCGAGCGGACTAGCAATGTCCCCAGCGCCACGCCGACCACAAACAGCCCGCCCAACAGCAGCAGCATGTAATTTTTCCGCGTATAGTGGGCCAGATACCGCGTGTAATACCGCCGCCGCGCCGCGCCATGTGAGTTTGTCCGCATCATTGCCGTTCCTCCGCACTGGTTGGTTTACTGCCAGTATATGCGGCGAAGCGGACAAAAAGAACCGATTTTGTACAAGCTGTAGCTTATGGCAATGGCAGAGGTTCCGCTTTTTCCCCTTGCTGCAGGCGCAGGGCCTTGCCGGCGGCGGATTAAGCCATCAGCTTGGCTTTAAGCACAATCGCGCACTCAAGCCGCTTCTTCTCCATCTCGCAGGAGAGTGCGTAGGGCTTCAGGATGTCGCCGGCGTGCTGCATGTTGTTGGCGTTGCAGCCGCCCGAGCAGTAGAACTTGGCCCAGCACCTGCCGCACTCGGGCTTTTGATACACGGTGGTCTTGGAGAAACGCTCCTTGGCCCGCAGGTCGAAAGTGTTGTCGCGCAGGCTGCCCATGCGCCACTCCTCGTGGCCAATAAACTGGTGGCAGGGGTAGATGTCTCCGTCCGGCGTGATCGCCACGTACTCGTTGCCGCAGCCGCAGCCCCGCAGGCGCTTGATCGCGCAGGGCCCCTGATCCAAGTCCAGCATGAAGTGGAAGAAGTTGAAGCCTTTCCCCCGTTTCTTCGCGTCCAGCAGCAGGCGGCCCAATCGCTCATATTCCCGGAACACCTCGGGCAGGTCGGTTTCGTCCAGCGCGTAATCCATCGACGCGTCGGCCACCACCGGCTCGATGGACAGCTGATCGAAGCCCAGCGCGTGCAGTGCCAGCGCGTCCTCGGCAAAGTCCTTGTTGTATTTGGTGAAAGTGCCGCGCACATAGTACTCCTTGTCGCCGCGGCGCTCCACCAGCTTCTGGAATTTGGGCACGATGGCCTCGTAGCAGCCCGAGCCGTCCACCCTAGCCCGCACGCGGTCGTTGACCGACCTGCGGCCATCCAGCGACAGCACCACGTTGCTCATCTCCCGGTTGATGTAGTCGATCTTCTCTTCGTCCAGCAGCAGTCCGTTTGTGGTGATGGTGAAGCGGAAGTACTTGCTGTGCTCTTTTTCCAGGCCGCGGGCGTAGTCCACCACCTGACGCACAACGCCGAAGTTCATCAGCGGTTCGCCGCCAAAAAAGTCCACCTCCAGGTTTTCGCGCCCCTGGGACCGGGCGATCAGAAAGTCAATGGCCCGCTTGCCGGTCTCGGCGCTCATCATCATGCGGCCCTGCCGGTAGTCCCCTTTCCCCGCAAAGCAGTAGGCGCAGCGCAGGTTGCAATCGTGGGACACGTTCAGGCACATGGCCTTGACCGGCGAGGCTACCATCCTCTCGGCGAACACGCCGTAGTCGTCCTCCGAGAAGAGCTGGCCCATGCTTTGCAGCTCCAGCAGCTCGCCATAGGCCTCGCGGATGTCCGCCTCGGCGTAGTGGCTCTTCAGGGCGGCCAGCGCCGCGGGCGGGCACTGTTCGGGTATCGGCGCCGCAAGTTCCCGCAGCAGGGCGTAGGTGAGGTCGTCCAGCAGGTGCACGGCGCCGGAGTTCACATCCAGCGCCACAAACAGGCCGTCCTGTTCATAGGTATGTATCATGGCTTCTCCTTATATTTCGGCACAGCGCAAAAATGCCCGCCTGCGGCGGACATTTTGCGGATACATGCGCGTTGTTATCTCTCACACTTCTGGTTGGCAACAGTGCAGGAGGTCTTGCACGCGGACTGGCAGGATGCCTGGCACTTGCCGCAGCCGCCCTTGGCGGCGGATTCCTTTAGGTTCGCCTTGTTCAGGGTTTTGATGTGCTTCATTGTGATCAACTCCTAGTTGGATTATGAGGGTAGTATACCACACAACCCCCTGGCCGTAAAGCCCCCGGGCAATATGACCTGTTCTGAAACCCCTGCGCAGCGTCTAGGCGGGTTCCAGAACAGGTCTATTATAAACAGGATTAGCAGAACGAACAGATTGGGGCCGCGCTGCTCCGAATTGGGTGTCCCTTGTGACGACTGACGCGGGGCGTCAGCCGTTTCAGCCGTGCTTCTTTCCTTTCGCGTGCTTGCGCTTGTGGCGGGTGTTCACGCCCATCACGCCGCCCAGCATGGAGCACAACAGAATAAATACCACCTTGAACAGCGCGGGTATGCCCAGGCCGCTGCCGCTAAGGCCGAAGCTGGCCAGCAGCACCACAAAAGAAAGGATAACGCCGCAGATCAGGCCCCACATCAGGCCCTTTTCCCGCAACATCTTGGCGCAGACATAGCCCGCCGCCAGCGCACCCAACGACACCGCCGCGGTTGCCATGGGGCTCACCGCAGCTTGGGGGATGTTCTGGGTGGATAAAATCAGCGAAAATAGCAGCAGCATGGCGATACACACCGCCACGCCCGACACCGTGCTGATGATCACGGGCTTCACTCCCCGGCCAATTCCTATCTGGTCCGGGACTCTCTGATTGCTTGACATGCGAACGCCCCCTGTAAATAATTTCTGTATACCACACTATATTCAGGGCTTGCCCGCATTATACCGGGGGATTTTCACAGCCTTTGCGCGGATTTTCGTTATTCCATGGTGTCCGACCGGCTCTTTTTGAAACCGAACAACCCTCTCTTCTCCTTTTGCCCGCCCTCGGCTTGCGCGGCGGCGGGGGCTTCCTTGGAGGTGTTGTTCGTCTGTACGGCCCACTTGGTGATGCGCAGCTTGCTGCGGTCCGAGCCGGTCTCAATCACCAGATAGTCCTCCTTGATGATTACGATGGTGCCGACGATGCCGCCGATGGTGGTGATCTCATCGCCTACCTCTAGGCTGCTGCGCATGGCCTGTGTTTCCTTTTCCCGCTTCTTCTGGGGGCGCATCATCAGAAAATACAGCACCACAAGAATCAGGATCATGGGCATAAAGGAACTCAGCATGGATGTCGTGCCGGCCTCTGCTCCCGCCTCGGCGGTCAGCAGCAACGCATTTGTAGATAGCATAGACTCTCCTTTTCCGCCGCCAACTGCGGGCGGCAATGCATAATGTTCGCGCGCGGCCGGGAACACAGCTTGTCCCCGGCCGCGGCATCATTATAGAGTAGTATATAGAAAAAAGCTGCTTAATGCAAGTTTTTTTGGCGGCGCCCATTAGATTCTGCGGCCCAGAACCGGCGTCATCTCCCTGTAGAACGCATCAAAGGTGCCGGCGTCCAGGTGGTCGCGGATGCGCTGCATCAGGGTGTTGTAGAAGAACAGGTTGTGCATCACCAGCAGGCGGTAGGCCAAAATCTCCTTGGCCGCCAGCAGATGGCGCAGGTAAGCCCTGGAATAGGTCGCGCATACCGGGCACTCGCAGCTTTCGTCGATGGGGGCCGGGTCGGTGCGGTACTTGGCGTTACCGATGATGCGCACGCCCTGCCAGGTGAACAGCGTGCCGTGCCGTGCGTTGCGGCTGGGCATCACGCAGTCGAACAGGTCGATGCCCCGGGCCACCGCCTCCAGGATGTTCACCGGCGTGCCCACCCCCATCAGATAACGGGGCTTGTGCACAGGCATATGGGGCTCCACAGCCTCGATGGCGCGGTACATCTGCTCTGCGGGCTCCCCCACCGCAAGGCCCCCGATGGCGTAGCCCGCAAGGTCCAGCTCCGCGATCTGGCGCATGTGGCGCACGCGCAGCTCCTCGTAGGTGGAGCCCTGGTTGATGCCAAACAGCAGCTGCTTGGGATTCAGGGTGTCCGGCAGAGCGTTTAGCCGGTCCAGCTCCTGCTTGCAGCGGTACAGCCAGCGGGTGGTGCGCTCGATGGACGCCGCGGTGTAGTCGTATTCGGCCGGGTTTTCGATGCACTCGTCGAATGCCATGGCGATGGTGGAGCCCAGGTTCGACTGGATGCGCATGCTCTCCTCGGGGCCCATGAATACGGTGCGCCCGTCGATGTGGGACTGGAACATGACCCCCTGCTCCTTGATCTTTCGCAGCTTGGCCAGCGAAAACACCTGGAAGCCGCCCGAGTCGGTCAGGATCGGGCCTGTCCAGCCCATAAAGAGGTGCAGCCCGCCCATGGCGCGCACCACGTCGTCCCCGGGGCGCAGGTGCAGGTGGTAGGTGTTGCAGAGCTCCACCTGGCAGCGCAGCTGCCGCAGGTCCTGCGACGACACCCCGCCCTTGATGGCCCCGGCGGTGCCCACGTTCATGAAAGCGGGCATCTGGATCACGCCGTGCACTGTCTCAAAGCTGCCGTGCCGCGCGCCGCCCTGTTTGCCGTGAAGTGTGTACATGCTTTGGATTTCCTTTTTTGATGTGATTAATAGATATTGTCGGCCACCTGTCCGTAAGCCTCGGCAAAGATGCGGAAGAAGTCCCCGCCGTAGTCCCCGCTTCCATAGCTGTAGGGGCTGTAGCTATAGGGGTTGATCAGCCACATCCCCTCTTTCCGGGTGAATGCCATGTAGGTTTCATAGGTGGCGCGCGGCAGGTCCCTGCTGAACCTGCGCCCGAAAAAGTCCAGGACAAAGGCCTCGTCATCCCGCATGTACGCGTCATCGCAATAGGCTTCGTACTCTTCGTCGAAGCCCTGAAGCAGGGACTCCTCGGTGGGCATGGAAACCACAAGATCCACATAGGCCTGATCTCCCTCGATGCGCTCTCCGGTTACCGAGGCGGTGATGGTGCTCAACAGCATGGAAAAAAGCTTGTCGTAGCTGTCCATCTCGTAGGCGCCGCCCTCGGTGTAGTCCTCACCCATCAGCGGTCCCGTGGCCAACATCTCCCCCTTGCCCAACAGGTCAAAAAATTCCACGGCCACGGCGGAGGGGGAACCGGCAACAAATCGGACACTGTCCGGGGCCGCGCTCCGGCCTGTGTAGGACCGGAACTTCCCCTTGCTTTTCTCCTGTGCCCTGGTACCGGCCGCCCTGCTGGAGGGCGCGCGTAACGCGGCGGACCCGGGGCTGGAACCGCCGGCGTTGCTTTCGTCCGGCGCACCGGGCACCTCGGACTCGGTCGCGGCAGACAAGGCGGCGTCTCCGTCCTGCCCCTCCGCACGTTCCACGGCTTCGCTCGAAAGGGCTTCCGGCTCCGGCGCATCGACAGCGTTCTGCTGCGCGGAGCATGCGCAAACAGTGAATAACAGCGCAAGCACAGACACTGCCAGCAGCTTTTCATGCGGATCACCCTTTATTTTCACCCCTTTCTGTAAATCCCGTGATTTCCTTTCATCTTACCTGCTGACAGCGGCTTTGTCAACCGGACCGGAACGCCGCCCCACCCTTTTTTTGTGCCCATGCGTGGCATAATGCAGACCGTTTGCAAAAATAATATGCCTTGGTGACCACACCGAAAAACAGCTGCAAGTATTGTACAACCGGCGAGGGCAATTTATTGCAAACGGAATCATGCATCTGGAAAACACCTCTTTCGCGATCTTTGCGTATGCAACAAAAGAATGTGCCAGCGTTTCCGGTTATTTCCTCCCTTTGTGGTATGTTTTTTAAAAAACTCTTGCATTTGCAAAAAAAATTTGCTATTATACAGGAAAGGAAGGGCAAAGCGATTTTGGAAAGGACCGGTGATTAGCATGCTTTCGGAAAGACTGAAAACCATTCGCAAAAAAAGAGGGATCACTCAGGAGGAAGTTTCGGGCTTTTTGGAGGTGAAGCGCCAAACCTATGGCGCTTATGAGCGGGGCGTTTCCACCCCCGACTCCCGCACGCTCAAGAAGCTGGCGGACTACTTCGGCGTTTCCACCGAGTACTTTTTCCGCGAGGAGGGCGACGTGCCCGCTGTGGTGCAGAACAAGGAGGAGGAGCGGCTGCTGCTGCTGGCCCGCCGCGCCGAGGCGATCCCCCCATCGCAGCGCGAGCGCATCATCAACGCTTTCGAACAGAACATTGACCTGTACCTGGAGGCCATGCTCACCCCCGAAAAGCGCGGACGCAAAAAAAAGGCCCAACAGTATGACGCCTGACTTTGCCGAGGCAAAAGCCGCCGCCACGCGGCTTTTGCTGGCGCAGCATCTGTACAGCCTGCGCATTGACGTAACGAAGCTGCGCTACGAACAAAATATTATCTTTGACTCAATGCAGCACTTCTGCCTTCTCACCCGCACAACGCTCGCCGTGCTTTCCGACGGCAGCGACTGCTTGCGGGATGGCTGTACCCTGATCCGCCGCAGGGGCGGAGAGCTCTTTTACATCGTGCTCTACAACGCCGATATCTCCTCCCGCGGCCGGCGGGGGTTTACCCTTGCCCACGAGGTGGGGCACATCTGTATGGGTCACGCTCAGGACGGCGACCTGCAGGAGCAGGAGGCTAACTGCTTTGCCGCCCAGCTGCTGGCCCCCGGCGCTCTGGTGGGGGAGCTCGCGCGCAGGGCGCGCTACCCCATTGGCGCCTGCGACCTGCAGGCGGTGTTCGCTGTTTCGCGACAGGCCGCGGAAAACCGCCTTTTTGACCTGACCCGCCGGCAGCGCCCGACTCCCGACGAGCTCGCGCTGCTGCAACGCCTCGCCCACCTGCTCCCCGACTGCGAGGAGCCGGTGGTGAACATATGAAAGCAAGAGGCTGTTTTCAAACGACCCCTTTGTGTGATGCCACTGCTTTCCTGACAGGCAAGGGTGTTGGCCAGGTGAAATAAAGACACAGAAGGAGCAAAGACATGAATGCAGCGGCACCACTTAGGTTCTTCCGTGAAATCACACAGATTCCCCGCGACAGCGGCGACGAGCGCCGCGTGACCGACTACCTGCTGGCGTTTGCACGGCAGCGCGGACTGACAGCCCACCGGGACAGCGCGCTCAACGTGGTGATCCGCAAGCCTGGCACCCCCGGTATGGAGCAGCGCCCCGTGCTTACGCTGCAAAGCCATGTGGATATGGTATACATCAAGGCACAGGGCTGTCCCCACGAATACGCAAGTCCCCTCGCGCTGGTGGAGGAGGAGGGCTGGCTGCGGGCGGACGGCACCTCCCTAGGGGCGGACAACGGTACGGGAATGGCTTTCGCGCTGGCACTGCTGGACAGCGCCGACCTGCCCCATCCGCCGCTGGAGGCCCTGTTCACCACCGACGAAGAGGTAGGCATGCACGGCGCGCGGGCGCTTTCCGCCGACATGGTTACTGGTCGCCGCATGCTGAACATGGACTCGGAGGAGGACGACGTCTTCACTGCGGGCTGCGCGGGAGGTCTGCACGTGAACATCGCCTTTCAGGCCGGCCTGCGGGACACGGCGGCAGGCAGCGAGGGCGTTTTATTGCAGGTGCAGGGGCTGCGAGGCGGTCACTCCGGCATAGAGATCGACAAGGGACGCGGCAACGCGATCTGTCTGATGGGCCGCCTGTTATACACTGTTCAGAGCGTGCTGCCGGTACAGGTGTGCGCCGTGAGCGGCGGCTCCAAGATGAACGCCATTCCCGACCGGGCCCAGGCCATGGTGGCGGTGAGCCCCGCCGACCTGCCCGCTTTCGGCGCGCTGGTGGACCGGTGCCACGCCGATTACTTCGCCGAGCTTTCGACCGCGGACCCGGACCTCTCGCTGGCGCTGCTGCCAGCGACGGCGCCCGCCAGGGCCCTTGCCCCGGACAGTCTGGACCGGCTGCTGCTGCTGTTGCTGAACCTGCCCATCGGGCCGCAGAGCATGAGCCGGCATCTGCCCGGCCTGGTGGAAAGCTCCAACAACATGGGGATGCTGCGCAGCGGCGTGGACGGCGCCATCACCATTTCCTGCGCGGTGCGCAGCATGGTAGGCAGCCTGCGCACCGCCATTGCGGACCAAATCGATACGCTGGCCCGGGCGGCGGGGGCTACGACTGAGCCGGAGGCCGCCTATCCCCCTTGGACTTTCCAGCCCGACTCCCCTTTTCGCGCGCGCTGCGCTGAGCTGTACCGGGAGCTGTTTGGCGAGTCCCCCAAGGTGGGGGCGATCCACGCGGGCTTGGAGTGTGGCTTTTTCAAGGAACTGATCCCCGATTTGGAGATCGTCTCTTTCGGGGCCGTGATCAAGGGAGCCCACACGCCGCGGGAGATGCTGGACCTGCGCTCAATGGAGCGGGTGTGGCGCCTGTTGTGCCATCTGGCGCGGCACCTGGACGATGTGCCGCAAACCTAAATTCTTATAGTATAAACGCGGCCCCGTATTATTTTTTGTAATACGGGGCCGCGTTTATTTCGCATGAAGCAGGTTCTACTCCTCGTCGGCATCCTCGTCCGAGAATATGTGCAGGTGGTTGATGCCGATAACCTTGCTCACGTCAATCGCAAAGCAGACGCCGTTGCCGGGCTTGTCGATGTCGATGCCCTTTGCGATAGACCTCATGACCGGCTTGCAGATGTCGTCGCTGACCAAAATCAGCACGAGCTCCTTTTCCGGCTCAATAGTGATGCCGAAAAAGCGCGCTTTTTCATGGATGCCCGAGCCGCGGCCATACAGGACGGTTGCGCCTTCCGCGCCGCCATTTTTCGCCGCGTCTATCACATCGTCCGCCATATCCTTTTCCACGATCGTGATGATCAGCTTGAAATTTATTTTAGGAGCGTGTTCCATGTCGTTCCTCCACATAAAATATTCCCCCTCATGTTACACTGATTGGACCTTGGTGTCAAGCGCTTTTTCTTTGCCGTGCGCGTTCTTGCGCTTGTACAAAAAGCTGAGCAGCATGGTGGTGATGATCGGCGCCAGCGCGATCAGCGACACCGTGCCAAGGCCGTCCACCAGCGGGTTTCCGCCCAGGGCGCCGGCCACGGCCATGCTCATCGAGAGAATAAAGGTGGAGCACATGGGGCCGGTTGCTACTCCGCCGTTGTCGAACGCCATGGCGATAAAGATGGGGCTTACAAAGCGGGACAGGACAAAGACAATTATGTAGCCTGGCAGCAGAATCGCCAGTAGCGGGATGCCGAACAGCAGCCGCGCCATGGCCACTGCCACTGCGAAAGCGACACCCAGCGAAATGGCTATGAGCATCACCTTGGATTTGATGGTGCCCGAGGAAATGTCCTCGACCTGCTTGATCATTACATGCACCGCCGGCTCGGCAAACGCCACAAGAAAGCCAATCACAAAGCCGATGGGAATCAAAATCCAGTTGTAGGCAAGGCCGCCGATCACGTTGCCGAAGTGCTCGCCCACCGGCACAAAGGCGATGTGTACGCCCTGCATGAACAGCGTAAGGCCCACAAAGGTGATCACAAAGCCGGTCATGATCTTTTTGAAAGTGCGCTTTTTCACGTGCAGCCCCGTTATCTGCAGAACCAGGAAGATGCACACGATGGGCAGCAGAGCCATGAACACGTCCCTGACCGTGCCCGTGAAATCGTGGAATAACAGCTCCAGCACATGGCTCATCTGAACACCACCCCCAAAATCATCACCGCCAGTACCGGCCCTAGGGAGGCAAGCCCCACCATGCCAAAGCTGTCGTTTCCGGATTTGGAGCCGATGGCACTTGTGACACCGGTGCCCATGGCCAGGATAAAGGGTACGGTCATGGGCCCTGTGGTCACGCCGCCCGAGTCAAAGGCCATGGGTACATACTCGGGGTTCGCAAAGGCGGACAGGATAAAAATCAGCGCGTAGCCCCCCATCAGAAGATGGATCAGCTTGATCTGGAACACAACACGCAACAGTGCCAGCACCAGAAAGATTCCCACGCCCACGCCCACAACGCCGGTGAGCATGGTCTTGCTGATCGCGCCACCCGAATTGGTGGAGACCTGGCCGGCCAGAACCTGCACGTCCGGCTCGGCAATCGTGATCACCAGACCCATCACAAACCCCAGCGCGATCAGCAGCACCAGGCTGCGCTTGCGCACCAGGAAGCCGCCCACGCGGGAGCCGACCTCCATCATCGAGATGTCGGCTCCGAACAAAAACAACGTCATGCCAACGATCATCATGACAGAGCCGCCTACGAACTTGATCATCATGTCGGTGGAAAAGGGTGCCAGGATCAAGCTCAGAACCAAAATCAATACCGCCACCGGTAAGATTGAACTGAGCACCTCGAAGAAGTTTTCCTTTAGCTTTTTCATTCGCACCCTCCTGTTCCAACTCGTATACTCCGTATTTTACCACCAATTCATACAAATTGTATGAACAAGAATTTAATAAAACGCTGAAAATGAAAAATGGTCAAACAAGGGCAAATTGCATATCGCCCGTGCGCGCGAAAAAGACCGGGTGCCCGAATGGTTCGGATACCCGGTCTTTTTGATTGCTGTGTTACGCTTTTCCGTCGCAGCCCAGCACGTTCTTGATCTTGTGGGCCACCATCTCCTTGACCGCCGCGCGGGCGGGGGTCAGATACTGGCGGGGGTCGAAGTGGGAGGGGTTTTCCGTCATATGCTTGCGGATCGCCGCCGTCATGGACAGGCGGATGTCCGAGTCAATGTTGATCTTGCACACCGCCATGCGGGCCGCCTGGCGCAGCATGTCCTCGGGAATGCCGATGGCGTCGGGCATTTTGCCGCCGTAGGTATTTATGATCTTCACCTGGTCCTGGGGCACCGACGAAGCGCCGTGCAGCACAATCGGGAAGCCCGCCAGCCGCTTGCCGATCTCCTCCAGGATGTCAAAGCGCAGCTGGGGGTTCTGGCCGGGCTTGAATTTATACGCGCCGTGGCTGGTGCCGATGGCGATGGCCAGGGAATCCACGCCGGTCTTGGACACAAACTCCTCCACCTCGGCGGGATTTGTGAATTTGGCGTCCTCGTCCGAAACATTCACATCGTCCTCAATGCCCGCCAGCTGGCCCAGCTCGGCCTCCACCACCACGCCGTGGCCGTGGGCGTAGTCCACCACCTTGCGGGTCAGCTCGATGTTGTCGGCGAAGCTGTGGTGGGAACCGTCGATCATCACCGAGGAAAAGCCGCCGTCGATGCAGGATTTGCAGACCTCGAAGTCCGGGCCGTGGTCCAGGTGCAGCGCGATAGGGATATCCACATCTTCAACGGCCGCTTCCACCAGCTTGGTAAGGTACACATGCTTCGCATATTTGCGCGCGCCCGCAGAAACCTGCAGGATAACCGGCGCCTTGAGCTCCCCCGCAGCTTCGGTGATGCCCTGGACAATTTCCATGTTGTTGACGTTGAACGCCCCCACGGCGTAGCCGCCGCTGTAGGCTTTCTTAAACATTTCGGTCGTTGTGACTAATGGCATACTATACATCCTCCTGCTTTTAAGGGAAGGGCAAGGAGCCCTCCAGCCCTTTATTTCATTCTGATCATACGCTGTTTTGCCGGTGCTGTCAAGTAAATCTTGCCCGATTTCCACAGCTGATAGTACAGCATTTCTTTGCTGTAGGGCATATCCATTCCGCTGCTCGCGACTGTCCCGGGCGCGAAACAGGGGAGCCCATGCGTGGCGCGCTCAACCGCGCACAAGGTAGATTCCGCCGCCGATCACGCCCGCGGCCAGCATGACCAGGATCGGGCTGGGCTTCCACACCCGCAGCACCACAAGGCCCGCCACAAGGATCAGCGCGGCCACCAGATCGGTGCCCGCCAGGGAGATCGATTCCCCCCAAACGGCCAGGGCCACGATGGAGATGCCCGCCGACGCGATCAGCGCCACCACCGCCGGACGCAGTGCCCCCAGCGCCCCCTTGATCACGCGCATCTCCTTGTACTTCACATACATGTAGGCGAGGGCCAGCACGATGATGAAAGAGGGCGTCACGCAGCCCACGGTGGCGATCACCGCCCCGGGAAGACCTGCTATGCGCGTACCCACAAAGGTGGCCGCATTGATGGCGATGGGGCCGGGCGTCATCTGGGAGATGGTGAGCACATCGGTGAACTCGGCCATGGTCAGCCACCCGTGGTGATCGATCACCTGCGCCTGGATCATCGGAAGGGCCGCGTACCCGCCGCCAATGCTGAAAAGCCCAATCTGAAAAAAGCTCCAAAACAGCTGTGCCAGTATCATGCCGCGCTTTCCCCCTTGCTCTTTCTGCTCCTCCAAAACGCGTGCAATGCGCCGCAGACGCCACAGATCACGATGATCAGCGACACATTCACGCCGAAAAACGCCACGGCCACAAAGCTCAGCAGCATGGTGGCGATAGCCGCCGGGCTCCTTCCTTTCAGGATATTGTCGCCCATGCTCAGCACCACGTCCACGATCACGGCCGCAACGCCGGCCTGCATTCCTTTCAGCACCGCGCCCACCACCCGGTTTTCCCGGAACGCCGTGTAGAACAGCGAAATCACCGAAATGATGATCAGCGGGGGCAGCACCGTGCCGATTACCGTGACCAGGGCGCCCAGCACCCCGGCGATCCGGTAACCCACCAGGATGGACGCGTTCACCGCGATTACGCCCGGCGCCGACTGGGCGATAGCGGTGATGTCCAGCATCTCCTCCTCCTCAAGCCAGTGCAGGCCGTCCACAAATTTTTTGCGCATCAGCGGAACAATCACGTAGCCTCCGCCGAAAGTGAATGCGCTCAGCATAAAGGTGGAGCAAAACAGCTGCCAGTAGAGCTTTGGGGATTTGCGGTCCATGAGGTTTACTCCTTTGTGTTGTTATCGTCTGCCTGTTCTGGCTTACAGCCGCCGCAGAAGCCGTACATCTGCAGCCGGTGGCCGGTGATCTGAAAATTCTGCTCCGTCAGCTGGGGCGTAACGTTTTCCAGCGGACAGCTCTCCAGCGGGATGATGCGGTTGCAGGCCAGGCACACCGCGTAGTGGCGGTGCTGCCGGCTGCTCAGCGCATACACCGCCATGCCGCTGTCCAGCACCGCCGCCTTGCTGAGCATGCCGTGCTCCACAAAGCTGTCCAGCACCCGGTAGATGGTGGAAAGCCACAGGGACTCCCCCTGCCGCTCCAGCCGGGCGGCGATGTCGGGCGCCGCCAGCGGCGCGTCGGCCTGCTCCAGCACACCCAGCACCAGCTCCCGCTGCCTTGTGCGCTTCAGCCCCTTTGCCCAGGGCACTCCGGCTTTATCCGGCTTCACCAGCCCTACCCGCCTTTCTGTAAAACAGCGTCTTGCCCAAAAGCAGCAGCAACAGCGCCGCCACGCCGGTGAGCACAATGGTGCCGCCGGACGCGAGCTTCGCGTAGTAGGAGATAAACAGGCCGGTTACCGTAAAGCCCATGGCGAACAGCACACTGGCAATCAGCGTGTCGCGGTAGCTGCGGCCCACCTGCATACCGCAGGCCACCGGCACCACCATCATCGAGGACACCACCAGGGCCCCCACCGTGCGCGCCGCCACCGAAACCGTAAGCGCCGTGAGAATCACGAACAGCAGGTTCACAAGGCTTACCGGCACGCCGGCCAGACGCGCCAAGCGCTCGTCGAGGCACACGCAGAACAGCTCCTTGTAGAGCAGCACCGACACCGCCAGAACCACGGCGCTGACCGCGCAGACCAGCAGCATCTCCAGGTCGCTGATGGCCACGATGCTGCCGAACAGGAAGCTGTTAAAGCCCGCGCCGCTCACCCTGCCGGACAGCACGCCCGCAAGTCCCACGCCGGCGGACATGACCACCGATACCGCCATCTCGGCGTGGCGCGGCAGCTTTCTGCGCACAGCCTCGATGCCCAGCGCGGCTCCCACACTTGCCACAACCGCGCCCAGAACGGGGTTGACGCCCATCAGCAGACCGCCGGCCACCCCGGCCAGCGAGGAGTGGGACAGCGCGTCGCCGATCATCGAAAGGCGCTTGAGCACCACCACCAGCCCGATACAGGGGATGATCGCCGAGAGCAGGATACCCACAATAAACGCCCTGCGCATGAATTCAAAATGAAAGATTTCCACGCCCCAATCCCTCCTTTACGGATGCGTGTGCCTGTGCCGCAGCTCGTGGTGCATCTGGGCCTTGTCCAGCTCCACCACGGTGCCCTGCTCCAGGCAGAGAGCCCTTTGCAGATATTCCACCGAGCGCGCAAGGTCGTGGGTGACCATCACAACGGTGATGCCCTGGCCGCTGAGCGCCCGCAGCAGCTCGTAGAGATCCCGGGCGGCGGCGGCGTCCACACCGGTGGAGGGCTCGTCCAGCAGCAGCAGCCTGGGTTCCGAGACCAACGCCCGCGCCAGCATCACCCGCTGCAGCTGCCCGCCCGAGAGAGCGCCGATCATGCGCCCGGCAAACGGGCGCATGCCCACCGCGTCCAGCGCCTGCAGCGCCTTTTCGCGGTGCCTTTTGCCCATGGGCCGCAGCGGGCCCACCTGCGCGTACAGGTTGGCCGAGACCACCTCGGCCACGTTGGCGGGGAAGCCCGACGCCATGGCCGCGCTGTTCTGGGGCACATAGCCGATTTTGGGCCAGTCCCGGAAAGTGCCCTGGGGCTCTCCGAACAGGCTGACGCCGCCGCCGTGGGGTGCAAGCTCCCCCAAAATCAGCTTGAGCAGCGTGCTCTTCCCTGCGCCGTTGGAGCCGATGATGCCCACGAACTCGCCGGGCGCGATGGAAAAGCCCACCTCCCGCAGTACCGGTACGCCGTGGTAGCCGAAGCGCAGGCCTTTTACCTCAATGATCCACTGCAAATTTACACCATCCCGTTTTCTTTATGAAAGCGCGCGCTCCAGCGCGGACAGGTTTTCCCGCATCACCGAAAAGTAGTCCGCGCCCGCTTCCAGCTGTTCCTCGCTCAGCGACTCCAGCGGGCTCAGCACCGCCGTTTCAGCGCCGATTTCCCGGGCGATGGCCTGCGCCACCCGGGGGCTTGCGGCCTGCTCGAAGAAGATCACCTTTATGCCGTGGCCCGCCGCCCAGGTGATCACCTGGGCCATTTGGGCCGGGTCCGGTTCCGCGTCCGGCGAAAAGCCGCGTACCGCCACCTGTGTGAGGCCGTACTCGCGGCAGAGGTAGCCGAAAGCCTGATGGGCCACCACGATCTCCTTGCCGGGGAGCGGCTCCAGCGTTTCGCGGAACTGTGCGTCCAGTGCATCCAGCTCCTGTGCCCAGTGCTCGTAGTTTTGCTTGTAGTAACCGGTATTCTGCGGGTCCGCTTCGCTCATGGCCCGCTGGATCGCCTGCATTTGCAGCTTAGCGTTTTGCGGGCTGAGCCACACGTGGGGATCCGCGTCCCCGTGATCATGGCCGTGGTCCTCCGCGGACAGCCCAGGCACCTCGGCAGAGGCTTCCACCACAAGCATCGCTTCGGTGTCCACCGCTTCCAGCACCGCGTCCACCCAGTGCTCCATGCCCGCGCCGTTGTAGACAAACACCTCAGCGCTGCCCAGCGCCGCAATGTCCGACGGCGTGGGCTCCCAGTCGTGGGGCTCCGCTCCCAGGGGCATCACCGGGCGCACCTCGGCCCTGTCCCCCGCGATTTTGCAGGCGAAGTCATATATGGGGTAGATGCTGGTGCAGACAAGCAGACTGTCGCGGCTGTCCCGCCCCGCCCCGGCGGAGGGTCCGCACCCCCCCATTGCGGCAACGAGCGCCGCCGCCGCAATGGCCAGTAATTTACGCATAAGATCCTCCGCATTTTTAAATGATAATGATTCCCATTTGCATGTACAAATATACACCCATATCCGCGTGCTGTCAATCGCACATTGACAACTGGCGCACGGCTTTGTTGAAATCGTTGATAAAAAGTGGTAAAATATTAAAATAGGCTTTTTTGCGGATGCGAGTTCCACACCGGGCTCGCAGCACAATATCTCTGCGCGGGAGGAAGTTTGTGGGAATCAGAAATTGGATACTGCCGGAGTCCCGGCCGGAACTGATCGAGCGGCTTAGCACCGAAACCGGCCTGCCGCCGCTGCCCTGCGCGGTGCTCAGCGCCAGGGGCCTGGGCTCCGCGCAGGAAATAAGCGCGATGCTCGCAAGCGGCCGGACACTCGGCGACCCCTATCTGCTCAAGGACATGGACAAAGCCGTGCGGCGGGTGCAAACAGCGCTGGAGCAGGGCGAGAAGATCGCCGTTTACGGCGACTATGACTGCGACGGCATCACCGCCACCGCGCTGATGACCAGCTATCTGCAGTCGGTGGGGGCCGACGCGATCTACTACATACCCGACCGAGAAAAAGAGGGGTATGGCCTGAACAACGGGGCGGTGGACTTTTTGCACCGGCAGGGGATCACGCTGGTCATCACGGTGGACAACGGCGTTTCTGCCCACGGGGAAATCACCTACGCCTCCTCCTTGGGCATCGACACCGTGGTCACCGACCACCACACCCCGCGGGAGACGCTGCCCGAGGCAGTGGCGGTGGTGAACCCCCACCGGGCGGACTGCGGGAGTCCTTTCAAGCACCTGGCCGGCGTGGGCGTGGCGTTCAAGCTGCTCTGCGCGCTGGAGGAGGACTTGGACGGCTCCGACCTGATGGAGTACTACTCCGATCTCGTGATGCTGGGCACGGTCGCCGACGTGGTGTCGCTCACCGGTGAAAACCGGGTGCTTGTAAGGCACGGCTTGGAGCGTTTTGCCGAGACTGAGCGCCCCGGGCTCCGCGCGCTGCTGGCGGTCAGCGGCCTGGACGGGTCCCGCCTGAGCAGCGACTCCATGGCTTTCGGCATCATCCCAAGGCTCAACGCCGCCGGCCGCATGGGCTGCGTGGACGACGCTGTGGAGCTGCTGCTCACCGACGACGTGCCCTACGCCCAGGAGCTGGCCGCGTCCATCAGTCAGCAAAACGAGGAGCGCAAAAAGACGGAAAATGCCATCATGGCGGAAATTGAGGGCATGCTGGCCGAAAATCCCGGAATACTAAACGAGAAGCTTCTGCTGATCCCGGGTGAGGGCTGGCACCACGGCGTGGTGGGCATTGTGGCCGCCAAGGTGCTGGAAAAATACGGAAAGCCCACCATCCTGTTTTCGGTGGGGGACGGTGTCGCGCGCGGATCCGGCCGGAGCGTGGAGGGCTTTTCGCTGATCGAGGCTGTCGCGGCATGCGCACAGCATCTGACCCAATACGGCGGCCACAAGCTGGCGGCGGGGCTCACGCTGCCAGCGGAGCGCCTTGCGCGGTTCCGGGACGACCTCCTGGCCTTTGTGCGGGAGCACTACCCGGTCATGCCGGTGCGGGCCCTGCGGGTGGACTGCATGCTGGACCCCAAATACCTCACGCCGGAATATCTGGAGCCGCTGTCGCTGCTGGAGCCTTTTGGGCAGGACAACCGGCCGCCGCTTTTTTTGCTGGGCGGCATGAAAGTGGAGGGCGTGTACCCCACAAACGACAAAAAACACCTGCGCATCCGCCTTGGCAGCGGGGCGGACAGCCTGTACGCGGTCTACTTCCGCATGCGGGAGGCGCGATTCCCCTACAGCGCCGGCGATGTGGTGGATGTGGTGGCCGATGTGAGCGTGGGCGAGTGGAACGGGAAAAGGCAGGTCTCGGTGAAAGTGAAGGACCTGCGGCTCTCCGGCGTGGCCCAGGAGCAGATTTTGCAGGAGCGCGAGCACTACGCCCGCTACAGGGCGGGGGAGCCCTGCGGCCCCAGGGAGCAGCTGATCCCCTGCCGGGACGACTTCGCCGTGATCTACAAATATCTGCGGGCCCGGGGCGGCTATCCCCACGGCGCCGTGGAACTTTATTACCGGCTGCCAAAGGGCGTTGTGGGCTATGGAAAGCTGTGTGTTGCGCTGGATGTGCTTGAGGAAATGGGTCTGATCACCCGCGATGGCCGTGGCGAAACGGCTGCGGTCAGCCTGCTGCCCGCAGCGGGCAAGGTGGAGCTGGAGCGGTCAAAAATATTAAGTGGCTTGAAGGTATAAGCATTGGGAAACGCGATTTATGATTTTGACGACCTGCTGAAAATCATAAGGCTGAACGACGCCGGCTACGATGTTGGAAAAATCGAGCAGGCTTATTTGCTCGCGTCCTCGGCCCACGAGGGACAGATGCGCAAGTCGGGCGATGCGTACATTTCCCACCCCGTGGCGGTGGCGATCATTCTGGCAGATTTGGGCATGGATACCGACTCGGTGGTGGCCGCGCTGCTGCACGACGTGGTGGAGGACACCGCCGTGGAGCTCAGGGCGGTCAAGGCCCAGTTCGGCGCCGAGGTGGCCCTGCTGGTGGACGGCGTGACCAAGCTGGGCAAGATCCCGTTCTCCTCCCGGGAGGAGCAGCAGGCCGAGAATATCCGAAAAATGCTGATCGCCATGGCCAAGGACGTGCGGGTCATCATCATCAAGCTGGCGGACCGGCTGCACAACATGCGCACGCTGGACTTCATGCCGGAGCAGAAGCAGCGGGACAAAGCGCTGGAGACCATGGAGGTCTACGCACCCATTGCCCACCGGCTGGGCATCCGCACCATTAAGGAGGAGCTGGAGGACGCGTCGCTGCGTCACCTGGACCCTGTTGCCTACGCCGAGATCGAAGCGCTGCTGAGCACTGGCAAGGACGAACGCACCCGCTTTCTGGACAGCATCAAGGCCAAGATCACCGAGCGGCTGCGCTCCGGGCACAGCGAGGTGTTTATCGACGGGCGGGTCAAAAGCATCTACGGCATCTACCGCAAGGTATACGTACAGGCCAGGGCCTTCGACGAAATCTACGATATCTACGCGGTGCGGATCATTGTGAACTCGGTGAACGAGTGCTACAACATTCTGGGCGAGATCCACGACATGTTCCGCCCGATCCCCAACCGCTTCAAGGACTATATCTCCACACCCAAGCCCAACATGTACCAATCTCTGCACACCACCGTGCTGGACAAGGAGGCCATTCCTTTCGAGGTACAGATCCGTACCTGGGATATGCACCACACCGCCGAGTACGGTATCGCGGCCCACTGGAAGTACAAGGCGGGCATCCAGGGCAAGGATTCGCTGGAGGATAAAATTTCCTGGGTGCGCCAACTGCTGGAATCCCAGCAGGACACGGTGGATGTGCAGGAGATTCTGGGCACCATCAAAACCGATCTGGCCACCGACGAGGTGTATGTGTTCACCCCCAAGGGGGACGTGATTGCGCTGCCCAAGGGGGCCACGGTCATCGACTTCGCTTACGCCATCCACTCCGAGGTGGGGAACCGCATGATTGGCGCCAAGATCGACGGGCGCATGGTCTCGCTGGACACCCAAGTGCAGACCGGCAACATCGTGAATATTATCACCACGGGCGCCAAGGGCCACGGCCCCAGCCGCGACTGGATCAATATCGTCAAGACCTCCTCCACCCGCAACAAGATCCGCAGCTGGTTCAAAAAGGAGCGCCGGGAGGAGAACATCACCCAGGGGCGCGACGAGCTGGAGCGGGAGTTTCGCCGCCACAATATTGAACAGGAGCCGGAGGAGATCGCAACCTTTATAAGGCGCATCGCCAAAAGCCAGCACCTGAACTCGGACGAGGAATTCCTGGCCGCCATCGGGTACGGCGGCATCTCGCTGTTAAAGCTCATGCCGCGCATCAAGGAAATGTACCAGCGCCTCTACAAAACCACCACCGAGGACGCGCTGAAAAAGCAGCTGGAAAGGTCCGCGGCCCAGCGCCCGCGCAAGGCGAACAGCGGCGTGATCGTGGAAGGGCTGGACAGCTGCCTGGTCAAGTTCTCCAAGTGCTGCAACCCGCTGCCCGGCGATGAGATCATCGGCTACATCACGCGGGGTTTTGGTGTGTCGATCCACAAGCGGGACTGCATCAACGTGGAAAGCTCCCTGGCCGATCCAAACCAGAAAGAGCGGTGGGTGGACTGCGAGTGGTCCCACACTGTCAGCGACGAGACTTTCAAGTCCACCGTAGACATCTACGGTAAGGACAGGGGCGGCCTGCTGGTGGACGTAAGCGTGGCGCTGAACAACATGCGGGTGCCGGTTTACGCGCTGATCGCAAGGGAGCAGCCCGACGAGCAGACCGCGATCCAGATCACCTTTGGCATCCACGACCTGGAGCAGCTCAGACACATCATCAGCACCTTATGCAAGATCAAGGGCGTTGTACGGGTGGAGCGCACAGTACAATAGCATCTGGCTGCCAAACGGTGTTTTTCGGATTTTGATTCCGTTTGCTATATTTTAAAGATTTTGGGAGATATTCTTTTTATGCGGTTTGTTTTGCAGAGAGTCAGCCGCGGGGCTGTTGTGATTGACGGCGGGGAGACACGCTCCATCGGGCCGGGGCTTGTGGTGTTGGCGGGGGTTTGCGCCGGCGACGACGAGCGCGTCTGCGCCTTTATGGCCGACAAATTGGCCTGTCTGCGCATCTTCGGCGACCAGGACGGCAACCTGAACCGCTCGCTGCTGGACGTGGGCGGCGAATGTCTGCTGATCTCCAACTTCACGCTGTACGCGAGCTGCAAAAAGGGCAGGCGCCCCTCCTTTATCGACGCCGCGCCGCCCGCGCTAGCCCGGCAGATATACAACCAGCTCACTCAGGCAGTGTCGGACGCGGTGGCGGGCAGGCTGCAAACCGGCGAATTCGGCGCGCACATGGATATCGATATGCTCTGCGACGGCCCGGTCACCATCCTGCTGGACAGCGCCGAGCTCATGAAAAACAAATAGGTAGTATACAGCTGGTACATTTTTACGGGAGGGACAACACCATGGATCTGACCATCATGCCGGTGGGGATGCTGGGTACAAACTGCTACATCCTGGCATCGGAGCAAAAGAGCTGCCTGATCATCGACCCGGGGGCCCAGCCGGACAAAATCGCCAACTATCTGCTCCAAAACGGCCTCGCGCCAAAGTACATCCTGCTCACCCACGGCCACTACGACCACATCGGCGCCGTAAAGCGGCTGATGAAGCGTTACCCCGACGCGGAGCTGTACATGGGCGAGGGGGATGTGCCGCTGCTCACCGACCCCAGTGTGAGCAACGCCATCAACCGCGGGCTTTCCGCCGAGGACGCGTTGTTCGACCACGTGGACACGATCCGGGAGGGCGATACTCTCACGGTGGATGGGCTGACGGTGCAGGTGCTGGAGACGCCGGGCCACTCCCAGGGCGGTCTTACTTTCGTGTGCGGCACATTTGTGTTCGCGGGCGACACGCTGTTTTACGAAAGCGTGGGCCGCACCGACCTGTACGGCGGCGACTTTAACGTGCTGAAGGAGTCGCTGAAAAAGCTCTGCGACCTGCCGGGCGATTACGACGTGTATCCGGGCCACGGGGAATCCACCACCTTGTCCCACGAGCGGCGGCACAACCCCTATATAAACCGATGATCACGCTGTTTTCACCGCGCTTCGCCTATGAGATGGAGCATATCTCCAGGATGTATTTTCCTGGAGAAAAAATACGATTAGTGAAAAGCATGCCCCAAGAGGCCGAACAATTCCTTGCAGTCCGCATCCTGGAGCAGGACGGCGCGCCCACCGCCTATGTCCGGGCGCGGCTGATTGAACCGCCTTTTTCGGGGGAGGCCCGCGAGCCGGTCGGGCCGGGGGCGCCCCCGGCAGAGCAGGAGCGGCTGCTGGGCGTGCTGCTCTGCCGCCTGCTGGAAGAGGCGACCGGCGTCAGGCCGCCCTGGGGAATTCTCACCGGCGTGCGGCCGGTGCGCCTGTGCCGCCAGTGGGCCGAGGCCGGTCTCGGCCGGGCGGCCATCCGCCGGCGTTTCACCGAGCAGTACCTGGTCGACGGGGAAAAGGCGGACCTGGCCATGGAAACAGCGGCCACCCAGCGGCACATACTGAAAGAGGTAAACCCTCGGGGCTTCAACCTGTATATCAGCATCCCGTTCTGCCCCACCCGCTGTCTGTACTGCTCTTTTGTGAGCCAGTCGGTGGACAAAGCCGCAAGGCTGATCCCGGAGTACCTGGACCTGCTGTGCAAAGAGCTAAAGGCCACCGCCGCGCATGCGCGCGGCTTGGGGCTTGTGCTCGAGACTGTCTATATGGGCGGCGGCACCCCCACTTCCCTGAGTGCTGCGCAGCTGGACCAGGTGCTGGGCGCGGTGGCGGAGCACTTCGACTGCGGCTCCCTGCGGGAGTGCACGGTGGAGGCCGGCAGGCCGGACACCGTCACCCCCGAAAAGCTGCGGGTGCTGGCAGAGCGCGGCGTGGACCGCGTAAGCGTCAACCCCCAGACCATGAACGATGGGATTCTGCAGGCCATTGGCCGCGCCCACAGCGCCGCTCAGGTGCGCGAGGCGATGCGCATGACACGGGCCTGCGGCGATTTCGCCGTGAACATGGACCTGATCGCGGGGCTGCCCGGCGAAAGCGCCGGCAGCTTTTCCAGCACGCTGGACCAGGTGCTGGCGCTGGGCCCCGAGAATGTGACGGTGCACACGCTCACCGTCAAGCGCTCCTCCGCGCTGCGGGAGCGAGACGACGCTTTCGCGGGTAGCCCGCTGGAGCTGAACGCGCTCCTGCAAAGCGCCCGGGACCGGCTGGCGGGGGCGGGCTACGCGCCCTATTACCTCTACCGGCAGAAAGGCTGCGTGCAGAACCTGGAGAACGTGGGTTTTTCTCTGCCGGGCCGGGAGGGCCTTTACAACGTGTACAGCATGGAGGAGGCCCAGACCATCCTGGCGGTGGGCGCGGGCGGCGTGACCAAGCTGGTGGCTGGAAGCGACATCCGGCGCGTGTGCAACCACAAATACCCCTACGAGTACATCGCGCGGTTTGACGAGGTGCTGGGGAGAAAAACCGCTCTGGAGGAGTTTTATGAGAGAATTACTGGAGAAGAAATACACGCCGGTTGAAATCGACGGTATCACCGAGCTGGCGGTGAGCAACCCACGCCGCCTGGTGGACAGCGCCGAGGATTTCTACAACAACCAGGTCAGCCGCGCCGCGGCCATGATCCGGGACCGCCGGGAGTGCAAGTTTGTGCTGCTGTGCGGCCCGTCGGCCTCGGGCAAGACCACCACGGCCCACAAGCTCAAGCATCGCCTGATCGGCCTGGGTGTGGGCGCCCGTGTGATTTCGATGGATAATTTTTTCATGGGTATCGAGAAATACCCCAAACTGCCCAACGGCAAGCCGGACATGGAATCCGTTGAGGCGCTGGACCTGGAGCTGCTGAACATCTGCTTCGAGAAGCTGCAGAAGCAGGGCGAGGCCGCTCTGCCCACCTTTGACTTCGCGGCCCAGAAGCGCTGCCTGGAGTCCCATCACGTGAGCCTGAGTCAGGGGGACGTGCTGATCATGGAGGGCATCCACGCCTTGAATCCCCAGGTGCTCAGCAACATCCCCGGGCAGAACATCTTTCGCGTTTATGTGAGCGTGCGCTCCAAATTCATCAACGGCGACGAGGTGATCCTGACTCCCAAGGACATCCGCCTGACCCGCCGCATGGTGCGGGACCACAAATTCCGGGGCTGGCCACCCCACTCCACGCTGGAGCAGTGGGAGCACGTGCTGGAGGGTGAGCGCGAGAACATCAACCCCTACCGGGACGACGTGGACCTGAAGATGGATAACACCATCGACTACGAGGTCTGCGTGTGGCACGGCCTGCTCACGGGGTTGCTGAAAGACCGGAAAAAGTACGAGATGTATCCCGAGATCCAGCGCATCCTCCAGGGGCTGCTGCGCTTTCCCCGGCTGGACTACAACCTGATACCCTGCAACTCGCTGCTGCGGGAATTTATCGGCGAGGAGATTTAGCCGCCGGGCCCTCCGGGGGCCACATGCAGCCTTGATGCGGCACAGGTTTAAGCCGCTGTTAAAGCCGCATTAAAATCAAATTAAAAGTGTGAATTTTATGTGTATTTCCTTGCAATCGGCCGGTTATCCCTATATAATAAAGGAAAAAATGATCATAAGAAAGCGGAGGTCTTACTGTGAGCAAAATCGATGAACTGTTTGACGGTATACTTTACAAGGCAAAGAGCGTGGCCGATGTGGCCGGCAAGAAGACCGGCGATGTGGTGAACTTCAGCAAGCTCAAGTACCAGGTGAAGCAGACCCAGTGGGATATTGAAAAATCCTATGCAAAGCTGGGGGCGTTTGTCTACGAGTCCAAAAAGAGCGCCGAGGACTTTACCGACCTGATCGACCTGGCGGTGAACGAGATTGATCTTCTCTGTGAGAAGCTCGAGAACCTGGAGCAGCAGATCCTTGCCTGCAGAAAGGTGATCAAGTGCTCGGGCTGTGGCAAGGAAAACGAACTGACCAACTCCTACTGCGCCCGCTGTGGCTCCTCCCTTGAGGACGACAGGCGCAGAGCCGAGCAGGAGGACTACGAGGCGGAGGCCGCCGAGGTGGCCGAGGCCATGGACGAGGCGCGCAAAACCGCCGAGACCGAAGAGAATAAGGACGGGGAATAGCATATCCCGCCGAATACACAACCGCAAGAAAAAACGGCTGTCTTTTTGCTCGTGGCAGTGGTAATGCTGATGTGTACTACATTTTATGGTTCAAGCCGTTTGCTCACCGCCAGACCTGGTCTGGCGGTGTCGCGGCTTTCTGTGGGGAAACCGTTAACTTTAATTGCCGGGATGGATCGCTATGCTTGTGCTTCCAAACTATATACAATACTGTATAGACACCCTAGAGCGGGGCGGCTTTGCCGCTTTCGCCGTAGGCGGCTGCGTCCGAGACAGTCTTCTGGCCCGCGCGCCCAACGACTGGGACCTCTGCACCGACGCGCTGCCCAGCCAGATCGCCGCCTGCTTTTCAAGTGAGAAAACCATACCCACCGGCATCAAGCACGGCACGCTCACGGTGATACTGGAGCAGGGCAAGGTAGAGATCACGACTTTCCGCTCCGACGGCGTCTATCTGGACCACCGCCACCCGGTCGGCGTCACCTTTACGCGGTCGCTGGAGCAGGACCTGTCGCGCCGGGACTTTACCGTGAACGCCATGGCCTACCACCCCGCGCGCGGCATCGTGGATCCGTTCGGCGGCGAGCGGGACTTGGCGGCGCGGAGGCTGCGCTGCGTGGGCGCGGCGCTGGAGCGCTTTAACGAGGACGCGCTGCGCATCCTGCGCCTGTTCCGCTTCTGCGCGCAGCTGGAGTTTGCGGCAGACCCGGACGCGCTGGCGGCGGCGCGGCTTTGCGGCGGTAATCTGGCGCGGATATCCGGCGAGCGCATTAATGTGGAGCTGGATAAAATCCTGATCAGCCGCCGCCCGGAGCCGGTGCTGGCGCAGATGCTGGATACCGGGGTGCTGCAGGCGGTTATACCGGAATTTGCCCCCTGTGTGGACTTTGTGCAGAACAATGCCTACCACAACCGCACGGTGGACAAGCACATCATCGCGGCGGTGGGGGCGTCCCCGCCTGAGCGCGACGTGCGTCTGGCCCTTCTCCTGCACGACATCGGAAAGCCCCGGTGCTTTCGCGAGGACGACAAGGGGGTTAGCCACTTTGGGGGACATCAGCACGTGAGCGCCGGAATGGCGCGGCAAATCCTGACGCGGCTGCGGTACGACAACGACACATCGCGCCGCGTCGTGCTGCTTATTGAGCGGCATGACCAGGACATCCCCACCGACGCGGCGGGCCTGAGGAGGCTTTTGTCCCGGATCGGGGAACAGACGCTGCGCCAGCTGATCGCGGTGCGCATCGCTGATACGCACGCCAAAGACCCAGCCGCCACAGCCACACGCCTTGAGCGCCTGATATGTGCGTACAGCGCTCTGGAGGACCTGATGCGGCAAGGCCCTGTTTTCCGGCGCGGGGACCTGGCCGTAAACGGGGGCGACCTGCTGGCGCTGGGCTACCAAAAGGGAAAAGCTCTGGGCAACGCGCTGGACACGCTCATGGAGCTGGTGCTCGACGACCCGGACAAGAACACCAAAGAGATTTTGCTGGCCCGGGCAAAGGAGTGGCTGTGACCCATTTGGCCCGCGTTCCACCCCGCGCCTGCCCGGCAAGCGGCACCGGCTACTCCCGCTCTTTCCACAGGCGCAGCGCCCCCGCACGGTGCAGGTTTACCAATAGCTGCGCGGTGAAAGGGGCCCCCAGCATGCCGGCCATGCCCGCGGCGCGGTATCCTAGATAGACGGCGCATAAGCTGACAAGCGGGTGCAGGCCCAGTTGACCGCCCACAAGCCGGGGTTCCAGGATGCCGCGCACCGCCACGGTAATCGCATAGAGCAGCAGCAGCCCGGCCGCCATGGCCGTGCTGCCGCGCAGCAGACAGAGAAAGGACCAGGGCAACAGCACCGCGCCGGTGCCCACCAGCGGCAGCAGATCGAGCACGGCTGCCAGAACGGCGGTGGGCAGCCACTCGTCTATGTCCAGCAGGAAGAATCCCAGTGACAGCTCTGCGAAAGCGATCAGCGAGAGCAGCAGATACGCCTTTAGATAGGCAAGCAGCGCGGCCCCGGTCCCCTCCTTGAGCGAGAACAGCAAATGGCGCCTCCCGGCGGGCAGCTGGCGGACGATGAAGCTGGTGATCTCCCTGTAGTTCGCGCAGATGACCAGGGAGCAGGCAACGGTGAAGAAAAGCGTCATAATCAGGTCGGGCAGCTTGGCGGTCGCCGCGCCCAGCGCGCTCAGCAGCTCGGCGGACAAGGAGAACAGGGCCTCCTGCAGCTTTTCCGTCAGGTTGCCCAGCACGGCCGTTTGCGGCAGCAGCCGGGACAAAAATCGGTCGGCGGCGGCTGTAAAATCGCGCAGGGCGGGCTGCAGGGCTCCGCGCCAGACTGCGGGAAATCCCGCGGCCGCCCGGTAAAGGTATCCGCCCAGCACAGCGGCCAGCAAGAGCAGTGCCGCCCCTAACAGGACATAAGCCATCAGCAATGCAAGATACCCCGACGCCCTGGGCCCGAGCCCTGTGGCACGGGACAATCGCTCTGACAGCGGACGGGTCAGGGCGGCGATTACCAGCCCCAGCACCAGGGGCAGCAGCAGGCTCAGCAGATAGCGAACGCAGAGGAAAACGGCCAAACCCACCATGGCGAAATACGCGCCGCGAATCAGCGCGGCCAGCCGGGATTCGGTTTTGCGGTCCAATGCGATGCCCCCTTTATGCCTTTTAAAAACATGTATTATCAGAAAATATGCTGCCGGCGACCATGTTTATGACTGCGCACACGGGGCATGCTTTTAGAAGCGGAATTTTACAGGTATATTCTGAGAAAAAGGATAAGATGTAAGCTTCCATTACTCCACGGTTCCGCAAATATGTCTGTAAATTGACAAATCCACTTGACAACAGGGCCTGGATAACTTAAACTAAACTGTAGGTGTACTCAATTTCACCTGTTTGTCGCGCCATGCCTTTGCGGCGAATTCAGGCCGCGCCAAAAAGCGGATGGAATTTGTATAAGGACGTATGACAATGATTAATCATCAACGGGTCAGGCGCATTAAACACATCATCAAGATCACCATTTTGATCCTGCTGCTGCTGCCGGCGGTATTCGCGGTGGTTTTCTTTGCGCAGGTGCGCGAGCTCAAGGCGGAGATCGCATCCTCCGCGAGCAGTGCGTTGCCGGGCTCCGTACCCGGCGCGGACGAGGTAATCCAGCCCCAGGGCCAGTCCTTTCCCAGTGATCAGGAGTCGCGCCCGGTTGGCAGATCAGATCCCGAAACCACCGAAAGCGAGTCCGAGGTGACCGGCGAGTCCGAGTCCACAGCCTCCCCCGGGGCCCAGTCCCAGGCGGACCCCGGCGATTCCGGCGACGACGCGGCCGCACCCCCAACCGCTGCGCCCCACAGCGACACAGTCGTCCCCGCGGCCGAGCAGGGCCAGGAGACCCAGCCCGGCGCTGAAAAGCTGCCCGCAGTAAGCTTTGAAACCCCGCCCGGCTCCTCCGACGCCCCCAACACCGGCGCGGAGCACGTGGTGTACCTGACTTTCAGCAACGCGCCCTCCTCCGATTGCCGGGAGATTCTGGATGTGCTCGACCGCTACGGCGCAAAGGCGACATTTTTTGTCTGGGGCTCCGACACAAGCGGCGACTTCTACAGCCGGGTGGTGGAGAAAGGCCACGCGATTGGCATTCAATGCGATTTCCACGACAGGCCGCTGTCCCAGCTTTACAGCAGCAAGGACGCGTTTATGGCGGAATTCGCAAAGGTACTCAACGCGATCCACGAGGCCACTGGCGTGGAGACAAGGCTCTACCGCTTGTCGGGCGACAGTGCGAACAGCGACCGCCGGCAGGTGATCGACCAGGTGAAAGCGGAGCTGGACTCCCGTGGCTTTTGGGACATTTCCGCCAGGGACGCCGTTTCGCCGGCCCTGAGCGAAAACCAGGTGCTGAACAACTTGCTGAAAGCGGTGGAGGCAGGCGAAACGGTTGTGCTGCCGCTTTACGACGGCTCCAATTCCACGGTGCGCGCGCTGGACCGCTTTCTGGAGCACTGCGTGCAGCAGGGGTATGTATTTGCGGCACTTGATGAGACAACGATTGCCATTTCCTTTATAGATTGATTAAACGTGTAGGGAGGAGTGTGTAGCATGAGCTTGAAGGATGATTTTCTGGAAGCGCTGCGCAGCGTGAAAAGGGACTTCTTCGGTGAACCTGAGCACACCGATACAAAACAGGACGCCCCCTCTGCGAAAGCGCGGCCGGCTTTCGCGGCGGAGGAGGGGGACAGGGCGCCGACCACGGCAGCCCATACAAAAAATGGGCCACCGCCTGCTGCTCCTCCCGTCCGGCCAGACGACGTTGTTTTTGAGGCTTTCCGTCAGGCGAGCGCAATCGACGATGAGGACGAGGCGCGGGATGATTTCTCCGCGAATGGGGTACATACCGGCGTGGACGACGACGAATCCGGCAATACCACCCCATTCCGCAACTATGAGCCCGTGGTCAGCGACGGCCGCGGCATCAACGATTTCGATAGCGGCGGCATCTACGGGGACGACAAAACCATCATCTCTAAGAACACGGTCATCCGCGGCGCTCTGCAGACCGAAGATTCGGTCCGATTGCTGGGCCAGGTGCTGGGCGACATCGAGTGCAAATCAAACATCGTGGTGGCGGGCAAGGTGCGCGGCAACACCACAGCCGCCAACGCCTACATTTTCGATGCCCAGGTGGACGGGGATGTGCGTTGCGACGACATTGTGAACATCAGCAACGACGCGTGGGTGCTGGGCAATATCCGCGCGCAGCAGGCTGAGATCAACGGCAAGGTAAAGGGCAATATCGAAATCCGCCACATGGTATCCATCGGCGCCACCTCCGCAGTGCTCGGCGACATCTCCACCGATGAACTGGAGATCAAGCGCGGCGCTTTTATCAACGGCCAGGTGATGATGTACTCGCCCTCCCGCGATGTGCTGGATCGCTTTGATCAATTCAAGGACTAACACAGTCAAAAAAGCCCGCCGCGATGAGCTGATCCAAAGAGGAAAAGATGAGCGAAAGAGCGAAGCGTGAGGAATCAAGCTTCGCTCTTTTTATATGGGAAAAAAAGGAATTCATACTTGGTATTGGTTATTTGTCAAGGTTATTTGGTGACAAGTTCTATGTAAAAGCAATGAAGAAAATAGCCAAATATGAAGCTTTCAACAGCGGTTCCTCATGGACATTTATATGCATTCTGTATAAAAATTCAAAAAACCGCTACTTATTGATGAGTAGCCTATTGTTTTATCCCCTGATTATGCTATCATAAATATGTAGAGGTGATTACAATGCTAACGGAAAAAGAAAAAATGGAGCATGAACTTCTCAATATACTCACCGACTCGCAGGATCCCATGGGTTCGGTCACGCTTAGCCTGCTGCTGAAAGAGCGGGATCTGGATGTGAGCGGCGCCACCGTAGGCCGCATGCTGAGTGAATTTGACCACAAAGGGCACACCATAAAGCACGGCTACAAGGGTCGGGTATTGACACAGCGCGGCTTTCGCAGGCTGGACGAACTGAAAACAAAGCAGAGAATCAGTGAGTTCAGCTCCAGATTCTATGAATCCATCGACGCGGAAAGCAGGGAAAACCTGATCAGCGTGCTCACGGCCAGAAGAGGAATTGAGCGCGAGTCAGCGCGGCTGGCGGCGACCCGGGCAACGGAAGAGGATATGGCCGATCTGAAAAAGGTGTACAAAATCCAGCGGAAAGACGCTGTCAACGGCATCATTTCCTCCGACAACGACGTCCTGTTTCACCAGGCCATTGCACGCGCGAGCAAGAACAAGGTACTGGCTGCCGCATACGATTTCATCTGGCAGAATGGGAAGCTGTCGCCCGTCATGGAGTATATACGGACCTCGGTGGGGGGCACAATTTCCGTGGACCACGGAAAAATACTCGAGGCGCTGATCGTCCGGGACCCGGATTTGGCGGAAAAACGGATGATGGAGCATATCGACAGCTTGATTATCGATGTAAACAATTACTGGAGTCAGGCCGAAATCGACATGCGCATGGATGCGTAAAGGCGTTGCTTCCATAGCTGAATTTGCCGTTAAGCCGCACGCAAACCACCCGCGTTTTTTTCGCAATCACGTGGGTGGTTTTGTCAGAATCTATATGTAAGTTAAGGCAAACAATTGTACAACATGCTGTGATTATTGGAAAGCCTGGTAATTGCAACCAATTGATTGGTGCAATATATACATAATAAATAAAATAAAGGAAAAATATTCTACCCTAGTGCTACTCATTAATGATGAGTGGTGTATTGCATTCGTAGAATCCTTGTGCTATTATAGAAGACAAGAGGTGCGAATTTGTGTGACGAAAAAAGAGAAAATTGAATATGAGCTGTTAAATATGCTGGCAGACACTATCGTGCCAGTTGGATCTGTTACCTTGAGCTTACTTTTAAAGGAGCAGGGTCTGGACGTGAGCGGCGCCACTGTGGGGCGTGTGCTGAGCGAGTTTGACTACAAAGGGTATACCGCGAAGTATGGCTATAAGGGCAGGATGCTCACATCGCCAGGGCAGGAGCGGTATGCCGAGCTGAAAAACAAACAGCAGCTTGCGGAATACAGCCAGAAATTTTACGAGTCGGTGGACGCCGAAAGCAGGGACAACCTGATCGACGTGCTGATCGCCCGCAGGGGGATCGAGCGGGAGACGGTGCGGCTGGCCGCGATTCACGCGACCCGGGAGGACATCGACACACTCGTGCACATGTACAGTGTCCAAAAGGAAGACGATGCAAAGGGCAAGCGCTCCCACGACTCCGACGTACGCATCCATCAGATGATCGCGCAGGCGAGCAAGAGTCAGGTGCTGGCCGCCGCTTACGACTTTATCTGGCAAAACGGAAAATTTTCACCGGTCATGGAATATATCAGAACGACTGTCGGCAGCGCCATGGTGGTGGAGCACGGAAGGATTCTGGAAGCGCTGATCGACAAGGACCCGGACGAGGCGGAAGAGCGGATGGTCGCCCACATCGACAACCTGATCAGTGATGTCAATAAATACTGGCATCTGGCCAGTCTGGTCGGCAGACAGGCGCAGGGGTAATAACATCAATATAGCTGCTCATCAGAGATGAGTTCAGGGAATAGCCACATAACTGCAATGAAAAGAGGTATGATGATGAAAGATCCGTATTCGTCCGGGATGTTCACGGGAAACCCTTATTTTGACAAGTCGGATATTTTAGGCTCGCTGGTTGTCGTTCTGCAGGGCAGGCTGGAAAAGAGAGGGCTTCAGATTATCTCGCCTCCGTCGCGTTGCGTGAAAAAATATGAGGTACATGAATTAATTGCCAGCGACGAGGAAAATATAAAGCCGGGCGGCACCGTGGACAATGTGGCATACCTGGGCTTTGTGGAGATATCCCAGGGCGGCGTGATTACCATTGGGGATGAAGTGATCTGTGGCGGCAAGATAATCGGCGTTATCGCCGGCTTCGACGAAACCCACATGCCCAATCATCAGAACATCATCCTCCACTGCGGGGAGCGCATATCGGGCGCCGAGCTGGGCCTATGTCTGGGCGACGCGGTCACGTTCCGGCAGGTGAAAGAATAGGCGTTACACAAATTTACATATCATTCTAAAAAAACAGGAGGAAGCATCATGTACGAAGCAAAACTAAAGGAAATGGGCATCGACCTCCCAGAGGCGGCTAAACCTCTGGCAGCGTACATTCCGGCGATTCAGTCCGGCAATTACGTGTATACCTCCGGTCAGATTCCGCTGGTGGCCGGCGAGCTAAAGTGCAAGGGCAAGGTAGGCGCGCAGGTCTCGGAGGAGCAGGGCTACGAGTGCGCCAAAATCTGTGCGATCAACTGCCTGAGCGCCATCAAGGGGGTGATTGGCAGCCTGGATAAGATCGAGCAGGTTGTGAAAGTCACAGGCTTTGTCAACAGCGCACCCGGCTTTAGCGCGCAGCCCAAGATCGTCAATGGCGCCTCCGAATTTTTTGGCGAGGTGTTCGGGGATGCCGGCAAGCATACGCGTTCGGCTGTCGGCGTAAGCGAGCTGCCTATCGATTCTCCTGTGGAAGTGGAAGTTATAGTAAAGCTCAAATAACAGCTCTACTATTATGAAAGTATTGTTCAAAATTGAAAGGAGCCGTGTATCATGTCCAAGTTCAAGTACAAGTATCAAATGTATAAGCATCTGCAGGCGAACATCCCCAATATTTATGCAGACCTGCGCAAGGCTGCTGAAGACATTGGCATCCCCGCCGATAAGAAAGGTCAGCTCGGCCTGACCGGCGCCGTTTCCGGCTGCCCCGCTCCGCTGCGCAAGGATATTATGGAGGCCAGCGAAAAGGGCGCAACCAAGGTTATTCCGCTTGCCAGCCTTGTGGAGGAGATGCGCGAGATCGTCAAGGACGTGTATGGCGACGGCTACGACGTGGCTCCCGTTGCCACCTGCGAAGCCGGCCTGTGGGTCGCGTTCGACGCTCTGTTCACACCTCCCGCAATGGGCCGCGGCGACAACTACCGCGCCCGTTACATCGCCCCTTACGAGAAGCACATGCACCATCAGGGTGGTTACGGCCGTCCGTTCCCCGCAAAGTACAAGGACTATATCGCTGACAGAGGCTCCACTCCGGGCGAGCTGGGCTTCTACGGCAAACGCCAGAACAACCTGGATACCGTGCTTGTTCCGCTGGCCGGCGCGAACTACGACGTACACGGCATCAAGCATCACCCTGTTCCGCTGCTGACCGGCGTTGACCCCGAGGGCTCCTACGAGAACCTGAAGAAAAACGCAGAGCGTCACGCCACCATGCTGACCGGCTTTACCTCTCTGGCCTACGAGACCCCCGGCTACGGCTATGCCGTAAAAGACAGCGACGGCGTGCCCAAGCTGCAGAAGTACATCGGCAAGCTGGCCAAGGAATACAATGTTCCTTACGTGGTCGACAATGCGTGGGGCCTGCCTTTTGTTGGCTTTGACCCCATCAAGACCGGCGCGGACGCTGTGGTGTACAGCATGGACAAGGCCACCGGCGCCGCCACCAGCGGCCTGATCATCGGTAAAGATGACATTATGGTGCCGATTCGCCGCGCCATGGGTATGCACGGCGACCGTTGGGGCACCGGCGCTTCCTACGGCAAGGCTTCCTACGTGTGCTTCGATCCCGGCAAGGAGGCTCTGCTGACCCAGATCCAGGCCCTGAAGGTTCTGCGCGACAAGCCCGAAATCCTGACCAAGCCCGTCGACGATATGTACGATATCATCAAGGACGAGTTTTCCAAGCTGCCCAAGCACCTGCAGGACGGCATTATCATCAATAAATCCTACAACTCCACCGCTGTCGAGGTTAACTACGAGGGCACCTGGAAAAACGGCAAGATGGGTATTCCCATTTTCTCCATTGAGGATATGTACTCCGGCACCAACCTGTTCCAGACCGGCCTGAGCCAGATGGGCGTGGTTCCCACCGTTGCTTACGACGGCAATATCTATATGTCCACCGGCCTTGCCACTACCGATGAAAACGGCATGCTCCTTGAGAAGGAGACCCGTTGGTGCGTGAAGTCCCTCGTGAAGCTGATCGAGATCGTTTGCGAGTACGCCGGCCTGTAAGAACAGATCGATAATATGCCAAATCGCTTGTCACAATAAGCGAATGTGATCAACACGCTAACCCTCCCCGACTTGAAAGGATGACAATACCCTTTCGCTGATAGCGGGAGGGTTAGCGTGCATTTTATAGGGAGAAGCGCAAACCGCGCGCAGCAGGCCGTATTTCACGCGCCGCGCGGGATACGCGGAAAGGATGATGGTTGTGTCTGATGTTTTTGCACATGTAGTCGACGCGTTGGATGTAGAGACTTTTTTGGTTTGTATGAGCGAGAATGAAGGAAAAAACCTGGCGCTCACCATGATGAAGGATATGGGCTTTCAGGATGTGGACGTTGTATTCGTAAAATTCCAGGGGTCCGGCGCACGCGTGCGGGTCAGGGCCTATATCAACAGGCCCGGCGACAAATATCCCTGGCTTGATCTGGAAGACACCGGGGAGGAGGAGAGCTGATGGCAAAAAAGATACTGTTGGCGCCGGTGGACCCGGTGCACGACATCGGACTAAAAATGGTGAACCGCGGACTCAGGGAGGCCGGCTATGACACCGTGCTGCTGCCGCCCGACCTGTCCACCGAGGAGATCATCCAGGCGATCATCGACGAAAAGGCCGACACAGCGGTGCTGAGCAGAACGCTGGGCTACGGCGTGGCGAACCTGTTGGCGCGTTTTGTGGATCTGGCCGACGCGGCGGGCATCCGTGAGAAAGTGCGCATCGCGATCGGCGGTATGGCTGTGCGCCCCGAGCTGGCCCAGGAGCTGGGCTTCGACGCAAGCTTTGGCCCCGGCTCCACGGTGGAGGAGACCATCGCCTTTGTGGAGGGCAAGGAGTTCATCAAGGACACCAACCTGAGCCGCAAGCAGGCAAGGGACATGACCGAGGGCTACTCCTACAAGGTCAAGCACGGCCGCATTGGCGAGCTGCTGGAAAAGACAACCGACATGATCCTCGCCTGGACCGAGGGCAAGACCTCCCCCGGCGTTGAAAGGGCGATTCTGCGTGATGAGCTCTGGGATGTGAACAAGTGGCGCGGCGGCCAGCCCACCACCGGGTTCTTCTCCGAATATGCGGGGCTTTGCGACGAGATCGTGCGAAACTACTATGAAAAGGGCGAGCTGCACCCCAAGACCCGCCGCTTTACCGACAAGGACGTGGAAAAGCTGAGGGCCCATGTGGAGCGCTCCAGGGTGGACCTTCAGACACCCTCGATCCAGCACACGCTGAAAAAGCCAATCATCTTCAACCAGTACGGCACCGGCTGCCCCTACATGGACATCGCCCACATCAAGGCCAGCGAGGCTTACGGCGCCGACGGCGTTGTGCACTTCGACCCATCCTGGGGCGCTCGCACCGAGGGATTCTTCGACGGCTTCCTCACCCATCAGGAGGACGGCACGGTCATCACGCCCGACAACTTGATGCATATCTGCGAATCTCTGGAAAAGGGCACTCTGTGGCAGGTGCGCGCGCACCGCGGCCTGAACACACCGGAAACAGTGGTGCTGGCCGGCAAGCTCGGAGCCCACCTGACCAAGATTAACATTTGTTACGGCTCGCTGGGCGCGGGCACCGAGCCCGCCCGGCTGACAGTGGACGGCGTTGCCTCGATCCGCTACGCCGCCAAATACAAGCTGCCTTTCGACGTTGTGACCAACGAGGAGCTCTGCGGCGTACCGGCCTACAAGGCGTTCGCGGGCATGCTGATCGTGGCCCATCTGGGCGCGGCCCTGGGCGGGAGGTCCATCCTGCAGCCCCTGTTCTGCTATTCGCCCGAGGTGATGATCAGCGGGCAGATGGAGGACAACTACGTTGACTTCAACGCCGCCAAGATCACGGCGCTACGCTCGATCATGGACGCCCCCATCTGGCCCGGCGCGCCCATCGGATTTCTGACCCAGGACGAGGATCGCGTGCAGTCCAGCACCACCACGGCGCTTCACACAGGGCTTGCCGCCATGCTGGGCGTGGACGCCATATCCATTGCCTCCTCCGACGAGGCGTACTCCGGCGGCCCCATCACGGTGCCCTCCAAGGTGGACACGCTGCGGTCGGCGGCCGAGAGCTTCCGCTTCTTCGGCCAATCCAGGATGGAGCTCGGCAGGAACGCCGTGCAGTGGTCCGAGGAAATCGTATCCGGCATTGAGAGCGTGCTGGAGCAGGTCGTGGAAAAGGGCGACTTTGTGCAGGCGCTGTACGACGGAATCCTGGGCAACAGGGAGGATGGCGCTTATCCGGGCAGAAACGGTTTGAATACGGTGACACAAAAATGAAAACCCTGGTAATCGGCATTGCGGGAACCGCCAAGAACACCGGAAAGACCACCACGCTGTCCTCCATTTTAAAGGAGATCAAAAAGGGACCGGGCCTTTCGCTCGCCCTCACTAGCATCGGCTATGACGGCGAGAGCTTCGATAACGTCACCGGACTGCCCAAGCCCCGCATCCATGTCCGCCCAGGCGCCCTTGTGGCCGTGAGCGAACGGGGCCTGCTCTTCAGCAGCGCAAAGCTTGAGCTGATCCGGGAGGCGGGCGTCATGACGCCCATGGGCAAGGTAGTAATCGGCCGGGTTGTCAAGCAGGGCAAGCTGGTGCTGGCCGGTCCCAACAACCGGCGGGAGCTGCGCCTGGTGTTGGATCAGCTGGAGGCACTGGGTGTGGATATCACCATTGTGGACGGCGCGCTGAGCCGCATCGCCCCGATGGTGGAGGCGGACGCCTTGGTGCTCAGCACCGGCGCCTCCCGCTGCCGGGAGATACCGCGCCTGGCGGAGGAGAGCGGCTGCATGGCCGACATCCTGACGACCCCTGCCCTGGAAAGCCGGGGCAGGGTTGAGCAGGTGGCCTCCATCCTGAACCAGGCGGGGTTTAACGCGTTCTTTGAGAAGTGCCTGGCCGCCGACACAGTCCGCATCCAAGGGGTGATTGGCGAAAAGCTGCTGGCCATGATCGCGGACCGCTCTGCTCAGCTGGTGGGGAAGCACCTGGTCTTCGGCGACCCCATGAAGCTGCTGCTGGCTGGGGAGATAAAAAGCGTACACCGCATCTTGGACACGCTTGAAAAGGGCGGCATACGTGTGGGGGTGGAAAAGCAGGTGCGGCTGCTGGCGGTCACGGTCAATCCCTACTTTCCCAAATACCGCTATAACAAGGGGGATTATGAAGCGGACTACGTGGACAAGGACGAGCTGCTTCGAAGCATAACCGAAAGCGTGCGGGTGCCCTGCTTTGACGTCGTCGCCCAGGGTGGGCAGGGCGTCTTCGGGGAGCTCATGCGCTTTCGCGATTCATTCTGACATGGATCGTCGCGGCAAAAAAATTCGGCCGGGATATGCCTCGGCCGAATTTTTTTGGCAGACTGAATACCACCTTTGGCGGATTTTTATTGGCAGGAGCACAGCAAGCTTGAGAAAACACGAATTAAGCCACATTTTGCATATTTATGTAAAATGTGGTAATATAGGTGGCAATATAGATTAAAATCGGAAAGATTTTGCCGGTATTGTTGAAAGGGTGGATGAAGCATGAAGTTTCGCACAAAAATCATTTGTGGCTTTTGCGTTATCGGGGTTATTGGGTGGATGTTGGGCATTATTGGTTTGGTGTCCATGCGGATGGTTGCACAGCTTTCCAGTGAGCAGGCTTCGATCCGGCAGTCTTACATGGATGCGGCGGATGTGCTGTCGGCCCATTACGAGTGGCGGCACGCGCTCACCATGGCCGTCGGCGCCGGAACGGAATTCACAGGCTCCACCGACCCCACCACCTGCGCGTTCGGCAAATGGCTGGCCAGTGATTCCTCCAGTACGGACGATTCAGAGCTTTCCGAACTATTCACGCAGGTAAAAGTGCCTCACAACCATATCCACACGGAGGCTAAACAGATCAACACTTTGATCCTCGCAGGGAACCAGGCGGAGGCGTGGTCGAAATTTCAGGAGAGCATCCTGCCGAGCACAAACGAAACCATCTTGTGTATTGGCGAGATGCAGCACCGCTACTCCACATTGCTCAATGATAAAATGAATGAGATCGCAAGGGTTCAGAGCACTGTCACAATGGTAATAACGGTTTTGCTGTTTGTTGCCATTGTGGCGAGCGTTCTGCTCGCCGTCGTCATTATCAAATCCATTATGCGGCCCATTCGGGAAATGACCGGTTGCGCCAATGCGCTTGCCACAGGCGCACTGGACATCGACATATCCTATAGTGTTGACGACGAAATTGGGCAACTGAGCAAGGCCTTTAACGAGCTGATCTCTTGCATGAAAGAACAATCCGCCGTTCTTGGCACATTGGCTCGGGGAGATTACACCGCTTCCATCCCCATACGCTCGGAGGAAGATGCGGTGAACAAGGCCGTCAACACGCTGAGCGGGCAAAGCAACGAGACACTCTCTAACGTGTATTTGGCGGCCAATCAAGTATCAAACGGTGCGCAACAGGTTTCTCAGGCGGCACAGAATCTTGCCACCGGCTCCAGCGAGCAGGCGGCTACGATCCAGGAATTTGCCGCCACCATAACCACAATCAAAACAATGGCGGAGGAAAGCGCCCAAATCGCCGCTGAAGCTTTGCTGGACAACCGGGAGGCCGGTGTGCTCATGGATGAAAGCATGAAATCCATGGAGCAAATGATCGGCGCAATGTACAGCATTGACGAGAGCTCCCAGACCATCACCAGAATCATCAAGGTCATTGAGGACATCGCGTTTCAGACGAATATCCTTGCCCTGAACGCCGCTGTGGAAGCCGCCCGCGCCGGGCAGCACGGCAAGGGGTTTGCTGTTGTCGCGGACGAAGTGCGCAATCTCGCCTCCAAATCCACGGCTGCGGCAAAGGAGACAGCCGTTCTCATCGAACAGAGCTCTCACAATGTTACTGTGGGCAACGGCATTGTGGAGGCAGTGAGCAAGGGGCTCAAGGAGGTCGCCGTTATTTCACGGAAAAATGCGCAGTCCATCGATAAAATGAACGAGGCCTCCCGCCAGCAGAGTGAAATGATAGCGCAGGTGACCAACGGAATTGTACAGCTTTCCTCCGTGGTTCAGGAAAACTCCGCCACAGCCGAGGAAACCGCCGCGTCCGCGGAGGAAATGTCCGCCCAGGCGTCCGTCCTAAACCAAATCGTATCCCAATTCAAGCTCCGGGAAAGGTCGAGGTTGTCCCCCGACAGCACGGTACATATGCCATCCGATATAGTCAGTCAATTTCAAAACGCTTAAAGCGTTTTGTACCAGCGGGCGAAGCCCGCTGGTACACCATGAGGTGTGCGACTGACTATGCAGCAAGGTTAACGCCACTCAGGAATACTTGCCCCGGATGCCGAGAATCTCGCGGGCCTCGCTGGGGGACGCCACCTGACGGCCCAGCTCCTTTGCCAGGCGCGCCACCTTCGACACCAGCTCCCCATTGGACCTTGCGAGCACACCCTCCTCGGAATAGATGCTGTTTTCAAAGCCGACCCGCACATGGCCGCCCATGATGATGGCCATAACCGCCATGGCGAACTGCTTTTTCCCCATGCCGGATACGGTCCAGGTGCTGCCCCGGGGAAGGCTGTCCACCATATAGGCCAGGTCGCGGGGGGTGGCGGCGATGCCCCCTGTGGCGCCAAGCACAATGTTGAAGTGCATAGGGTAGGGAATGCATCCCTCCACATTCAGATGTACGGCCATATCCATCATCCCCTTGTCGCTGACCTCCAGCTCCTGCTTAATGTGGAGCGACTTCATCTGGTTGGCGTATTTGATGATGGTGTTCTCGGTGTTTACGAAGATGTCGTCGCCGCCAAAGTTGCCGGTCCCGCAGTCCAGCGTTGCGATCTCGGGGTCCAGCTCCAGCGGCTGGAAGCGCTCTTCCACAGACATTTTCGCGTCGCCGCCGGTGGCGGGCTGCAGGATCACGCCCGGACATTCGTTCACAATGGCGTTCATCAGGGCCTTGTAGCGCTCCGGGCTCTGGGTCAGGGCGCCGTCATCCTCGCGCGGGTGCAGGTGCACGATCGCCGCGCCGGCTTCGTAGGCGCTCTTTGCCTCCCGCACGAATTCCTCCACGGTGTACGGGACAGCGGGGTTCAGGGTCTTATTGGCCTCGTAGCTGCTGATGCAGGCAGTGATAATTAGTTTTTGCATGCTGAGTCCTCCTTTGCGTGTTCGATTTGTGCCGCTGTGTGCGGGCTGCATACACTGCGGCACACGTATTTTCCAAACAGAAAAAGCACCACTTGGAAACGTGAACAGTCTCCAAATAGTGCTCCATGAAAACGGCGAAAAGCTTACAGACAACCGCTTTATTTGCCATAAAAAGTGCCATTGACCCCGGGAAAGCCGACTGTCAACAGCGCTTCGTTTTCATGACAGTGACGGCACACTGGATGCCGCCCCCAAGGGAAAGCGCGGGCCCGCAGCTTTTCCTTTCGGCAAAAAACACATTCGCTTGCGGCGTTCGGAGTGCCTTCCGTTTGCATCCGAAAGCTACCTTGTTTTTTGCTACCTCTATTTGTTTATTCAGTTGAGAGATGGTGCGTTCTGTATAGCTTAATTTTATCGGATGCAACGCAAAATGTCAAGCGCGCAGATCTCTTTTCCACCGCTAAACCGGATTTCCCAGAAGCGGGGCGGTGGCAAAGACCATTACGCCGTACACAAGCAGACAGACCAATCCGTAGCGCCAGCTGAGCTTTAGGCCCGTATACCATGTGCTCTTACCGGACAAGCCGGACAGCGTGAGATTCAGCGCCGAAAAGGGGGACAGCATGTTGGAGAGAAGCCAGCCGCAGATGATCGTCATGGCAAACACCGGCACCGAAAGCCCCAGGGCGGACGGCACGATGGTGGCCACCAAGGTGGTGCCGGTGGCGACAGGGTGGATGCCGAGCTGTCCGGGCAGGATGATCAGCAGCATGATGGTGAGAACCAGCAGGTAAGGGTAGCCCGTGAAGACCGCCGGGATCAGCCTAGGGATGGCGGCGCCCACGCCGGAGATATCCAGCGCGTGAGCAAGCAACCCCGCGGCGGTGAAGATGCAGGCGTTCATACGCCCCTTGAACAGGGAGTTCTGCGCATAATTTTTCACGCCCTGCTTCAGAGCATCCGTTTTCCCCTGCGGCAGGGCGGTGATGATGGGGAACAGGATGCTGACCAGCGGCACAATGGCCAGCAGGCTCCACCCGGTGATCTGGTTTGCGACGAGAGTGATCAGCACAATGCTCAGCGCCAGGGCAGTCATAATCCAGATTCGCGCCCACTTCACGGCCGTGTCCTTGTTGGGGGTCAGGGTGGGGTACCGGCCGGGACTTTGCACCATCTTGAGCTTGATACTGGCCAGGTTGATGCCAAAGGACACGGCGGTGTACAGGATGCCCACCAGAATCAGGCGGTACCAGGGGATGTGCAGCTGCGAAACCACCAGCACCACCGAGACCCAGGAGGTCCCCCAAAAGCCGGAGGTGGAGTAGCTGCGGCCCAAAGTGGCGATGAAGATATCCTCGGCGTTGTACAGCTTGCTGGTCTCCAAAAACAAATTGTACATGATGGCAAAGGCCGCAAAGCCTGTGAGCGCCCCGAACATGTGGGTGGGAATCGATATCAGCAGGTTGAACGGGAGCATGGTATGCATGTACAGCTGCGCCACGTGTTTGAGCTCGGTCTGGTAGTCGTCGTAGCCAAAGGGCAGGTGCAGCAGCGCAGCGAAAGTGAAAAAGGCCACAAGCAGCCCGTTTTTGCCGAGCCCGGTCAGCCAGTCGTTCAGGTTGGCGCCGGTGTAGAGCATCAGCACCGTGGCGCACAGAAAAAGGCCAATCACGACATTGCGGCTGGCGGCCGGGAGATTGATCATGGACGCGACTAGGATGTAGACCAAAAAAACCATGGACACATAAAACAAAAGTTGCGAGGGGAAGAAGTAGTGAATCAGATTCAGCGCGGAAAAAAGAAACACGCTCAGCCGCAACAGATTGTTCCAGATCATGGCATGCTCCTTTCAGGTGTTCTTTATGGCGCCGCTTTGCCGTGGATGAGCATCGCGCATTCCAGGGTGGCGCCCCGGAATGCGCGATGGCTGCTTTATCCCTCGGCTTCCAGCTGGTCTGCGAGCTTTCGCGCAAACTCGCCCAGGTCGCCCTGCACATAAGAGCGCATGGTGCCCGCGCAGACCGTATAGATCACAATGTCGGCCCAATCGTCGGGGATCTCGCACTGCCGCAGCAGCTTGCGCACCTTGACCGCCGCCGCGATGCCCTCGCCGGAGCCGATTTTGTTAATCTTGGCCACCAGCGAGGAATCCCCCGGCACAACCTTGGCAAAGCTGGGTAGGCAGTACCGTGCTTTCTCAAGGACCTCCGGCTCCTGGGTGTTCACCACGGCGTACCCCGGCGCTCCCTCCATCATGGACTTGGCGTGACCGATGATCTGGGCGTCCACAAAGCGGAGCTGGGGGTGGCTTTTCACGGTGGCCTCGTCGGCGGCGGCCCCGGTGGCCATGTTCAGGACGACCGCGCCGGCCTTGGCCACCCCGACCAGCTCCCGGGCGGCGGGGGCGATCACCGGCTTGGGCAGAACCATAATGATCACGTCCGTGTCTTTCAGCGCGTCGTAGGAGGCCGAATAGGCGCTGCCGATGCTGTCGGCCAGCTCTTTCGCTTTTGCCTCGTCCTTGTCGATCACGATGCGGGTAAGATTTTTCGGAAGCTGCCCGCCGATGAACGTGCCCATTCTACCCGCGCCCAATACTGCAACAGTAAACTCCATTTGATCAGATATCCCTTCTGTGACGGTTTCGATTGGTCCGCGGGGGCCTCTGGCGTGGCCCCCGCGGATTACACGTTTTTTCCTCAGTAGTAGCTGCGGATGTTCACGCAGGCGGCTACGTACTCCAGCAGTTGGTTGATGCCGAACACGGGCACCTGCGCGATGTCCTGTACATGGCGGCTGAAAGGGCCGAAGTTGGTACATTCGAAGATGATGGCCCCGGTGTCCGGATGTTCACGCATATGGCGTGTGGTCAATTCCACCATGCACTCCTCCAGAACCTCCCGCTCCTCCTGGATGCCGCCGTCGATAAACAGCGCGGGGAAAGGAGAGCCCTCCAGCATGCCGCTGACACAGACCGGGATGTCCTTGGAGGACCAGCCCACCTTGTTGAAGTGGTTTTCATCCATGTTCCAGGCCCGCTCGGTGAAGATGCCGATTTTCTTGTCCCTGTTGATCATGGTTCGTACCAGCGGGGCCAGCATCAGGGCCGAGGTGAACACCGGCACGGTCACGGCGTCCGCCAGTGTGCGCTGATAGGCGGCAAGAAAGCCGCAGCTTATGGAAATCGCCTTGACGCCCTCCGCCTCCAGCTCCCGGGCGGCCTCGATAAAGGGCTTCAGCAATTCATTGTCCGGCTCCTTGCCCATGATGCGGCTGGCGTGGGCATTCTTCACGATCTTGTAGCGAACCGGGATATCATAGCTGCGAGCATTCCCGATGTCGCCCGGTATCCTGGGAAATGCCGTGTCCAGCATTAGGACTCCAATGTCCTGCCCATAGTTGGTGTATCCGCCTTTCAGTAACACATCAGTTCCCCTTAAATCATTATATTTGGATAGCCCTAAAAAAACCTGCATACACCGGGCTTTTCCATTTCCGCGGCGCTACGCCCGCATTACGTCACATACATGACAACAAGGGCCATAATGAGCATGGCGATACACATGGGCATGGAGTAGAACATGGATTTGATCGGGTCCACTTTCTTGTTTGTCGCGCCGCCCACAATGCCAACCACAACAAAGGTTGTGAGATCGGCGGGGGGCATGCCCTGGCCGGACATGGCCAGGAACGCGCCCGCCAAGGCCGCGAAAGTAGGTACCATACCGGCCTGTACCAGTGCCGGACCAAAGAAAGAGAACACCACGTTCTGGGTTGTGGTCTGGGAGCCGGTGAGCATGCCGAGCAGGCACATGGCGGCGGCTCCGCCGAGCATCAGCACGTTGGGGTTCAGCCCCTGTGCGAATTCCTGGACCGCCTCAATCTGGCCGGCGGCATAGAACGAACCCAGCATGAACGCGGCGCCAAGCTGAATCAGCAGTGTATTCTTTACACTTTTAAGGCCGCCCTTAACGACGTTGCCCGCGTCTTTCCGCACTTTCGGGAAGAAAAAGCAGAGGATGATGGCGAAGATGATGCACAGCACAATGCCGTTGGAAAGCCCTTTTATGACCGGAATCCCCTGCAGCAGCGTGTAGAAAGTACCTTCGCCCACGGGAATCAGCCCCAGCAGCCAGGGCATTAGGTCAAACTTCCAGCTGGTGTTCACGGTGCGGAAGAACACAACAACAATCAGTCCACACAGCGGAATCAGCGTTTTCCAGTTCTGCGCGATGATCTGGGAAGCTTTCCGATCATCATTCACCTCCGGTTTTTTCACTTTGCGCAGCATAAAGAACACGATGTAGATGCACACCACAACAACAATGATGCCGACTGTAGGATAACCCCACATGAACACGGGGTCGGGGTCGGTGTTGACCAGCGCGGAGGCCAGGGCCAGAGCCTGCGTCATGGGGGGCATGATCGACCCCATGGCGGCGCCCATCACGATGATGGCGGAGATCGCCTCGCCCGAAAGGCCGATGGTGACGAGTGTGCTGATGGTCAGCACGCCCACAACGGTGGCGGCGGCGATGGCGTCGCCCAGCAGGGAGCCGGCCAGCACCAGCACCAGCACCACACAGACAACCAGCCCCCTGGGCGAGTTCCGGAACCGCGACTGCAACGCCGACATGATCGTATCCACTGTGCCCAGCTTGACCTGGGCCTCGGAGTAGATACTGCCGAAAATGGCCAGACACATCACCCAGGCGATGCGGTCCACGCCGTCGATCAGCGCTTTAACCCAGTCGACTGGGTTAAAGATTCCGCCCAACAGCAGCGAGACGATAGCGGTTGTAACCAGCGCTACATAAATGTTGCCGCCAATTTTGGGCAGTTTGTTGCACAGGATGATGAACAATAGGATTGCCACAGGAATAATAACGATAATCATGCATTACCCTCCTAACGTATTGTGATGTCTGTTGTGAAAATTGCCGACAGCCATTCGCGTGGATATTGCCGCCAAAATCCAACCTCCCTTTCCGTATTCACGCGCGCGGCTATCTTCAATGTACGTCACTGTGTGCAAAGCGGTTGGGGCTAAAGGGCTCCAGGTTGAAAGAGGCCTCCCCGTCCACCATTTGTTCCGCCAACAATTTTCCTGTAATAGGCGCAAGGGCAATGCCGTCGCCCTCGTGCCCGGCCGCGATGTAAAGGCCCCTTACAGAGTCCACCCTGCCGATCATCGGCAGGCCGTCGGGTGTGTAGGGCCGCAGGCCGGCAAAGGAGCGGATTACATGTACGTTTCGCAGCGCCGGGAAAAACTTGACCACCCGCCGCGCGACCGCCTCGAAAGACTCCAAAGTGTTCTCACGGTCGAAGCCGACCAGCTCGCGGGTGGCGCCGATGGTCAGGGCGCCGTCGTCGGTCTGCCCGAAGCTCAGGGAGGCGCCGGTGCGAAGTATGTACTCATCCTTGATGGCGTCGGGCCGATGCTTAATCATGTAGTACTGGGCACACTGAACGGTGCAGTCCAGAAATGGCCCGACCGGCTCGGTGATCAGAATTTGTCCCTTGCGGGGCCTGATCGGGACCGGCACCCCTGCCATCTCGCCTACGCTGGCGGACCAGGAACCGGCCGAGATGACAACCTTATCCCCGTAAAAGTCGCCCTTGGATGTATTCACGCCAATGGCTTTGTCGCCGTCCTTGATTACGCCGGTGACCTCGGTTTCATTCATGAACACCGCGCCCAGCCTTTTGGCCGCGCTCGCGAAAGCGAAAGTCATGAAGATCGGGTGCACCTTTCCGCCGCTGGAGGTGTAGAGGCAGCCCGGCAGCTTGGGGTTGAGCTGTGGCTCATACTTTATGGCCTCCTTAATTCCGATCATATGGATATCCACACCGCTGGCGCTTTGCTCTTTCCCGATCTGCTCCATGATTTCCCATTGTTCCTCGTTCTCCACCGGGATCATGCCGCCGCAGTTGTCCACATATTCGATATTTTGACCCAGCTCCTCCGAGAGCCCCGAAAATAGGGCGATGCTCTGCACGGCCAGGTCCATGTGCACGCCGGGCTTCTTGGTATGGTAACCCACCACGCCGTCGGTGGCGCCGGCCGAGCCGGTGGCCTGGTCGTTTTTTTCCACCACAAGTACTTTCCGGCCTTTCTTGGCGGAATAATAGGCAACGGTGCTCCCCATGATGCCGCCGCCGATGATCACAATGTCGTACCGCGTGGCATTATTCATCGTCAGCCCCTCCTATTACCGACAATTTGATGGGCCGCACCGGCATCCTGCTCTTTTGTGGCAGAATGTCCGCCGGGTTCCTGCCTGTCTCCTCGGCGATGATCCTCGAGATCAGCCTCTCGCAGGTTTTTCCCTGGCACAGCCCCATCCCGGCTGTCGAGCGGCGCTTCACGCCGCTCACCGTGGTAGCGCCGTCGGCGATGGCGTCCAGCACGTCCTGGCGCGTCACCTCGCGGCAGCGGCAGATAATCAGGTTGTTATCCGGCATTGCTTATTCACCATCCTTCCGTGGCAGCCTCTTCATGCTGCGGACCTCGTCGATATGCTCCATCGGCACAAGCAGGCCGACTACAGTTGTGCCACCGTACGCCTTGCCCTTTTTCACGCTGAGCACCTCGGCGTCGCAGATGGCCTCGCCCGCCCGGCTCACGCCGGTGACGATGTCCCCCTTGTCCGGGAGCGGCACATATTCAAATGGGAACTCGACAACGGCCTTGCCGTCGTCCCGGGATTTGTCTATGATTGTGATTGCCAGGCCCGGACAGCCGGGCACGCAAAGCCCGCAGCCCGTGCATTTGTCGCTGTAGAGGATCGGCAGGTCGGTGATTTGCTCACCCACCACGATCGCGCCGAACTTACAAGCAGCCTCGCAGGGATTGCAGGGAATTTCCTGAACGCATTCCACCACCGCCACGCGCCCCTGGCGCATGCGCTCCTCGGAGGGAATGCCCGGACACGCCTTGATTTCCTCCGCAGAGGGTATACCGGTATATACCACACCATCTTTCAAGCCGGATCGGCCCCTTTCTCTCGCCCAATCTGAGCGTATATCGTTGGCTTTCACCTACACCGCAGCCTTTTGGCAGTCCTGCATGGCGTCGAGCTGCTGCTCCTTGGCGGCCTTGCGCTTTGCGCCGAACATGCCGGAGCGCAATGTGCCCAGGCGCTGCCTGATCTCCGCCTTGCGCTCCGCCGCCTGGGCGTCGGTCAGGTAGCCCAGCGCGTGCGCCGCGGCGACACCGGCCATGTTCCCCTCCTCCATGGCGGAGGAGGCCTCCTCCACGCCGGTAACGTCGCCCGCCACGTAGATACCCTCCACGGTGGTCTCCATGTCTTCGTTGTGCAGCGGCACATGCCCGCCAAAGGAGGGGATGTACGCAAATTTGCAGCCGGCCATCCACACCAGCTCGGTCATGGGGTTCAGGCCCACCGCCAGACAAAGGGTGTCGATGTCGAACACTCTCTCGGTGCCGGGCACCTCCTGCCACTTGTCGTCCAGGGCCACGATCTGTACATGCTCCACCTCGCCGTCGCCCCATACCTTCTGCACGGTGTGGCCCACGAAAATCGGGACGCCCGCGCGGCGGATCTTGCCCGCGTGCACACCATACCCGCCAATGGTCGGCGCGCCCTCCACCAGGGCCACCACCTCGGCGCCGGCCTGCATGAGCTGATAGGAGACGATCAGCCCCACGTTTCCGGAGCCCACCATCAGCACCCGCTTGCCGGGCAGCACCCGGTTTACGTTGATCATGGTCTGGGCGGCGCCGGCGCCCATTACACCGGGCAGCGTGCTGCCGGGAAAAGCCATGTAATTCTCCTTGGCGCCGGTGGCGATGATGATCTTCTTCGCTTTCAGGGAGTAGTTTTTGTCTTGGCTGATCACACCTATGCTCTTGTCGGGCAAAAGGCCGTAAACCAAGCTGTCCATCAGGACTTTCGAGCCGCTGGTTTCCACGCGGTCCAGGAGCTGGCGGCCAATCTCAAAGCCGCGCACGCCGGCCTGGTGCTCGCGTGAACCGAAAAATTTATGTATTTGCTTGAACAGCTGGCCGCCAGGCAGGGCGTTTTCATCAATGACAAGCACATCAGCGCCGGCCGACGCTGCCTGGTAGGCCGCGCATAACCCTGCTGAGCCCGCTCCGACAATAGCGATCTCGGTGCTAATTTTTTGCATAATCCATTCCTCTCTCGTCCGTTTTGAGCGATGCCAAACCCTCCTGCTTTTCCACGCGCATGCCATCGCGCACAAAGGTGACACAGGTTCTGGTGTTGGGCACGCCGTCGACGATCATCATGCAGTCGGTGCAGCGCCCGATCGCGCAAAAGATACCGCGCGGCTCGTGAAATTTTGCCGTTGTCCTCATAACGCGAATTCCCGCCGCCATCAAAGCGGATGCGATCGGCTCACCCTCGTAGGCCTCGATCGGTTGGCCGTTGTAGTAGAGTGTGACCTTTTTCTGGTACAGGGGTTCATCCAGTATGGGATGCTCGGTTATGCGCATGAACAGATTCTCCTTCCATGTGGGTGTTATATTTACAGGCCCGCGCCCATAAATCACATGATATAGTTAGTCAATTTGAAAACGCTAAAGCGTTTTCAAACAGCGGGCTTCGCCCGCTGGCACACCATGAGGTGTGCGACTGACTATGCAGCAAGGTTAACGCCGCCTATAGGCGGCGCGCGGCATACGCCGCGACTTAAAAACGCTTTAGCGTTTTTAAGTTAACCAGCTATATCCGTCCCGACTTTGTGCCGCCACGCTGTTTTCACCGCAAGGAGCGGTTCAGACGCTATCGGCATAATTACGGCAATTTGACTTGTTATCCGGACAAAAAGCGTGGTGTTTTGCTGCATGTGTTTGCACATAAGGATCATGAACAATCCAGATAAAAAGCCCAAGCGCTATAGCTCATCAATGATGAGTGGAATATTTAATGCTATGGTATATATTTTACACAAGTACAATCAAAAAATCAATAGGGTCTGCAAAAAATATGTGCAAAAGGATAATTATATACAACAACGGGGGTACATATTCTAGACTGCCCCCACGGTTCTGGAGATTATGATGGAAAAGGACGAACATCCGCATTGATTTTTGATTTATAGTACTGTAAACTATGAGATGAAAGGTAGTATTTATGAATAAGTGAGGTAAAGAATTATGCTGGTAACGAAGATTGAAACCCCTGCCCTGGTGCTGGATATGGACATTTTTGAGGCGAACAGAAAGCGCATGACGGCGTTTGTGGGAAAGCTCCCGCTGAAGCTGCGCCCCCATTACAAATCCCACAAGTCAACGGCCATCGCTCATTTGCAGATGCAGGACGGGGCGAAAGGGCTATGCTGCGCAAAGGTGGGGGAAGCGGAGGACCTGGTGGCCGCTGGCATCGAGGATGTGCTGATTGCCAACCAGATCACCGATCCCGCGAAAATCGCCAAGGCGGCGTCCTTGGCGGACTGCTGCTATCTGACCGTGTGCGTGGACGAGGCGGAGAATGCGGCAGCTCTGAGCGCCGCCGCGGTACTGCGGGGATCGGTGATCCACTGCCTTGTGGAGTACGACATCGGGCAGAAGCGATGCGGCGTGGAAACCTATGAGGAGGTATACGAGCTCGCCAAGCTGGTGCGGCAGCTGCCGAATCTGGAGTTTGAGGGAATCGAGGCCTATGCGGGCCACATCGCCCACTATGTGGATTATGGGGCGCGAAAGGCCTATTCCGAAAAAATAGAGAAAGACCTATCCGGCCTGAGGCGGTATCTGGAGAATAGGGGTATCCCTGTCAAGGAGATCAGCGGCGTGAGCACCGGCACCTCTTTTTTTCGCACCGCCAACAGCGTTTACACCGAAATCCAGCCGGGCAGCTACATCTTTATGGACACCGCCTACGGCGAGCTGGGCCTGGGCTTTGAGAACGCGCTGTTCGTGCTGGCCACGGTGCTTGCCGTAAAGGACGGCCGCGTCGTGACCGACGCCGGATTAAAGTCGGTGAGCACTGACCAAAAGCCGCCCGTATACCGGGAGTATCCCGGCGTTGCCGTGGACCTGAGCGAGGAGCACAGCGTTCTGCAGGGCTGTGAGGTGCAGCACCGGGTGGGGGACCGGCTCCACCTGATCCCCAGTCACTGCTGCACCACCGTGAACCTGCACGAATACATTTACTTTGTGCGTGGCGGCAAGGTGGTGGACCGCGTCCCGGTGTCCAGCCGGGGAAAGAGCGTCTGAACAGGCCGGCCGATCTGGAGCGTGTTTTAAAACCTTAAAATATTGCTTTCTTGAACAGGAATTGACAGGCATCTCGAAAGAGATTATAACCACAGCGGCAACTGATCGTAAAAGGCTGACTGAGAAAAAAGCGCCGAACGGGAAAAATCCCGGCCAGTGCTTTTTTTGCGCCAGAAAGCGCGAAAGCAAGGCCCCGCGCCCTGCGGAAAGTCCCTCCCGCAGGGCTATGGACACAGGCATTCATATGAGGTATAATGGAAATAAAAGGAGGGAATTAGCGTGACGATAATCAAGAAGTCCGGCAAGAAAGAAGAGTTCTCGATCGGCAAGGTGAAAAGCTCCCTGACGGCTGTTTGCAATGAGGCAAATCAGCCCCTGTCCGAAAAGGAGATGGGCAGGATCATCTCCGAGGTGCAGCAGTTTATCAAGGACAAGCAAATGATGACCACCCAGCAGATCGACGTAATCATCACCGGTCTGCTCTACACCCGGGGTTATTACGTCATTCTCGAGCACTATGTGAAATACGGCGTAAAAAGATAGACAAACCTGAAAAGCGGGCTCATTACGCAGCCGGAGGCCAGCGCGGACAAAAGGAGCTCTGCGGGTGTTTGCCGCCGCAATAGAATGGGGCTCTTTTTCGCGCGCCCACACTGCAATGCTTGGATGCGCCGCGGGGTTTCCATTGGCGAAGCCTGCTCAAATCGATTCGGAAGGAAAGTGGCGCCGTTGAACGCAAAATCCTTGGACAAATACCTGATATATGCGGCAGCAGCTGTTGGCGCAATCGCGTTTTACCTTTGGTTTCAAGGCGCGCCGGCTGATCAGCCGCTTTTTTTTCTCGCACCGGTGGCTTGGCTTTCGGGCGCGCTTTCAGGCCTGCCGGTTGCATTTCAGGCCGGACTGGGATACTGGGGCTACACCGTGACCGGCCTGCGGATTATCATTGAGCGCTCCTGCTCTGGCGGCAACTTCTTCGTGATCTGCTTTACCCTGCTGGCGTTCACACAGGTGGGCAGGGTAAAGGGTACCCCCATGCGCCTGGCTGTGGCGGTCGGGGCGCTTGCGGCCTCCTATGTGTTCACCGTGTTGGCGTCCTCCCTGCGCATCGCGGCTACGGTGATTTTGCTGGAGGCAGGCCTTGGCTTTGACCCCGTGCTGGTGCACAACATTATGGGCATCCTTACCTACGTGAGTGTAATCTGCCTGTGCTATCTGGTGGCACAAGGGCTGGTATCGATGCTGCAAAACAGTAGGATGGTGACGGAACATGGACAATGACACCCTTATCCTCATGGATAGCGAAGAGCTCCCACCCCTAACCCAGACCCTGGAGACCGCGCAGCCCTTGCCGGACGCGCCCCCGCCCTGCGGTGCCAAGCATGCGGCCGGCGCTTGGTGGAGCATGCTGTTGGGAATCGCCTTGCCAAGCGCGGCGCTGGCCGTGATCTTCGGGTACCTGTGCGCGTTCGTCCCCGGGCAGGAGGTCATGCCTATGGCCGTGGGACTGTTCGCGGCCATGGTGGGCATCACGCTTTGCGTGGTTGTATGCGCGGTGTGGGCGCGCGTAAAAAATAAGGGTGTTGCCAACCCGGTTTGGATCGTGACATCCGCGCTTTTCTGCGTGTGGCTCATGCTGGCGATCCGCTCCTACGGCTACCGGATCTATGCCACCGGCGTGGAGTGGTTGTTATATGTCTGCATTCTCTCGATGATTCCGGTGTTTACCTCGATGATCCATGTCATTCTGTGGCTCACACCGCAAGAGAAGCCCCATTCCATCGGCAAAACCCTGCTGCCGCTGCTGTCGGCGCCGCTGATCTGGTATCTGCTGGTCAATGTCTGGCGCTATGCCTCCAGCGGTGCGCTCACAATCATCGCGCTGCTGGTGGGCATCGTGACCACCTATGGGTTCCTTTTCATCCTGCTGCGGACATTGCTTCTGCTGGCCGCCAGGAAAGACTCTTTCTGGAAGGGCGCGCGCATCGCCATCCTGTTTGTGCTGCCGCTTCTGGGCCTGATTGTAACCCAGTTCGGCACTGACTTCGACTTTTTCTGGAACTTCTCCAGCCCGGTCTACTATGGCCTTGTGGTGGCAAACGGCGTCATGATGCTGCTAAAGGAGCCGAAGAAGCCGTGGCAAAGGCTGCTGCTGTTTTTCGGCCGGTGCATCACCTATCTGGCGCTGACCTATTTTTTTGTGTGCTTGTCGCCGTTTTATGCCCTGTCCCTGCTGGGGCTTCTGGTGGGCGGACTGGGACTGCTGGTGCTTTCGCCGCTTCTGATGTGGATGTACGAGACAAGAGTGCTGCTGCACAGCGCAAAGGAGCTCTTTCGCTACTGCGGCGGCGTCAAAACGGTGGGCGCCGCCGTGCTGGGGCTTCTGGTGATCCCCGTTTGCCTGCTGGCCTGTGTTCGGGCGGACAAGGGCAACCTATCCAAGGCGGTCACCTATCTGGACGGCGCGGTGAACATTGTGGGGCAGGACGCGGGCCCGGTGAGTATGGCTGCGCTGGAAAGGACACTGGACTTCTCGACCAACAGCAGCAAGCTCAATGATTACGGCTTCGAATATTACCGTTATTATGACGGCTGGAGCCGCAAACGGGTGCCACCCCCCATTCTCTCGCAGGCCTACAAGGGCGCCATGGGGGAGCATGCGCCGGATTATGACACGATCCGCGATCTGGAAAAGCTTTATTCCCTTAACGACTACGGCGACTACTGGCCCGGGTACTACGATGACTACTACGATGACGACGACTACTACGAGGAGGAGTACACCGAGGTCAAGCTCACAGGCGTGCAGGTGGACACCAAGCGGGAGGGGGATTGCTACCGCAGCTATGTGCGCATGACACTAACCAACGACTCCGACTGGAACAACGAGGAGTACCGCACATCCTTTGAGCTGCCGCAGGGTGTGTTTATCTCGGGCTACTACCTGGATGTGCTCGGCGAGCGCAAAAGCGGCCTGCTGACCGAAAGGAGCTCGGCTCTCTGGATGTACAACGAAGTGGTCTCCAGGGCGCTGGACCCAGGTATCCTTTACTACAGCGGTGGCAAGGTGAATTTCCGGGTGTTCCCATTCCAGGAAAAGGAAATCCGACAAACCGGCATCGAGCTTCTGCACATGGGGCCCGCCACATTACAGCTGGACGGGATCACCGTGCGGCTGGCGCCGAATGCCCAGGATGTTGCGCAGCCGCTGGAAAGTGAAAACGGCGTGATCTACCTCAGCGCCGCCGCCAAAGCCAATCTTCCCCCGGCAACGCGGGAGCCGCGCTATGCGTTTGTGGTGGACTGCTCGGAGAATTCGGATGTGGAGGTGTTGGTCGAGCGCATCAACACGTTCTGCGGCACAAACAATATAAAGCCGGAGCAGGCCACCGTGACTGCGCTCAACTACCGGCGCGCGGTCTGGCCTATGAGCCAGCCGGACTGGCGGAAATCCCTGCTGGACTTTAAGCGGGAAGGCGGCTTCGGCTTGGGTCTCACGGCCGACGCGATTTTCCAGGAGCACACCGGGCCGGATACCTACCCGGTGATGGTGGTGGTGACCGATGACACCTACTCCACCATCATGCCCGCCGACACCGCCGGCCTTGCCGTGCTGAGCCCCGAAACCGATGGTTACTACGTGCTCAAGGAGGAAAGCCCGCGCCTGTACCCCTACGATTCCAGAAAGTCGAAACAGGAGCTTGAAAAGCTGCCCGACCCGCCCGGCATGCTAAGGGCGATGGTGGACGAAAAGCCCGTGTTTCTGCGCGACGACGGAAAACCCGAGATCCTGCTGCGCGAAGGGGAACAGTTCCGGACGAGCCGGGAGCTCAGCGGCACATCCTGGGAGAACGCCCTGCGCCTTTACGGCGACAGCGCGCGCATCGCCGATTACCCGGAGGAGGAGCAGGGCTCCGCCCAGATTGGGCTGATCAAAAACAGCTTCCGCACCGGGGTGATGACGCCCCTTACCTCTTATATCGTGCTGGAGACCGCGGAGCAGGAGCAACGCATGCTGGCCCGACAGAAAAAGCTGCTGGAGGGCGGCGATCTGGATGCCTATGTGGACATGAATGAGGATGTGTCCGACGATATATCGGACGACGTCCCGAACGTCGTCACCTCCGAGCCGCCAATAGCCGTTTGTCTGCTTCTTCTGGCGCTGTTTATTTTTGTATCCTGCAAGCGAGAGAAAGGAGTGGAGCTGTATGAGAAGAAATGACCGGGAAATCACGGATATGCGGGAAATGCTCGCCGTACTCGATGAGTGCAAGGTGTGCCGCATCGCCACAATAGACGATGAGGGCCTGTACATCGTGCCCCTAAACTACGGCTACGAATACGCCGGTGGAAAGCTGACGCTGTTTATCCATTCGGCAAAGCAGGGCAGAAAGGTGGACGCCTTTCTGCGCCACAGCAAGGTCGCGTTTGAAATGGATTGCGGGCACCGCCTGCTGGAGGCCCAGGTGGCGTGTGAAAACAGTTATGCGTTCAAAAGTATCATCGGCAGCGGTGTGATCGGTGAGGTGGCCGAGGCCGGGGAAAAGCGGCGGGCGCTCGCCGTGCTGATGCGTCACCAGGCCGGAAAGGACTTTGCGTTTGACGACAACGCACTGCAATCCGTGCTGGTGATGAAAATTGAAGCCGACCGGTTTACAGGCAAGCAGAGATAGAACAACGGTGGTCGGGAGCGCAAAAAAAGGGTGTCTGTGCAACACCCTTTCATGTCAATGCGGCGGATTGGATGGCTTTACCTGCTTGGCAGCCTGGGCGGCGGCGATCAGGATGGGGTCGTATACCGGCGCCACCGGGGGCGCGTAAACGAGGTCCAGTGCCCCCAGCTGCTCCACGGTCATGCCGCAGGTAATGGCCGTCACCAGCACGTTGACGCGGCCGGCCACGCTCTTGCCGCCAATTCCCTGTGCGCCCAGCAGAACGCCGGAGTTCCTGTCAAATACGAGCATCAGGCGGTTGTCGCTGCCGCCCGGATAGTAGGAGGCCCGGTCCCGTTTTGTGATGGCCGCGGTGGCCGGGGCGTACCCGGCGTCGGCAGCCTGTTGAACCGAAAGCCCTGTGGAGGCGGCCACCAGCCCGAATACCTCGGTCACCTGGGAGGCCAGCACGCCGTCGAAAGCGGCGTGTCCGCCGGCGATGTTGACGCCGGCCACCTTGCCCTGCTTGTTCGCCGTTGTGCCGGCGGGGACGTAGCACGGCTGCCCCGTGAGCAAATGATACATCTGCACACAGTCTCCGCAAGCCCAGATAGAGGGGTCGCTTGTCTGCATGTGGCGGTTTGTCACGATGCCGCCGCGAAAACCCGTCTCCAGTCCGGCCTGCTCCGCAAGGGCGGAGTTGGGGCGTACACCGACGGAAACCAGCACCAGATCCGCCGGAAAGCATTCGCCGCCGCCAGTGCGGACGCCTCGAACCGCTCCGCCCGATTCCGCGATCTCGTTCACAGCGGCACAGGTGTGCACCGCGACACCGTTTTGCTCCATCGCGGCGCGCACCGCGCCCGAGAAAGACTCATCCAGATGGGGGAGAAAGCGGGGCATGGCTTCCAGCACGGTGACCACGCAGCCGGTAAGCGCGAGCTGCTCCGCAACCTCCAGGCCGATCAGGCCGCCGCCGATGATCACGGCGCTCTTTGTTTTTTCGGCGCGCGCTCGCAGCGCGATGCCGTCCTCCACCGTCCGCAGAAAGTGCACGCCCTCGGCGTGAATACCGGGGATGTTGGGAGTCACCGGCAACGCGCCGGTAGCGATGACCAGCTGGTCGTAGGGGGCCGTGAAAGCGGCGCTGTCAGCAAGGCTTTTTACATGGACCTCCTTGGCGAGTCGGTCGATGGAGGTGACCTCGTGGCGCACATTGGCCGTGATGCCCCGCTTTTGGCTGAGCGCGGCGGCATCCAGCTCGACCAGGTCGTCCGCACTTTCGATCATCCCGCCCACGAAGTAGGGCAGCCCGCAGGAGCCGTAGCTGGTGTAGCCGGTTTTCTCGAAGACGGTCACCTCCAGCTCCGGTATTATGCGCTTGGCCTTGGTGGCCGCGCTGAGCCCGGCCGCCGTTCCGCCGATAACCACCAGACGCTTGGGCATGCTACCACTCCTAACGCTTTACACCGTATTTTTTGATTACGCCCATCTCGTCCATCAGCTTTTCCAGACGCTCAAGGTGGGGGCCGCTGAACTCTTGGTAGGGGCGGCGCAGGGGGCCGCCGGGCAGCCCGAGAATTTTGAGAGCTGCCTTGATCACAATGGGGTTGGACAGCTGATAGAGCATCTCCAGCAGCGGGAACCACTTGAAGTACTCGCGGCGGCAGTCCTCCATGATCTGCATGTCGGTCCACGGGCGGGAGTAAAGCGCGGCCTCCTCCGGGATGATGTTGCCGCCGATGTTGGCGGTGCCGTGGCCGCCCACCGCCAGCGTGGGAATCACGATCGAGTATTTGGGGAAGTCGCAGCAGAGCAGGTTCAGCCGGTCGCCGCACAGGCGCTTGATCTGCACAAGCTGCTTGACGTCGGGCATGGCCTCCTTGTCCACCACAAAGTTGGTATGCCGCTGGGCAAGGGTTGCGATTGTCTCGGGGTCCACGTTGACACCCAGGCGGGAGGGGTTGTTGTAGATGCCGCAGGGGATGCTTACAGCGCCCATGCACTGGCTGAGATGCTCCAGGGCCGACACCTGCGGAATCAGGACATAGGGCGGTATGGTGAAGATCACGCCGTCCGCGTCCTGCTCCTCGCAGTAGCGGGCAAATTCCATGCTGCCCTCGGTGGTGGGGGCCGAGGCATTGAAGAAGACCGGGATTTTCCCCTTGGTCATGGCCACGACCTCCTTGACGATCCGCCGCTTTTCCTCAGTGGTGAGCAGCGTAGTCTCGCCAGCGGAGCCCAGCACAAACAGCTCGCTGGTGCCGCATTGGATCTGCCGCTTGATCAGCGTTTCAAAGCCTGCGTAGTCGACTTGGTTGTCCTCGGTAAAGGGGGTGGGGATTGCCACCCAGGAGCCGGTAGGTTTTAACATTATAATCCTCCTTTGGGTTGTTGATCGGTGTTACATCTGCATGAAGTTATTATATCATAGAAAGCCGCCGATTTGCGTGAAGAAATCCCTGATTTTTCCGCGTGGCGTCGGGATTTGCACTATTTCGTAAATAATAAACAATTTTATTAAAGATATGCGTGATTTTATCTTAAAATGTGTTATACTGTAAGTGCAGTCATGTGCCAAAGAAAGGTGCAGCTGCGGGACGCGGCGCGGGGAGGTGGCCACAATGACGCGGATATGCCTGAAATGCGGTGGGGAAGCGTACCTGGACAACGAGAGCGGACGCATGCGCTGCGCAAGCTGCTGCGACGACACGCCGGATTCTCCGGGCAGCGGCGATACGGCGCGGCGCCTGGGTGCGGAAGCGCTGCAGAGCGGCAGGGTGGAAAAGGCGGAGCAGTACTTTCTCGGTCTGATCGAGCGGGACCCGGCAGATTGGAAAGGCTGGTTCTTGATGGCCTGGACCCGGTTTGCCCTATCCGGCGGCGTCGGACCGGAGCCCCCCGCGTCCGGTCTGGACGCTCTGCGGCGGGCGCGTCGGCAGGCGCCGGGCCAGGAGGCCTTTGCCCAGTACGCGGAAAGCTTTCTCACCCGCTATCTGGACATGGTGGCGCGGCGGTATTCCCACGCCGCCGCGATGAGCACTATGGAGGAGATTACCGATCCGCTGCGTGTAAACATGCTGTGCCTGTTTCAGCTTGCCTGGGTGCTGGCCGAGCAGTTCGGGTGGGAGCCCACGGAGGCTTACACCAATCGGCTGGACAACTGGATATCCTGCCTGACCATGCGCCTGTTCCGGCAGGCGGAGTTCAGCGTCATCCGCCTGCGGCTGCCCGTGGAGCTGATCACAAAGCAGGATGTGCGCAACGCCAAGGTGCTGTTCGCCTGGATGGACGCGCTGGAGGACGTGATCATACTGATAAGCGCCAGGTGTGGCGAGGCGTTCTACGAGCTGAAGACCGCGTTCATGGTGGACATTGCGGACAAGTGCCTGCCCCAGCTGGTTAACGCCTGCACCACCTACTCATTCACCTATCCTTTCGAGCAGGACGCGGCGGCAACCGCAGCCGATGTGGCACAGGAGTATGCCTATATGGTGCTGGATACCGGCTATTCGGTGGTGGGCTTCGACAAGCGCATCAAAATGGGCTTTGTGGAGTCGGTGCCGCTGCTGCTGGAGCTGAAGGTCGTCTGGGATAAGCCGGACAAATGGCTGCAAAGCGGCGAACGGATTGCGGTGGAGCCCGAGACGATCTACAGTGTTCCCGAAAGCGAGTACTGGAGCTTCGTGAAAAGAGCTGCCAAGCTGGCGCGGGAGCTCCGGGAGGAGGACTCCCAGTACCTGCCCCCGGCTTACCTGCAAAATGCAGAGTATATCCGCGAAAAGTAGTAGACCTGTTCTGAAACCCACCGTCCAGCCACTGCGCAGGGGTTTCAGAACAGATCTAGTATATGCCGGAGAGCCCTGCTTCGCGGCGAACGGCGGCCGACATTGTAATCATGCAGCAAAAAAGGGGCGTTTGTGCAACGCCCCTTTTTTGCTTTATTGTGCCGGCCGGGTGAGCTCCAGATATTCCTCGAACCCCATGGCCTTGTCCACAAAGCCATCCGGTGTGAACTCCATGATGCGGTTTGCGATGGTCTGGATCAGCTGCCGATCGTGGGAGGAGAACAGGATGTTCCCTTTAAAGTCGCTCAGGCCGTTGTTGAGGGCCGTGATGGACTCCAGGTCCAGGTGGTTGGTGGGCTGGTCCAGCAGCAGCGCGTTGGCGCCGGACAGCATCATGCGCGAGAGTATGCAGCGCACCTTTTCACCGCCGCTGAGCACGTTTACGGGTTTGAACACGTCGTCTCCGGAAAAGAGCATGCGGCCAAGGAACTGGCGCAGATGGCTCTCGTGCTTATCCTCGGAGTAAGGGGCCAGCCATTCGAGCAGCGTGCTCTCGTTGCCCGCGAAGAAAGGGGTGTTGTCCTTGGGGAAATAGGACTGGGAGATGCTCACACCCCATTTGAAACTGCCGCTGTCCGGCTCAAGTTCCCCCATCAGGATTTTTAACAGGGTGGTATGGGCCAGCTCGTTTTCGCCCACCAGCGCGATCTTGTCGCCGCGGGCCACCGTGAAAGACACCTTGTCCAGCACCTTTACGCCGTCTACCGTTTTGCATAGTCTGTCCACGCTCAGAATGTCCTTTCCGGCCTCCCGGTCGGGCTTGAAAGCTACCCACGGGTAGCGGCGGGACGAAGCGGGCAGCTCGCTGATGGTCAGGTTGTCCAGCAGCTTGCGGCGGGAGGTGGCCTGCTTGGCCTTGGACTTGTTGGCCGAGAAGCGGGCAATAAAGTCCTGCAGCTCCTTGGCCTTTTCCTCCGCCTTGCGGTTCTGATCCCGCAGCATCTGCTGAATCAGGCGGCTGGACTCGTACCAGAAGTCGTAGTTGCCCACGTAGAGCTTGATTTTTGTGTAGTCGATGTCCACAATGTGGGTGCACACGGAGTTGAGAAAGTGCCGGTCGTGGGACACCAGAATCACAGTGCCGGGGAAGTCCAGCAGGAAGTCCTCCAGCCAGTTCACCGACGGGTAATCCAGGTTGTTGGTGGGCTCGTCCAGCAGGATGATGTCCGGGCGGCCAAACAAGGCCTGGGCCAGCAGGACCTTTACTTTCCGACGGCCATCCAGCTCGGACATCAGCTTTTCGTGCAGGTCGGTGGAAATACCAAGCCCCTGCAGAATCCTGGAGGCGTCCGACTCGGCTTCCCAGCCGTCCATCTCGGCGAACTCCGCTTCCAGCTCGGATACCAGCACGCCGTCCTCGTCCGAGAAGTCCTCCTTGGCGTAGAGTGCGTCTTTCTGCTTCATGATCTCGTGCAGCCGAATGTTGCCCATGAGCACGGTCTCAATGAGCGGGAACGCGTCATATTTGTTCTGGTCCTGGCTGAACACCGACATGCGCACGGTGGCCGGGATGTGTACCTGACCGCCGGTGGGCTCCAGCTCGCCGGACAGGATTTTGAGGAATGTGGATTTCCCGGCACCGTTGGCGCCGATGATGCCGTAGCAGTTGCCGGGTGTGAACAGCAGGTCCACGCCGGAAAAGAGCTTGCTTGCCCCGTAGTGCAGGCTTACGTTTTCAACAGTGATCATCGAAGTTATAGCGTCTCCTTTTTTAGCCAATTCCACTCATTATACCGTATAATCGGAATCGGCACAAGACCCTGCCTGTTTTTAACAGGGAACTTTCTTGTAATACGGCGGCAGGTCTGCTAAAGAGGGTGGGGTTCTGCAGACCAAAATCAATCCCCTTGGCCGTTACAAATATATTGATCGCGCAGACTTGTGGTGATATAATAGAAATGTTTGAATTCTATGCTGAGGATGATTAATTTTGCACAAACACGATGTTGATATACCTGTCACTAATCCGAATTTTGTCGCGGCGTTCCAGGCGCTGAGCGAGTCGCACACCGAGCAGTCCCAGCGCGTATTTCTCGAGGAGCTTAAAAAGGCGCGCTTTTTGGCGCCGGTCATGCTTGACCCCAAGCTGTCTCGAGGCGACCCGGAAATTGGCGAAGCGACGCTGCAAAAGGGCACGAATATCAGCTTCATGCTGATTGAGCGCGAGGATGGCTCGACCTACTACCCGGCGTTCACGGACTGGGAGGAGCTGCGCAAGTGGAATCAAGAGCCGGATATCAGCACATGGGTGCTTGAGCTGGCGGATTACAGAGCGCTGTTCTCTCAGGGAGAGCCGGTACAGAAGGGCTTTGTAATCAACCCGCTCAGCCAAAGCCTGCTGATTTCCAGCGAGTGGCTGCGCGGCAGCGAGGGCGGGTTCCGGGAGCACACCGTGGAAGAGGACACCCAGGTGCTTCTGGGGGAGCCCAAGGAATACCCCTACGAAATGGCGGAGGCGCTCAAGGCGCATCTGCGCGAAGAAAAGAGCGTGAAAAAGGCGTATCTGCAGCTAATGGTCAAGGGGGAGGAAAAGAGCTACCTGCTGGTGATTGATTTTGCCGATGCCGAACGCCGCGCCTTGTTCGACGGCATCGCCCATGTGGCGCGGCCCTACCTGGACGGGATGTTCCTGGATATGATCCCGTATGACGAGGATTTCGGCGGAAAAGCGGCCGAGGGGAAAAAGCCTTTTTACAGGAAGAAGCTGTTCGGGCTGTTTTGACGGTTTAATCCCTTAGGGTCTGATTCCCCGCCTTTCGGGGCGGGGAAATTTCTTGTATGAGAAAACCTGTAGACGAAAAGGACAACAACCCTCCCGATATGGTATAATAGACCATATCGGGAGGGTTGCTTGATGTATCGTAAAAAAGACCGGATGGGACAAAAGGAAATAAAGTTTGTGAGCTTGGA
>Ga0153950_1000022_pt1 | contig 71778 bp, 79 predicted proteins | sample TSNJ034MetaG_FD_104737 | JGI IMG/M metagenome (GOLD analysis project Ga0153950, IMG submission 104737) | Attine ant fungus gardens microbial communities from New Jersey, USA - TSNJ034 MetaG | ecosystem: Host-associated > Fungi > Mycelium > Unclassified | place: USA: New Jersey, Wharton State...
AAGCTCACAAACTTTATTTCCTTTTGTCCCATCCGGTCTTTTTTACAATACATCAAGCAACCCTCCCGATATGGTCTATTATACCATATCGGGAGGGTCGTTGTCCTTTTCGTCTACAGGCTGCGGCGATATAAACAACAGGGCCGGCATTGCGCCGGCCCTGTTGTTTATATCGCGGGATTCCCTTCCGGGTCAAAGTAATATGAATCCATCACCATGGTCACGTCGTAGTCCACAAGCTCCAGGCCGGTACCGTTGTAGAGGTAGAGATCGCCCTTGCCCGCGCGATAGTTGCGCAGCAGATAAATCTGGTCCTTGCCCCGATAGAAGTAGTCGTAGACGTCGTCCGCCACCTTGGTTTTCTCATCTCCCAGGATGTACAGCTCCCCCATCATGCTGGAGTAGTTGTAATTCTCGTAGAAGCACAGGGTGTTCTCGTCCACGCAATCCACATAGGCATCGGTGGAAACATCATAGCTGATCCGATCCCGTTCGCTGCCCTGCACCGTGTACAGGTCGCCCTTTTCACCGCCGCCGGTGACATAGTAGTATTTTCCCTTGTAGGTATTTGCGTAAGAGAAGCTGCTCACATTGTCGTCCACCAGCGCAGGCTTGCCCAGAGCCTTGTCGGTGATCGGTACATAGTACAGCTTGCTGGAGCCGCTGTAGGAATAGGAGGACGTGGATTCCTCGGTGGTCATGAAGTACAAACCGTCCCCCGCCGCGGTCAACACCACACTGTAACCGTTTGCAAGCTCCTTGCTGGATTGCCCGGCCAGCCTTGTGGGGCTGCCGTCCAGGAACGTGAAGTACAGGTCTTTTACCAGAGTCTCCTCCAGGTAGCTTTCGGTGTCAAATGTGTACATCATGTAGCTGTTGTCCAGCTCGGATATCTTTTTCTTTTTGATGACGGACATATCCAGCTTGAGGTAGCTGGCGTAGCCCTCGCGCACATCGCCGTGGATGTCGCCGCTGTAGGTGTTGGCGCAATAGACGTTTGTATCCTTTTTCTCCCGCACCTTGCCCTTGAGCTGGTACAGGTCGTAGAAACTCAGTTCGAAGTTGGAGTGCTGGGACAAATCGCCGTTGAGCTTTTCGCGCAGTTTGTCCCGCTGCTCCTTGCCCATGTACTCTTTCTCGGCTTTCTCGTATTGATCCATCTCGTCGTAGAGATCGTAGTAGCTGAACTCCTCATCCGTGCTGTATAGCCAGGAGTAGTCCTCGTAATACTTTTCCAGCAGCGGATAATCCGAGAGCTTGGGTTCTACGATTTTGGCGTCGCCCTCCAGCATGTCGTCCTCCAGCACATCGCTGAGCCGCAGGCTCGTAGAGCGCGTGAGCAGGTAGAGCAGCTCGCCGGTTTGCGCGTTGGCGTCCACCACGTCGTCAATGTCGGAGATCAGGGTTTCCTTGGTGTTTGTCTGGGTGTCGTACCAGACAACGTCAAAGAGCACGCTGCCCTCCTTGGCGGAGCGGGAGGTCTTTGTGTAAACAAATTTCCCAAAGTCCTCGGTCCAGTCCCAGAGGTCGTTGATGTCCGAGTCGATCTTGAGCCGGCCCTGCTTGTCGCCAGGGTCCAGCGAAACCAAGTAAAAATCCCGGTTTGTCACATAGGAGGTGTAGCGGTCCACCTTGTCGCCCTTGTAGTAGAGCAGCTTCTTGTCGTTCCAGTCCAGCAGACCGGCCACATCGCTGTCCAGCCGGTGGGAGCTGTCGAAATCCCATACATAAAGCTCTCCCCTGGTATTCACGTAAAAGACACGGTCCAAGGCGGTACCAAAGCCGAACTGGGTGGTGACGTCCGACGCGATTTTGATCCCCTTGTCGGTGGGGTTGCCGCTACCGATCCGCTTGGTCAGGTCCCGCAGAAACAGGTCACCCTTGCCGGTCTCTGTGTAGCCGCGATTGCGAAAGTCGTTTAAGTAAAGCAGATACCGCCCATCAGGGGAGGTGACTTGGGTGTCGTACTTTAAGGTGAACGCGTCCTCGGCCTGGGTGTCGAACGCGCCGGAGATGATCTCCGCCTTTTCCATTGAGGAAAATTTGTATTTCAACGTGTCGTCCCCCTGCACATACAGGACCGGCTGCTCCCCGGCGGCAATCTTTGGCCCCGTCTGGGAGGTCACGAGCAGGACCGCGCTGATTCCCACCAGCGCCACAAGGGCGCAGACAGCCACAATCACCCCGGTCTTCTTGCGCTTTGACGGCTGCGCGGGCGCCGACTGCTCGGGCTCGTAGGGGAAATAAGGCTCCGAAATGGGGATGATGCTCTCCCTGTTGGTCAAATCCGCGGCCGGCGCTCCGCAGAATGCGCAGAATTTTCCCCTCTCGGGCAGGCGGCTGCCGCAGGAATAACAGAACCGCGCTTTTTTGTCCTCCACAGAGGGGGCCTGGTCCGCCGCCTCAGCGGGAAAAGCCTCCACAGGCTGCTGAGCGTCGTCCGCCTGCATCCGGGAGGACGGCGCTTCACCGCCTTGCCCCGCGTCCCCGGAAGCCTGCTGCTCCGGGATGCTTTCTGTTTCCGTCCCGGGCTCCGGCGCATCGGGCGCTTGGGCGCTTACCACGTCGGCCGCAGCTCTCTGCTCGGCCAAAAATTTCCCACAATGAGGGCAAAAGGCGGTTTTCTCCTGGAGATCGCGACCACACTGCGGGCAGGTATGCATCAAGTTGTCCTCCTATATAGCAAGTGTAGAGATGTATATTCACTATTATAGTATCAGTATGTGCGAAAGTCAATTTAATAAGAGTCAGCTTTTCTTAATAAACCGCATGCCGCATTTGGGACAACTCACCTCGATCCTACCCTTTCCCTTTGGCACGCGCAGGGCCTGGCGGCAGCCTGGGCAGCGGTAAAACCGATAGTATTTTCGCTGGGAAACACGCTGCCTTAGAGCGGATATCCACCCCGCAAACCGCTGTTTCAATCTCAGATAAGCACCGTTTTCCATCGAACGCTTATATCGGTTGCGGCTGAATATCCGGTAGTATTCGTATATGAGCAGTGCAAACCCCAGGATCGCCGCCTGCGGCGCCAAAAGCATGCTAAACAGCAGAATTACCAGAACCGCTATGTTTAAAAAGCGTCCCAGCTCATCCATTCCATAACGGCCCATCATAAAATAGCGCAATTTCTCTCTCATGCGGGATGCACCTCCTATCGCATTTGGATGGCGCAGAGATTGATCCTTGCCGCAAATCACCAATTCCCCATCGGGCTGATTATAATAATAATCCCTATTCCGCCGACCGTCAATCGATTCACAGGAATGTTTACAAACAATTTGCAGTTGGTTTTAAACCCGTCATAAAAAAGGACTCCCTTTCGATGTGGGAGTCCTTTTTCTGCCTACAGGCTCATTCCAAGTGCGATTGCGCGCTTATTGTGCTCCAGCAGATGTGCCTTGCTCGCCGGCACACATTTATCAATGGCCTTGTGGACCGTCTCCAGGCTGGCGAACTGTGACTCTTTCAAGACCTTGCCCAACAGGATGATATTCGCGATCCCCTCCAGGTGTTCGTCGTTGGAAAGCTGGGTGGCGGGGACGCGGAAAACCTCGATGTCCTTGCGGTCGGTGTGTCGGTCCACCAGACTGGAGTCGATGATCACCTTGCCGCCCGGCGCCACTGTCTCGATGAACTTGTCGAAGCTGGGGCTGTTCATGGCCACCAGCACATCCGGCTCGGTCACCAGCGGGGATCCGATCGGGATATCGGATATGCACACACTGCAATTTGCCGTACCGCCCCGCATTTCAGGGCCATAGGAGGGCAGCCACGATACCTGCTTGTTGTCGATCAGGCCGGCATAGGCGACGATCTTTCCGCTAAACAGCACGCCCTGTCCGCCAAAGCCCGCAAAAATCATATTCTGTGCAGCCATATTACTTTCCCTCCCGCGCGCTTCTGTCCTTGAATACGCCCAGTGGATACACGGGCATCATGTTGTCCTTGAGCCAGTCCAGCGCCTCGGCGGGGGTAAGTCCCCAGTTTGTGGGGCAAGTGGACAAGACCTCCACAATGGAAAAGCCCTTGCCGTCCACCTGATTCTGGAAAGCCTTTTTGATGGCCGCCTTGGCCTTGCGGATGTTGGGGATCGAGTTAACCGCCACGCGCTCGGCGTATTCCACGCCGTCCAGTGTCGCCAGCATCTCGCAGACACGCACAGGATAACCCTGGGCGCTGATCGCACGGCCGTAGGGGGTGGTCTGGGTGACCTGCCCCACCAGAGAGGTGGGGGCCATCTGGCCGCCGGTCATTCCGTAAATCGCGTTGTTGACAAAGATGATGACGATGTTTTCCCCCCTGGTGGCGGAGTGGATCGTCTCGGCGGTGCCGATGGCGGCCAGATCTCCGTCGCCCTGATAGGTGAACACTATGGTGTCGGGCACGGCGCGCTTAATGCCGGTGGCCACAGCAGGCGCGCGGCCATGGGGCGCCTGGACCATGTCGAAATTAAAGAATTCATAGGCGAGCACCGAGCAGCCCACCGGCGCGATCCCCACCGCCCGGTCCACAACGCCCAGCTCCACAATGCTTTCGGCCACCAACTTGTGGATGATGCCGTGGGTACAGCCGGGGCAGTAATTCAGTGTGGCATCGGTCAGCGCCGGCGACTTTTGGTATACAACCTGCATTATTTCGCACCTCCTGCAATGCCTTTGATCTGCTCGAGGACCTCGGCCGGGGTCGGCACAATGCCGCCGGTGTGCCCGAAGAAAGACACCGGCTTCGCGCACTCCACGGCGAGCCGGACATCGTCGACCATCTGGCCCATGCTCATCTCGACCACCAGGATATTCTTCGCGTTTTTCGCAATGTCGCGGATGATCTTATCAGGGAACGGCCACAGCGTGATAGGGCGGATCAGCCCCACCTTGATGCCCAGCTCCCGGGCGGACTCCACCGCGCTGCGCACAATGCGGGCACTTGCGCCGTAGGCTACGATCACCAGCTCGGCGTCATCGGTCAGGTAGGTTTCGGCCTCGGGCAGCTCCCTTTTCGCCTGCTCGTAGCGCTCAAAGCGCCCCTTGACCATGCTTTCCAGCTTGTCCGGCTGCAGATACAGCGAATTCACAATGTTTTTGCCGCGCTTGCCCCGCATGCCGTTTGCGGCCCAGGGCTTATCAGGCTGCGTTACCTCGATCTCGGGGAACTCCACCGGCTCCATCATCTGGCCCAACAGGCCGTCGCCCAGGATCATCACGGGCATGCGCAGCCTGTCCGCGTTGTCAAACGCCTTGAACACGGTGTTGACCATCTCCTGCACAGTGGACGGGGCATAAACCAAAATGTGAAAATCTCCGTGACCCACCGCTTTCGTGGCCTGGTTGTAGTCGGACTGCGCGGGCTGGATGCCGCCCAGGCCGGGGCCGCCGCGCTGAATGTTCAGGATCACACAGGGCAAATCGCTGGCCGCTATGTAGGAAATTCCCTCGGATTTCAGCGATATGCCCGGCGACGAGGAGCTGGTCATGGCACGCACGCCGGCGGCGGCGGCCCCCAGGACCATGTTGATCGCGGCCACCTCGGACTCCGCTTGTAGAAATGTTCCGCCGATCTTTGGCATCCGCTTGGACATGTACGCCGAAACCTCGGTCTGGGGCGTGATCGGATATCCGAAAAAATGCCGGCAACCGGCGCGGATCGCCGCCTCTGCGATTGCCTCGTTGCCTTTCATCAATGCTCTTTCCGCCATGCTCTCACTCCTTTTCCACTTTGATTACGCTGTCCGGGCACATGATCGCGCACATACCGCAGGCAATGCACTTTTCGATGTCGTCGACCATCGCGGGATTGTATCCCTTTGTGTTGAGCTTGTTTCTGTTGAGCACCATGATTTTTTTCGGGCACACTGTGGTGCAAAGCCCGCAGCCCTTGCAAACATCTTCATTGATGGTTACCTTATTGGCCATTTTTTTCTCCTCCCATCTTACCATCCCTATTGCCAAGGGGTTTTTACATGTATATCCACTGGATAAATATCCTGCATACCCAGATTATCCGCCATATCCCGCCGGACCGCGGTGAACGCCAGGGGCTTTCCCGTAATGCGGGACACCTGCCGCGCATAATCGCCCGAGCTCTCCAGATCCTCCCTGCGGGTCAGACCGGCCAGATGTGAGTTATTCACCAAATGCGTGACCGTGAGCCTGGACGCGGCCTCGATTTGCTTCATCAAAGCGGCGGCGTCCTCGGGCGCGCCAATCATGGTGCGGAAGCGGTTGATCACATACAGCATGGTGTAGGGCGTCTGCGCGATTCGGGATGCATAACCGCCCAGCGCCATGGCGCCCGAATCGTCGCCGCCCACATCCACGATTACAGTGGCTTCTCCACCCAACCTTGCACCCAGCTCCGCCGTCACCATGGGTAGGTCCACGTTGGAGTTCGCATAGGGCGGCGCGTACAGCTCAAACCCGCGTTTCCGGGCGAACGACTTGAAATCCGCTGTGCGGAAGTAGGGATTCACAATGTCCAGGTCCACCAGCACAACCTGTTTGCGCTGCTTTTGCAGGTCCACGGCCAGGTTCACCGACAAATTCGTTTTCCCGGTGCCGTAATGCCCTGTTACAACAATTGTTTTTTTTAGAAAATCCAGCACCGCTCCTGTCCTTCCATAAATTCTCAACTTAAATCCATATAAAACCGTATGCCGCGCGATTACAAACCACACTCTTGTGGGAATACTTTGTGTATCTGAATTCAGTAGCCGCTCTTTGCGCACTTTCCTTATTGTAGACCAAAATCCCCGCCTTTGCAAGATTTTTTCATCATCATCGCGCGAAAACCCAATTTTTCCACATTTTCCAATCCTGATCAGGGTCTATTCATCCAATCCGATCACACGCACCGGCACGCCGCTTTCTATGCAGCCCGCAATCGCATTGGCGGTGCCCTGTGAGGAAAAATCCCAAAAGGCCAACAAAAGGTCGGCCGTGTCGATAATCAGGGCGTTGCGTTTGTGCGGAGCCGCTTTCCCATATTTTTCGTAATCCGGACTAATGCGGACAAAGGGTATATCCAGATGCTTTGCCGCCTCCATCGCGAAAGTGTCAACGCCGCGCGCGCCGCCGCTGATTATCAGTGTGCAGCTCGCCGGCAGATGCTTAATAATGTGCTCTTTGGAAAAATTTCCACAATCTCGCGAACCAACAATTGCTACCCGCATGCTTACCACTCACACGAAACGCCTTATTCTATTTTAACAATTACTGGACAATTGTAAATATTAGCGCAAATAAAAATTTTGTGACAATTCAGAAATGAAATGCTAAAAAACAGAATAATTTACTCAAATATTCTTCGTCCCGCTTGGCAGAGTAATAGCAGGTGAGGTTTAGAGCCTGTCCGCATGAATGCGCGTCCTGCTTTAAGCATCTCAAATTCCATAGCTGAGGAGCAAAATGCCATGAAAAAATTTGTCAGAGCCGCCTGCGGCGCAGTGTCGGCCGGAATTATTCTGCTTCTCGCCTTTGTACTCTATATCCAGGCGTCGCTGCCGGATGATTTTTTCGTAGCACAGGGCGAGGAGTTTATCATAAATTCAAAGCTTTCCATTACAGCGTCAAGCCAGACACAGGGCATAAATAAAGGGCTGGACCCAAAAATCTACGATCAGGCCGGCAACTGCTACAATCTGAATCTAAATTTGTTCGATTCGGTTCCCATCAAGCAGGTACAGGTGCAGGTGATCGAGCGCAAAATGGTGGTGCCGGGCGGCAGCCCTTTCGGAATTAAAATGTTTACAGACGGCGTGATGATCGTGGGCATGAGCGATATACAGGTCGGCAGCGAAAATGTGAACCCCGCCAAGGATGCTGGATTGAAAATCGGAGATATCATCACACATATCGACGATATCCCCGTGAGCGGCAACGCCGACGTGAAGAATTACATCTCCGGCTGCGACGGAACGGAGGTGAAGCTCAATGTAAACCGCGGCGAGCAAAAAAATATAGACATTTGGCTGCAGCCGATCCTATCGAAATACGACAACGCATACAAAGCCGGCATCTGGGTGCGGGATTCCTCGGCCGGTATCGGCACCATGACCTATTACGAGCCCGACAGCATGAAATTCGCCGGACTGGGCCACGCCATCTGCGATGTGGACACCGGGGATATCATGCCGCTTTCCTCGGGGGAAATCGTGGATGTGAACATCTCGGGCATCCACGCGGGGCAAAGCGGCAAGCCTGGCGAGCTCAAAGGCACTTTCAGCGGCGACAGCGCCATCGGCACGCTCAGCCACAACACCGAAAGCGGCATCTTCGGCCAGCTCAACTCCCCCTATTTCGGCGGGGACACGATCCCCATGGCACTGAAGCAGGAGGTGCAAACCGGCCCCGCCGTTATTTTTTCCACCATATCCGGCAACAAACCGCAGAGCTTTGACATTGTAATCGAAAAAGTAAATTATTCCGATGTGAACCCCACAAAAAATATGGTAATCAAAATAACCGACGAAAAGCTGCTGTCCTCCACTGGGGGAATCGTGCAAGGTATGAGCGGTTCCCCCATCGTGCAGGAGGGCAAGCTGGTCGGTGCAATCACACATGTTTTTGTCAATGATCCAACAAGAGGATATGGGATTTTTGCAGAAAATATGGATAAGGAACTGAAAATTGTCGAAAAAAATAAAATCGCCGCTTAATTCGATTGACATTTTGCACAATAATACTATAAAATAAATATATAATTATATTTTGACAAACCCTTGCATTATTTTCCATATTATGGTAATCTTAATTCGTCAGGATACTGGAAAATTTTGGATAATTGGAGTGATGAATCATGACAGCGAAGTTAAAAGTGTTGATCGCAGAGGATTCCAAGGATTTTATCGCGAAAAGCTCCGCAATATTCGAGGCCTATAACTACGAGACCATTGCGGTGCCCAAGGACGGCGGCAAGGTGCTGCAAATGATTGGGGAGACCGAGCCGGACATTGTGGTGATGGATGCGAATTTGCCCCAATACGACGCCATCGAGATTATGAAGCGTGTGCGCAAGGAGCACGCGGCCCGCAAAACGCTGTTCATAATCTCGTGCTATCCCAGTGCCACCGTGGAGCGGGAGCTCCACGCCAACGGCGCCACCTATGTGTTCCTGAAACCCATCGAGACGGATATCTTGGTAGAGCGCGTCATACAGTTTGCCAAGACAGCCCGCGAAGAGGAGCTGGACGCCGAAAGACAGGCTTCGAGAGTCAACGCGCCTCCGCCGAATTTGGAGATCATGGTCACCGACATTATACATCAAATCGGCGTACCGGCACATATTAAGGGCTACCACTACCTGCGGGACTCCATCATGCTGGCGGTAAACAATCCGGAGATCATCAACTCGGTGACAAAGCAGCTATACCCCACCGTGGCGAAGAAGAACAACACCACGTCCTCCCGTGTGGAGCGGGCGATCCGCCACGCAATAGAGGTCGCCTGGGATCGCGGCGACGTGGATGTGCTCACCTCCTACTTCGGTTACACTATCCACAACGGCAGGGGCAAGCCCACAAACTCCGAGTTTATCGCAATGATCAGCGACAAGCTGCGCCTGAAGATCAAGGTCGTGGGATAAAATCGATATTTCGAACCATAAAAACAGGTCTAATAACCGCCGATGAAAAGCATCGGCGGTTATTGCGTTTGCAAGCGCTTGCCCTGCCAGATGTCCAGGGAATGAGAAAAGGAATTTTTCCCGCTTTTGACGCTTCATTCAGATAAGCGCGTAAACAGCACTGTACAGCTCGTTGTACAGGCTCTTGTTGTCTTCCCAGAAAAGCACGCTGATTTGATCGGTGTTAATCTGCAATTTGCTCTTCTGGGAGGCATGGCAGGTGAGGATCGTGATCTTCCCTAGGGTCCGCGCCATGGCGGCGGTGTAATAATTTTCGCCCAAGCTGTCCGAAAGGTCGCATATGACCAGCCTGCTCTGCTTGATCTGCGCGAGCAGCGCGTTGCCGATTTGCCCGTCGCTGTTGATGCTGCTGTTTTCCACTAGGAGAAAGCCGCTGTTTTCCAGCGCCTTGCGCGCGGCCAGGCGCATGGAGACACCCCAGGCCTCCTCCCCGCGCGGCAGCACGAGAAAGGCCATATTATCGTCCAAAAGCCCCTGCTTCAGCATCGCTATGCGGTCCCACCCTTTCGGGCCGATGACCACGCCGCAGGGGAAAAACGCGCTGCCGTAATAATTTACCTCAATCAGCTCGGATTTGTGCATGGATTTGATCACATAGGAAAGCGCCTCGTAGCTCTGCTTTTCCACAAAAAAAAGCGGGGTCTGCTCCAGCTTTTCTATTTTGATCTCCTGGCCGCCATAGGCCGTGAGCTTTTCCAGGTTCAGCAAAATACGGTCCATTTTCTTGGTGAAAGAGGATGGAAAGCTGCTGAGAATCTGCTGCACAGTCAGCTGCAGGTATTCCTTGTCCTTTTTGGCGTTATCGTAGGATATCAATATCGTTTCGGGGCTGTTGGAAAGCTGCCGGCCCACCAAAAAGGCGGCGATTTGATTGGTGTGCTCCTTGACCTCGGCAAGTGCCAGATCCGAAACGACAAATACCCCGCACTGGGGGCAGTTGTAAATCGTGCGGCTGGCATTGTCCTGTCGGTTTGCAACAGCTTTCGCGCTGCACATAATACAAAAAGCCATTTTCAACCTCATTTCTATTACGCGACAACGCAGCCCGGGATCAGAAAAAAACCATAACATACCCAAGTACGTAAATTAGCGCTTATTATCTTTACTATAGTACCTTAGATTTCGCGGAAATGCAAGTTTTACCAAATTTCTGCGCATCTTTTTTGCCAAGGATTCTTCCCGTTTAGCCAGGCTTTGGATCGCAGCAATGCACAATCCCGGCTATCTGCTCTTGATCATGTTATTTTCCGCCATGGAATACTCCCCGTCCGGCGCCACCACAATGTGGTCCATCAGCTCCACATCCACCCGCATCAACTCCTCAAGCAGCACGGTGGTAGTGCGCAGGTCCCTGTTGGAGGGGATGCAGATTCCGTTGGGGTGATTATGCGCTATCACAACCTTGACCGCGTTGCTTCTGAGCGCCGTTTTCACCACTTTCGCGGGCTCCACGCCAACCGTTTCGGGAAGTCCCCGCGCAATGCGCTCGCAGTAGAGCACCTTGTTGTTGTTGCCCAGGCAGACCATGTAAATGCACTCTGTCTGCTCGCAGATAAACTTGAAGCGCATAAAGTCCTTGGCGGCCTGGGGACTGTCGATCATGTTGCTCTTCACGGTGTAGTCGTCCAGATACATCCGCATCATATCGGACACGAACTTGATCAGCGTGGCGGATTCAGGGCCGATCCCCTTTACCTCCCGCAGCATCTGATAGGGTGCGTCAAACACGCCCGAGACCGAGCCGAAGCGCTCCATCAGCAAGTGTCCCAGCTCATTGGTGTCCCCGCGGGGAATCGAGTAAAACAGCAGCATTTCAAAGAGCTTGTGGTGCGGGAAATGCTCCAGTCCGCTTTTTCTGAACTCTTCTTTCACCCTTTTTCGGTGCTCGTCGTGAATATTTGCCATTCGTCCCCCTACACTGCAATAGATGCCTTGACGGTCTTGTCGCCGATTTGATTTATTATACATCATCCGGCTTTGTTTGAAAAGAATGTTGTTGTATTTTAGCGGATATGGTATACTAAATATAGGAAATTGCCCGGGAAAATTGTTCCGGCATTTCCATCTGCGAACGCGGGTTCTTCACTTCACGGGGATAAGGCGCTTTTCCATGAAAACAATGCTGATCAAAGACAACGACGCAGGCCAGCGGCTGGACAAATTTCTCGCCAAGGCGATCCCGGCCCTGCCCAAGGCGCTGATGCACAAATACATCCGCACAAAGCGCATCAAATTGGACGGCAAGCGCTGTGATGCCGGGTCAAAGCTTGTGGCGGGAAGCGAGCTGTCCCTATACATCCCGGATGAATTCTTTTCGCATCGCCCCCTCCCGTTTCTTGCAGCGCCCGCCGAGCTGTCGGTTGTATATGAGGACGAAAACCTTTTGTTGGCGGACAAGCCGCCAGGGCTTGTGGTACACGAGGACCAGGGCGGCTCGGCCGACACATTGATCGGCCGCATACAGCATTATCTCTACCAAAAGGGCGAGTACGATCCCGCGCGGGAGCAGAGCTTCGCGCCCGCCCTGTGCAACAGGATCGACCGCAACACCGGCGGTATTGTGATCGCCGCCAAAAACTTTCCCACGCTCACCGTGCTCAATCAGAAAATCAAGGATCGCGAAATATCAAAGCTTTACCTGTGTCTGGTACACGGCACACTCCGGGTCCCCCGGAATACACTGAAGGGGTATCATGTGAAAGACGCCGTCACAAACATGGTGCGTATCCACAAGGAGCCGGTTCCGGGAGCCAAGACCGCGCTGACAAAATACAGGGTTCTCGCCGCGCGGGATAACACCAGCCTGGTGGAAGTGGAGCTGCTCACTGGCCGCACGCACCAAATCCGCGCCCACATGGCGTCGATCGGGCATCCACTTGTGGGGGACACCAAGTATGGCATGAACAGGATGAACAAGGACGGCCCGCGATATCAGGCGCTGTATTCCTACAAAATCACCTTTTGTTTTAAAACCGATGCGCAGCATCTGTACTACCTGCACGGAAAATCCTTTCAGGTGAGCCAGGTGCCTTTTGCAGACAGTTTTGGAAAGCCATGGAAATGACGAAGCCGCCTATTCCGGCGCTGAGGAAAGGAGATGATACCATGGTATGGGGAATCATTGGCGCTATGGACACGGAGATTGCCATGGTCCGCAACAGGATGGACCTTGAGGACATTGTGGAAGTGTATGGCTCCAGCTTCTACCGCGGGCGTATCTACGGCATTGATGTTGTGCTGGTCTGCTGCCATGTGGGCACGGTCAACGCGGCTATCATCACCTCTATACTGATCCGCGAATTCGGGGCAAGCAAGGTGATCAACGTGGGCATTGCGGGCTCCACCACCACGGAGCTGCACATCCTGGACGTTGTGATAGCCGACGAGCTGGTGTTCCACGACGCCGACACCGAGGTGCTCGCAAGGTATTACCCGTTCCGGCACAGCTTTCCCACCGACCAATACCTGCGCATGCTGGCTGTCGAGGCGATCCACTCGCTGGAGGACAGGAGCTTTCACTGGAAGATGGGGAGGATTGCAAGCGGCGACGTTTTTGTGTGCGACTCCGGCTGCAAAAAACAAATCATGCACAGATGCAATCCCCTTTGCATCGAGATGGAGGGCGCGGCTATCGCACAGGTGGCGCTTATGAGCCGGGTACCCTTTCTCGCGATCCGTTCACTGACCGACAACGCAGACGAGGACACGGAGGATTCCTACAACTGCAACCTGGACCAGGCCGCTGAAAACGCCACCCGCGTTCTCCTGCAAATGCTGGCCATGTCCAGACAGTTCAAGACAACTATTTCCATGCATACATGAACAAAAGAAGCCGTGTCCCTGTGGGACACGGCTTCTTTTTGCTTTTGTGATCTATTGCTCTCTGCGCTTCATCAGGGCGGAAATACAGCCCAGCGCGGTCATTGCGATTCCGATGGGCAGCATCATCGAAGGAGCTCCTGTGTTCGGGTTGGGCATGTTGCCTGCGTTTTCGTCCTCGTTTATGGGCGCGATTTCCCCGGTGTTGTCGGTGTTGTTGGTGTTGTTGGTGGTTTCGTTTCTGTTGTTGTCGTTGTCGGTGGTACGTGCGGCGGAACTGCTTTCGCTGTTCTCATTGCGGGAGACGCCGTCCACCGTTGTGTTGACAGGAACCTCCTGCTGCATTTCGGTGGACACTTTCTCATTGAGGTAGATTTCACTCTCGTCGACAATGTCTTCGGCAGCGAACGCGGTCACCTGTACAGCGCCAAGCACCAGGGCGGCGGTCAGGCAGGCCAGGACTTGCTTTTTCAGCTTTTTCATAATTTCACCTTCCATATTCATGTAATGTCCTTGCCATAATAACATAGCCAAATTGGAAGATTTTATGCAATGTATGGAATGGAAATCCTTTCCTTTCCACAGCCCGCCCGGTGCATAAATGCGATCCTGTGGATTATACTATTACGGTATCGCGCTTTCCGCTGTAGAACACAGAACAATCCAAGGTAAGGAAGTGGCAAAAACAACATGGGAGCAGTTATGCTGCGCACGTTGATCTTGTATGTATGTATCGTTTTTTCTGTGCGTGTCATGGGTAAACGGCAGCTAGGGGAGCTGCAGCCCAGCGAGCTTGTGGTTACATTGCTAATTTCAAACATCGCCACCTTGTCCATTGAGGACACCGATGTGCCGATGCTCGGCAGCATCCTGCCGATCTTTACGCTGGTCAGCTGCGAGGTGCTGGTATCCTATCTGATACTTAAGAGCAACACAGCGCGCAAGATCATTTCAGGCAATCCGCGCATCGTAATCCGCAACGGCTCCATTGATCAGACAGAGCTCCGCAACCTGCGCTGGTCCGTCGACGATCTGAACGAGCAGCTGCGTGCGGGCGGCGTATTCAACATCGCCGACGTGGATTTCGCGCTGGTAGAGACTTCGGGCACCCTGTCCATCTACCAGAATTTCCTCAAGCGCCCTGTCACGGCGGAGCAGATGAGTGTGCCGCAGAACGAACCGAACGCCCCGCCGGCCACGGTGATCAGGGACGGCGAGCTGGTAAAGGATGCCCTGAGCTTCTGCAATCTAAGGCAGGAGTGGCTGGACAACCTGCTCCGCGAAAAGAAGCTGACCATCAAGGACGTGTTCCTGCTGACCTGTGACCGTCAGGCAAAGTACCACCTGGTGGAAAAGGAGGGGCGGAAGAAAAAATGAGACGTGTGTACATCGCGCTGGTGCTGATTTCACTGATGGTGCTCGTCAGCATCTATTCCTTTGTCAAGGTTGACGAGGCTCACCGCTATATGACCGCGCAGGTGGACTCCATTATGCAGTCGGTTCGCGACGAAAACCTCACACTGCTCGATCACCAGATCGACGAGCTCACCGCCTATTGGAACGGCACGGAGGATATCATAGTTCACTTTGTGCGCCACGTACAGCTGGACGACATCGCCAAGGGGATCGCTCGGCTGCCCATCCTCGCGGAGCACAACCACGACATGCTTCTGGCGGAGCTGTCCAGCATCCGCTGGCAGATTGAGCACATCTGGAAGTCTGAAATCCCCTCCGCCAACAGCCTGTTCTAGCGTTTTGCTTTCCCCGCCCTGTTGGTGTATAATATTATTGGTCGCCTGCGGCATCCGGTCCGCGCCGCGGGGTGCGAACGGAACGCAGGCTAAAAACACTGCACGGGGTATGGGAGATTGCACATGAGAAGAATAAGCGCCGCCTTGGCAGTTCTGCTGTGTTGCTCATTTATGATGGGCAGTGTAAGCGGATTCGCACAGGTGTATCCAAGCAAGAACTTTTATGTCACCGATCACGCCGGGGTGATCTCCCGCGGACATCGGAACGACCTGTCCGAGCTGGCTGCCTCTTTCGAGGAACAGACCGGCGTGCAGGCGATTATGCTCACCGTGAAAGATCTGGGGGAATACGGCTCCGACTACGCGGGCTACTCCAGAAGCATCCTGCGGGACTGGGGCGTGGGCGGCGAGGAGCAAAACGGTCTGCTGCTGCTGTTCTGCGAGCAAGTCGGCTCCAAGGTGCATCTGGAAATCGGCAGCGGCTTTGACAGCGGCCTGGCCGCACGGTTCCCACAGATTTTCAAAGAGCACATCGAGCCATTCTGGAGCGGCGGCAACTACTCCACCGGAATCCTGAACGGCTACAAGGCGCTGATGCGCGCCGTCTACATCGAACGCGGCATCCCGATCACCGACAAGATGGAAACGCAGCTGCGTGAAACAAAGAGCGCTGTGTCCATCCTTGGGTGGGACCTGATCGTGGTGGCGCTTTTTGTGATGATCCGCTCCATGCGTGTGAGCCGGAAATACAAGCAAAAATACCTTTACCGCCACAAAATGCGCCAGCGAAGCTTTGTGCGTACGCACAACAAAAACGACGACGTCACGCCGAAATACACGGCCGTGGGCGAGCGCTACCCCGAGGAACGCACCCGCGTCCGGCGCGAGGGCTTTATCATTTACCGCGAGCCCATCGACGACGATGAACCCGCCAACGAATAATAGACCTGTTCCGCAACCAATCTACATCTATATCACACTGTTGGGAGTGACCTCTTTGGATCTTGCAGCCAGCACCGACATTCGCTATCTCAAGGGTGTTGGTGAAAAGCGCGCGGCGCTCTACCAAAAGCTGCGCATCAAAACCGTGGGCGACCTGCTGTATCACTTTCCCCGGGACTACCTGGATTTAAACGCGCCCTACACCATCTCCGCAGCCCCCATCGACCGCCCCTGCGCAATCAGGGCCAGACTTGTCGCAAAGGGGCGGGAGCAGCGCGTGCGCAAGGGGCTGTCCATCTTCAAGCTCCGCGCCGAGGACGAGAGCGGCGTGCTGCAGATCACGGTTTTCAACAGCAAGTACACGGTGGAAAGCCTGAAGCTGGACCAGGAATACATATTCCACGGCAGCGCGGAGGGGTCGCTGCTCCAACGTGAAATGTCGTCCCCGTCCATCTATCCGGCGCAAAGCGCCCAGCGCATTCTGCCCATTTATCCGCAGACAGCCGGCATCAGCTCCCAGATGATCCGCAAAAGCGTGGAACAGGCGCTGCAGCACGCGTACACCTTGGCCGATCCCATCCCCGAGCAGGTGCGCGGTGAATACGGCCTGCCCGAGATCAACGAGGCGCTGCGTCAGGTGCACCTGCCGGACACGCTGGAACAGGCAGGGGCCGCGCGCACGCGCTTTATCTTCGAGGAGCTGCTGGTGCTGTCACTGGCGCTGTCCAGCCTGCACGCGGACCGCGCCACACATCGGGTGGAGCCTATGCGCCACCTAAGCCTGGACGCTTTCTATGACGCCCTGCCCTTTCGCCCCACCGGCGCGCAGCTGCGCTGCATCGGGGAGGCGACCGGGGACCTGTGCGCCCAAACGCCTATGAACCGCCTAGTTCAGGGCGATGTGGGCTCCGGCAAGACGCTGGTCGTGGCGGCCTGTGTCTATTTCGCCTATCTGAACGGCTTTCAGTCCGCCGTGATGGTGCCCACCGGTATCCTGGCGGAACAGCATTACGCGACCCTGCTGGCCATGCTGGAGCCCTTGGGTGTACGCTGCGCGCTGCTCACCGGCGCCACAAGGCCGGCCCGGAAACGGGAGCTGTACCTGCGTCTGGCCTCTGGTGAAATCCACCTTTGCATTGGCACCCACGCCCTGCTGTCGGAGGGCGTACAGTTTCAAAATCTGGCCTTGGTCGTGACCGATGAGCAGCACCGCTTTGGCGTGGCACAGCGCGCAAGGCTCTCACAAAAGAGCGAGGACTGCCACATGATGGTGCTCTCTGCCACGCCGATCCCCCGCACGCTGTCGCTGATCATCTACGGCGACCTGAAGCTGTCCACCATCGATGAGCTGCCGCCGGGCAGGCAGCCGGTGGAGACTTTTGTAGTCGGCGGGGCGTTGCGCCAGCGGGCGCTGGGCTTTGTGAAAAAGGCCCTGGGCGAGGGTAGGCAGGCCTACATTGTATGCCCGCTGATCGAGCAGGGGGAAATCGACACCGACCTAAAGCCCGCCACCGATTACGCGCTCCAGCTCTCCCGGGGCGAGCTGCGCGGCTACCGCGTGGGGCTGCTCCACGGGCGCATGAAAGCCGCCGAAAAGGAGGAGGCCATGCGTCGCTTCAAGGCTGGCGACACCCAGGTGCTAGTCTCCACCACCGTTGTGGAGGTGGGTGTGGATGTGCCAAACGCGACCATCATCCTGATCGAAAACGCCGAGCGCTTCGGCCTGAGTCAGCTGCACCAGCTGCGCGGCCGGGTGGGCCGGGGAAGTGAGCGATCCTATTGCATCCTGATCAGCGACGCGCGCGGCGCCGTGACCCGTGAACGCCTAGGTGTGATGAAGAGGACCAACGACGGCTTCGAGGTCGCCGAGCACGACCTTAGGCTGCGCGGCCCGGGGGATTTTTTCGGATACCGCCAGCACGGCCTGCCCGCGCTGCGGGTCGCGGACCTGTCGGACGACCTATCGGTCATGCAGTCGGCACAGCGGTGCGCCGAAGCGCTGTTGTGCGGCGACCCCACTCTTTCCTCCCCCCGCCACGCGGGGCTTTCCGCGCTGACCAAACGCATGCTGGAAGCTGTGGGGGAGCGGCCAAACTAAGAGCCTGTTTAGAGGCAGAGGCATTTGTCCTTGAATTGCGGACAAATGCCTCTCTTTTTTCCGCCATTGGCGGACTTTTTTGTTTTTTGTATTGTCCTTTGCAGGTGGACCTGCTATAATGGGAAAGATATTCGTGGAAGCCGAGGTGTGTGCAATGCCAATCAAAATTCCCAATGACTTGCCCGCGTGGCAAGTGCTGCACAAGGAAAATATCTTTATTATGGATGAGACCAGGGCCATCACCCAGGACATCCGCCCGCTGAAAATCGCCATCATGAACCTGATGCCCAAGAAGATCGAGACTGAAACCCAGCTGCTGCGCATGCTTGGCAACACACCGATTCAGCTGGACATCGAGCTGCTGCAAACCGCGACCCATATCTCAAAGAACACCTCTCAGCAGCATCTGCTAAAGTTCTATAAGACTTTTGACGATGTGCGGGATCAGAAATTTGACGGTCTGATCATCACCGGCGCGCCGGTCGAGCAGCTGGATTTTGAGAAAGTGGACTACTGGGAGGAAATCCGCGCGGTGATGGAGTGGTCCAAAACCAACGTTTTCTCCACATTCCACATCTGCTGGGGCGCGCAGGCGGCGCTGTACTACCACTATGGAGTACCCAAGTACCCGCTGGAGCAAAAGCTGTTCGGTGTCTTTCCCCACACCCCCACTGAAAAGAGCCACAACCTGCTTTACGGCTTTGACGATTTGTTCTACGCCCCCCACTCCCGCCACACCGAGGTGCGTCAGGCGGACATCGCGGCGGTGCCGGAGCTCATGGTGCTCAGTTCCTCTCCCCAGGCCGGCGTTTACATCGTGGCCAGCAACGACAACAAGAACTTCTTCATCACCGGCCACTCGGAGTACGAGCGCGGCACGCTGGCCCAGGAGTACTTCCGGGATAAAACCGCCGGTCTGCCCATTGCGTTGCCGGTGAACTACTTCCAGGATGACGATCCCGAAAAGTCGCCGGTAAAGCGCTGGCGCTCCCACTCCCATCTGCTGTTCTCCAACTGGCTCAACTACTTTGTGTACCAGTTGACCCCCTATAACTTCGTGGATGTTGACCAGTAGCTTGACCAGCCAGACCAAAGCCCCCTGCTCCGGTTGGAACAGGGGGCTAACTATACTCAGGATCGGGATTAGTACGCAAAGCCGTCGCAGCGCTCACGACGCCGGCGTTCGCGGACCTCGAAGCCGTTGTCGCAGCCTTGATCATAGAAAAAGCCGCCTTGGTCGTAATAGGGATAGCCATTAGAGAATTCCTCCGCCTCGTTGCGGTAGTGGCGGCGGCGGTGGCAGTGGCGACGGCTATCCTCGAACTCTTCTTCGAAAAAGATGCTGTTCCTGCTGTAGCCGTTGCCGTAATCTCCAATGTAGTTCCCAAAAGTATATAGCGAATCGTTATGACACATCACGCAGTTACCTCTATTTGTGATTTTGGAGAAAGCACTTCTCCCATACAGTATATGTGCGGTGAGGGATTTTGTACCGGAGGTGTTGGCGCGGGGACGTTCCCCGGAAACGCGCTGCATGTGTCGGCTGCCGCTTTTCGGTATTTACAGAAAACGGGCAAATCCCGCATTTTGCGGAATATACCCGTTTTTGCAGCTTTGTCGCACGGCGTGGGCGCTACGCCTTGTCCTCCAGAATGCGGTAGGCCGGGATTCCGAAGTGGCGCATCAGATTCTTGGTCAGATTGAAGTTCTGGTCGTCCAGCTTGCCGAGAGAAACGTCAAAGCTTCTCTCGCCGTCGCCCCTCTTGTCCTTGCCCTTGCAAAACACCGTGCCGTCCTTTTTGATCACAAAGGACTCCACCTCAATGTCGTAGCCTTTCTGCGCAAGCCGGTCGTTCAGATATTTCTTGTCGTATGTAAGCTCGGAGATGCGCTCCTCAAGCAAGGTGGCCGCCGCGGGGTCTCCGGCCGTTTTCTGCAGATACTCGGAGGAGATTAGAAAATCGAATTTTTTTCCGTACGCGCTGTTGCCGCTGCGGATTTTCACATTGCGAAACTGCTGGTTCAGCTGATCTACATACCTGGAAACATATAAATTCGTTGGGCCGGCATACATGGAACCGGAAGAGACGCCTGAAATACCCATTGCTTCGATCTCCTATTCATGAATACAGGTTTTCATATATATCGGCCAAAGCCACACAATCTTTAAACTGCCGCGTTCACCCCGCGGTGGGCGCCGCGGATCCGGCCATGCCTTCGGCGAGCACCGTGGGCTCACTTTCCTGCAGCGTTGTGTTGCGGTACCAGATCAGAGCGTCGATATAAGCCTTGGAGAGGGCGTCCTCCTTGATATCATTCACGATGATGTGGCGCGAGACCGACGACCAGTTGGCGTTCTCGTAATCTGTCACCATTTTGAGCACGGGCGCAAGCTCCCCCTTGCCCTCCAGCAGGGCGCTGCTGATCACCTCCGACACATTCACCAGGCTCAGCGCCTCCGGCAAAGGCAGGTGCAGGATAATGTCGATCGCCGAGAAGAGCCCCATCAGGTATATCTGGCCGGCCATGGAGTCCAGCTTGTAAAACGAGGCCAGGTTCTCGGCAAACTTCGCGCGAATCAGCGAAATCTTTGTGATTTCGCTGGGGCGGTCGTCCGCCAGGGACTTGTACACCGCCGTGGTAACCCATTTGCGCACCTCCTGCACCCCGAGCAGGGAAACCGCCTGCGCGATGGTCTTGATGGTATCGCGTGAGCCATAGGTGGGCGCGTTGATGATTTTCAGCAGCAGGATGGTCAGGGCCGGGTCCCCCTGCACGATATCGGCCACCTTTTCAAACTCGAAGCCGTCGTCCTGTACCGTGTTGATCAAGCGGATCGCATCGGCCTTGAGCGGCGGCACCTCGCCCTTGTTCCGGCCGGGCGGGATTTTGTAGAAGCGGCTCTCGTACATGGCATATTCCTTGGCGTACAGGCTCTTCAGCGTGTCGTTGTTGTAAATGTGCACGGCGATGGGCACAAGGGCCGGAAAGTATGCTTTGATCTCGCCGAGAATCTTTTCGGTCTGCTCTTTTCGCTCCTCCCGCTGGGACAAAAAGATATAGCTGCAGCAGGCCAGCACGGGGTCCTGTTTCTGAAAGTCGTAGGGGTAGTTGCAGGCAAAGCGGTAGCCCATGTTGCACAGATTTTGGATGATGGGCAGATACAGCGGCATCTGCTCCTTTTTGAGCGGGTTTTCAAATACAAAAATCAGCTTTTCCGGGGGCTCTTTGCACTGCTTTTCAAGACTGCCCATCAGCATGATATCATTTATGGGGATAAACAGGGGTTTGCCCAGCGTAAACGCCTCCAGCCCCACATAGTCGAGGGTTTCAAGCGCTTCCGAGTGGGATGCTCCGTCAAAAATATTTGTCGCCTGGGCCTTGGAAAACAAATTGTTTTCCTTTAGATAGCGGAACATATAAGCTTCCACCATCATGTCCTTGTTAAACAATGGAACTGCCACGATCTGCATTCCTCTGCCTCCCTCGCAACTGTGCTTAGCTATATTCCCTAATATCATACCATGCCGGTGCCGATTTTACAAGTGTATGGCTGATGCATCACGTTCGTTTCATAAAAACATATCACACGCCCCACAATCCTCATAAGGGAGTGTGACGCGCAATGCTTAAACAGCTGCGGCGCCGGCTTACATTTGTGTGCGCCTGCATTACCGGCGTGATCCTGTGTGTGATGGCTGTGGCTTCCCTGGCTGTCAGCGAAACACAGCTTGCAGAACAGGCACAGCTTGCTTTTCAGAATAATGTCAATGCCGTCACGCTCCGGATGCAAATGCAGGAAGTATTGGACTGGGCATGGTTGTCCCAGACCGAGACGGCTAACGGGTTATTGATCCATATCGAGGAAAACAACCGGCCGCACTTATTCTCGGGCACAGTGGCGGCCGCCACTCCCAGGGAAACGCTGGTAGTCGCGCGGGAAACGGCAAAAAAGCAATATGATGTGGATGCGGGTTTGCGCCCGCCAACCGCGTTGGAATCACGGCAGGCCATTTTCCGGATAACCGGCGAAACAGGGGAAAAATACCGTGCCGCTGTGGTGGTGCTGCGCACAGGACAAGGATTTATTAGCATAACACTCCTGAAAGACATGCAGGAGGAACAGGTGCGTGTGCTTGTTCTTCGCATTGTTTTCGCCGGTATCGTTTTTTCAGGCCTGTTGCTTATGGGCTTTAGTTGGTGGTTTTCAGGAAGGGCCACGCGTCCTGTGGCCGAAAGCCAACAGCGTCAATCCGAATTTATCGCGGCCACATCCCATGAACTTCGGGCGCCGTTGGCGGTGATCCGCGCCAGCGCCTCCGCGTTAAAATACGAGGTGTCCGGCGAACCACATCGCTTTGTGGATGCGATCGACCGGGAATGCGTCCGTACCTGCCGCCTTGTGGACGATCTGCTGACATTGGCCAGCGTGGACGCGAAGAGCTGGAGTATTGTCCGGCAGCCGATAGAAATCGACGCGATGCTACGAGAAACAAGGGAGGACTTCGCCCCAATGGCCGAACAAAAAGGCCAAACCCTCACAGTGGAACTGCCTGGGAACGGCCTGCCGCTTTTTACGGGGGATGAACAACGCCTGAAACAGACATTGGCTATTCTTCTGGATAACGCCCTGCGATATACCCCGGAGGGTGGCAAGATTCTCTTGAAAGCAGGGCGGCATGGGCGCGGCATTCGCATTCAGGTAATCGATAACGGTCCCGGTATTGCCGGCGAACACAAGGCGCATGTATTTGACCGTTTTTACAGGGAGGACAAAAGCCGCACCCAGAAAGAGCATTATGGGCTGGGGCTTTCTATAGCGTGGGAGCTTGTACGGCTTCATGGTGGAAAAATCTCTTTGCAGGATATGGATGGCGAAGGGCTTACCGTTACCATTGACCTTCCGCTCAGAGAGCCAAAGGCATAAAATATTTATTTGACAAAGCATACCTCTTTACAAAATTACCGCAGGATGGTCGCCCCAAAAACAAACCTCTCCTCGGCACAAACGGCAGAGGGGAGGTTTGTATATACTATTGGCAGATGATCCCGGCTCCTTTTGCTGTGGCCGCTGGTTAGCGCCCGCCGAACAGCGTAAAATCCTCGCTCCTTATATCCTGCAGGTTCACGCTGTCTGAAAAATCCAGGTCCAGCGCCCCCTCCTCAAGGCGGTAAGCTCTGATGTCCACCTCCACGCCGCCCACGTGCTCATCGAGCTCATCCCTGAACTCAATTAGGCCGTTTTGCAAGTGCGTCTGGTCCTCACTCTCCGAGATCTGCCCGGTCAACACCGCGCTGCCATAGGGCTTTGTGTCCGCCTCAAACAGCGTTGCCACCACACGCAGATTATCCTGCCCGGTCACCTGGGGATCGTGCTCCACCCGCAGGTCCATCCGTCCCATAGCCTCGTCCATGTCGGAGAATGTAACGCTCATCCTGTCGTCAGAGGCGGTGCCGCTTATCTCCCTGCCCCTGGTAAAGAACATCCTGATCTGCCCGCCCCTCTCCTCATCGGGAGAGAGTGTCTCGGCGATGGTCAGACTACACTTGACGGTGTCATAGGGGTTGCCCACGCCGTTCAGGTCGACGTCCCCTTCAAAGGACATTGTAGTCTCGTCGCCGTAGGAGTCCACCAACCTCACCCTCGGACAGTGCAGCTCCGCCCGCCGGAGCACCTGCTCTTTGTCCACGTAAAATCGCACCACTACGTCCTCGGTCAGGCTGAGCCCCTCGTATACCTGAAACATCTCATCAAGCGTTTTGCGGTAGTCCGTGCCACTGTACAGAGGCGCATAACCCTCGAACATCTCCTGCACCAGCTCCTTGTAGAGCTGTATAAACTCACCGTAGAACCGGTTCGCCTCCTGATGATGCAGCGTGTAGCTCATTACGCTAAGCCGCGCGCTCACATCCCCCACATCCTGGGTGATGTAGCCCTCGTCGGCAAAGATGTACAGATCACCCTCCTGCGCCAGCAGCTCCTTGAACCTGGCCATGAGCCTTTCCTGCATCTCCCCCATACGCTGCTGACGGTCTGCCTGGTTCCAGTCCTCCAGCTCCTGGGGCAGCGGGTAATCCTTGCCCAAAAAGCTATCGTTCCACTCCTCTGCAAAATCCTCGGGGCGCACTGTGATGTACTCCGCCCGACTGAAGAAAGCGGGCACAGAAAGGGCCAGCAGCTCGGGGGAAATATAGAGCTTGTTGTCCCGGATCGAGATGGGCCCCGCCCCGCCCGAAAGCTCAAACAGCATCCTATTGTTTTCGACATCCTGCTTTAAGCCGTACTGGACCGTGACCCGCGCCCCCAGCATGTTGCTGATCTCCTGGTCGGTGCGCACGGTCAGGTCCACGGCGTTGGGCAGCCCGGAAAACCTCCCAAAGTCAGGGAGCACCCCAAAGCTCTCGGCCATTTGCAGCGAGGACTTGGCCAGCGCCCCCTCCAGATAGCGCTGAGGGCTCACCGCTTTCAGCACTGTTCGGTAGCCCCCCAGCCCGAACAACCATACGCACAAAGCCAGCACAACGCCGGCTGCAATCCCAACAGGGATCCGCCAGCGGCGCGGCCTCCCGGGCGGCTCCGGCGCCGCCTGTTGAACCGCAAGCTCGTCCCGGTCCGGGGGCAGCCAGTCGCTTTCCGGATCCCATTCAGGGATAATGAGGGCCGGCTCCGGTCCGGGCGCCGCGTCTGGCAGCTCCTGACTGTCCGCGTCGGACGCGGGCTTCGCGCCCTGCACCGGCTGTGCCAGATCCTGCTCCACGGCCTCCGCCTCGGTGCGCGCGTCGCCCCGCGCAGGTGTGTCCTCCGGTGTCAGGCCGCCTGCCTGCTCCAACGGATTATTGGTTTCATCGCTCATTGCGCGTACCCTCCTCGCTTTCTCTCTACGCTATCTATCATACAGCATATGCCCGCCTTATGCAAGAAGCGCCGCCCGCCATGTAATGGCAAAAGCTCCCGCGCGCATGGGTGCGGGAGCTTCTATGGTTGTCTTTATACGAGCTCAATGACCGCCATTTCGGCGGCGTCGCCGCGGCGGGGGCCAATGCGGACGATTCTGGTATAGCCGCCGTCTCTGTCGGCGTACTTGGGGGCCACCTCGTCAAACAGCTTTTTGACCACGTCCTCCTTGGTGATAAAGGACATTACCTGACGCTTGGAGTGCAAACTGTCGGATTTGGCCGTCGTGATCATCTTCTCGGTCATCGAACGGACTTCCTTTGCCCTGGTTATGGTGGTTTCGATCTTGCCCTTTTCTATGAGAAAAGTGACCATCGCACGCAGCATGGCTTTCCGGTGGTCGGTGGGCCTGCCCAGCTTTCTGGTACCTGGCATGGTGAATCACTCCCTTCCCTCTTGCTGTGGGCTGTACTCGCCCATCTACAAAAAATACTTATTCCTCTTCGACGCTGAGGTTGAATCCCAGGGATCCCAGCTTCGCGATTACTTCTTCCAGCGACTTCTTACCCAGATTGCGGACTTTCATCATTTCCTCGGGGGATTTGTTTACAAGGTCCTGCACGGTGTTCACGCCCGCCCGCTTTAGGCAGTTAAAAGCGCGCACAGATAAGTCAAGCTCCTCAATGGTCATCTCAAGAGCCTTTTCCTTGCCGGACTCCTCTTTCTTTTCCAATATCTCGGTTGAGCTCACCTCGTCCGAAAGGTCTACGAAGTGGTTGAGTTGTCTATTGAGAATCTTGGCAGCCAGACTTACGGCTTCCTTCGCGGAGATCGTGCCGTCAGTCCAGACCTCCAGGGTCAGCTTATCATAGTCGGTTATCTGCTCCACGCGGGTGTTTTCCACCGCGTAGTTCACCTTTAGCACCGGGGTATAAATACTGTCCACAGGAATGGTGCCGATGGGGGCTTTTTCAAGCTCCACCTGCTTGTTGCGCTCGGCGGATACATAGCCCTGTCCCTTTTTCAGTGTGATTTCCATTGAGAGCTTCGCGCCCGGCCCAAGAGTTGCGATGTGCATGCTCGGGTCCAGAATCTCTACTTCCGCGTCGGCCTCGATGGAGCCCGCCGTTACCTCACATTCGCCTTCTGCCTCAATGCGCACCAGCTTAGGCTCTTCGCAGTAAAGCTTGGCGGTCAGGCCTTTGATATTGAGGATGATCTCGGTGATATCTTCCTTCACGCCGGGGATAGTGGAAAACTCGTGCTGAATGCCGTCGATTTTCACAGAAATAACCGCCACGCCAGGAAGCGAGGAGAGTAACACGCGCCGAAGGCTGTTTCCCAGAGTTGTACCAAAGCCTCGATCGAGCGGCTCGCCAATAAACCTGCCGTAAGTGCCGTCAGGCTTCAGCTCCGCGGTTTCGATTTTCGGTTCGATAATTTTTACCAAATAAAAACCCTCCTTGTTGCAGCAGCGCAGGGGAGCGCCGCCCACTTTTCGTTCCCATGCTGATTATTGCGGGGATAGCGGGTATCATGCAACCTTGTCATTATTTGCTGTACAACTCGACGATCAGTGTTTCAGAAACAGGCACATCGATTTCCTCACGGGTGGGGAAACGCTCGATTTTGCCCTCGAAGCCTGCTGTGCTGCCCGAAATCCAGGCGGGGAAGCTCCTGGGGTTTTCCGCCAGGGTCTTGAATGTCTCGGACTGGCGGGATTTAGGCTTCACCGAGATGACGTCGCCCAGCTTTACGCGGTAGGACGGCACATCCACGCGCTTGCCGTTTACGTAAATATGGCCGTGGCCAACTATCTGACGAGCCATTCTGCGTGTGTCGCCAAAGCCCATCACATAAGCTACGTTGTCCAGTCTGCATTCAAGCAGGATCAGCAGGTTTTCACCGGTCTGGCCCTGCATCTTCTCGGCCTTTTCAAAGGTCAGGCGGAACTGCTTTTCCAGCACGCCATAGATAAACTTGGCCTTTTGCTTCTCCTTGAGCTGCAGCGCATATTCGCTGGACTTCTGGCGCCGCGCATTTCTTTTGGGGTCGCGGCTTGTCTCCTTGCTGTAGCCCAGCACGCCGGGGCTTATGCCTAGATTACGGCATCTCTTGAGTACGGGGTCTCTGTTAACTGCCATGGTTTCGCACCTCCTTCTATAGTTATACGCGCCGTCTCTTGGGAGGGCGGCATCCGTTGTGCGGAATGGGTGTTACGTCCTTGATCATGTTCACCTCGAGCCCTGCGGCCTGCAGCGCCCGGATCGCGGCTTCGCGGCCGGATCCGGGTCCCTTTACAAAAACTTCCACGCTTTTCAGCCCGTGCTCCATAGCCGCCTTGGCGGCTGTTTCGGCAGCGGTCTGCGCGGCAAAGGGAGTGGACTTTCTCGATCCGCGGAATCCCAGTCCGCCGGCGCTCGCCCAGCTCAGCGCATTGCCCTTGGTGTCGGTAATGGTCACGATGGTGTTGTTAAAAGTGGATTGGATATGCGCGGCGCCCTTTTCGATGTTTTTCTTTTCGCGGCGCCTGCGGGTGGCCTTTCTTGCGGTAGCCCTAGCCATGTGCTTTCATCCCTCCCATATTACTTTTTCTTGTTGGCGATGGTCTTCTTCGGGCCCTTTCTTGTGCGGGCGTTGGTCTTGGACCGTTGGCCTCTCACAGGCAGGCCCTTTCTGTGCCGGACACCGCGGTAGCATCCGATCTCGATCAGGCGTTTGATGTTCAGCGCCGTGTCTCTGCGCAGGTCGCCTTCCACCATCACGTTTTTATCAATAAAATCGCGCAGCTTGGAAACGTCCTCCTCGCTCAAATCCTTCACCCTGATATCAGGGCTCACGCCAGTTTTGGCCAGGATATCGCTCGCAGTCGTGCGGCCGATGCCGAAGATATAGGTAAGCCCAATTTCCACCCGCTTATCGCGGGGCAGGTCTACGCCGGCTATACGCGCCATTCTGGTTGCACCTCCACTTCGAGTATTATTCTGTTTCTATTCCATTGCCGTATTGCGAATTAACCCTGACGCTGCTTGTGCTTCGGGTTCTGGCAGATCACCATGATACGGCCCTTGCGTTTAATAATTTTGCATTTTTCGCAAATAGGTTTCACCGAAGGTCTAACTTTCACCTAAACTACCTCCTGTACTCCTTGTTGGCAGTTGCACAGCCGGACTCTTTTAGATATTGGCATCAAAAGCCCGGATTATGCAATTTCTTCCTATGGGGCTGTTACAAAGCTGTACACATGTGCGCTACTTGGATCGCCACGTAATCCGCCCCTTGGTCAGATCGTAGGGGGAAATCTCCACCGTGACCCGATCGCCGGGCAAAATCCGGATAAAGTTCATGCGTAGCTTGCCCGAAATGTGGGCAAGGATTCTGTGCCCGTTTTGCAGCTCCACCTGGAACTGGGCGTTGGGCAGCGCTTCCAGCACCTTACCCTCTACTTCGATTACGTCTGTTTTTGACAAAACCGGGTCCCTCCCTCTTGTTTTGTTGGGGCCGCTAGAGCTCGCCAAACGGCTTTAGCGAAGCTCTCAGCCTTTTGTTGGTATTGACAACTTCCAAATCCAATATGGTCGTGGTCGCCTGGATGTGTTTTAGATTCTTTCGCTTTGGCTTTTCCAGCCGGCGGGTTTTGCCGTCGGCCAATTTTACACTGTCCCGCGATAGCTCCACAATACAAAAGAATTGATGTTTGTCGCGCCCTGCCATCGATCTGACAACACTGCCCGCGTTTAGCATTGCCGCACCCCTTAGCCGTCATTTTTTCAAGGTCTATAGCCTTGTGAGAATCACCGGGCCGTCGTCTGTCACCAGCACGGTGTGCTCAAAATGCGCCGACATGCTGCCGCTTGCCGTGAGCACTGTCCACCCGTCGGGCAGCACCCTTACATCGTGCCCCTTAAGGTTGATCATTGGTTCGATTGCAATTGTCATACCGGCCACGAGCCTCGGCCCCCTTCCGGGACTGCCGAAATTGGGCACCTCGGGGGATTCGTGGAGCTCCCTGCCCACGCCGTGACCCACATACTGGCGGACCACGCCGTAGCCGAAAGACTCCACATGGGACTGCACAGCCCACGAGACGTCGCCAATCCGGGCCCCGGCCACCGCGGCCTCAATGCCCTTGTACAGGCTGGCCCTTGTGACCTCCATCAGGCTGTCTGCCTCGTCAGAGACCCTGCCCGCGGGAAAGGTGGCGGCGTTGTCGCCGTGGAAGCCCTTGTATCTGGCGCCCACGTCGATGCTCACGATGTCGCCCTCCTGCACCACCCGGCTGCCCGGGATGCCGTGGATGACTTCGTTGTTGACCGATATGCATGCGCTGGCGGGAAAGCCGCCATAACCCAAAAAAGAGGGGGTCGCATTCTGTGACTGAATAAACTTGTGGATCGCTTTGTCAATTTGCGCGGTTGTCACACCCGGCTTTACCATCTCTCCGCCCACGGCTAGGGCCTGGGCGGAGATTTTGCAGGCCACGCGCATAATCTCCAGCTCCGACTTGTTTTTGAGTACGATCATCGTTAAGCCTCTAGGGCTGCCAAGGCCATTTTGCTTGTTTCCTCAACACCCTTGTGACCCTCCACCACAAACAGCTTGCCCACCGCGTTGTAGTAATCTTTCAGCGGCTCGGTCTGCTCGTGGTAAACGCGAAGGCGCTCTCCGACAGTTTCGGGCAAATCGTCCTTGCGCATGCTCAGCGCACCGCCGCAGCTGTCGCATTCGTCGGCTTTTTGGGGCGGCATGTTGTGCACGTGATAGGTGGCGCCGCAGGCGGCGCAGACTCTTCTGCCCGAAAGCCGGCTCTCGATCAGCCCGTCGTCCACCTCGATGTCGATGACCCGGTCGATGATGATGCCCATGTTGTCCAGCGCCTGTGCCTGGGGCACGGTGCGGGGGAAGCCGTCCAGGATAAAGCCGTTTTTGCAGTCGTCAGCGGCGATGCGCTCCCGCAGCATCTCGATCACAATGTCGTCGGGAACCAGCCCGCCGGACTCTACGTGGCTTTTTGCCGCGAGCCCCGCCGGGGTCCCGTTTTTCATCGCAGCGCGGATCAGGTTACCCGTGCTGATCGAGGGGATGTCGAGCTCCTTTGTAAGGATCTCCGCCTGTGTTCCCTTGCCCGCGCCGGGGGCGCCCAATAGAATCAGATTCATACGCTTATCCCCCTATTCAAGGAAGCCCTTGTAGTGGCGCATCATCATCTGTGACTCCAGCTGCCGGACCGTATCCAGCGCAACGCCGACCACGATGATCAGTGAGGTGCCGCCCAAGGCAATGTTGATTTTGGCCACGCTGCCAAGCAAGATCGGCAGAACCGCCACCGCGGCGATAAACAGCGCGCCCACCAATGTGATCTTACCGATTACCTTGGAGATGAATTCGGAGGTTGGTTTACCGGGCCGGATGCCGGGGATGGTGCCGCTGTTCTTGCGAAGGTCATTGGCCATCTGCACCGGATTGTACTGAATGGCCACGTAGAAGTAGTTGAAGCCGATAATCAGAAGCAGGTAGAAAATTGCATAAAAAGGGCTTGTATATTCAAAAGCGTTGAACAAATGCCCTATGATGTTGAACCCGCCCTCTGGATTTAAAAAACGTGTCTTTCCAGGATCGATAAACCCACGGATCATGCCGGGGATGCTTAGCAGGGCACTGGCGAAGATAACCGGCATCACACCGGACATGGTCACCTTGACCGGGATATAGCTGGACTGCCCGCCGTACATTTTGCGGCCCACCACGCGCTTGGCGTACTGGATCGGGATTCTGCGCTCGGCGTTGGTCATCAGCACGATGGCCGCAATCATCGCCAAGAACAGAATCACTATGAGCGGCATGATGATAAAGTACTGTGTCTCGCCCTCCAGCGCCATGTTCCAGTAAATCCAGAACGAGCGAATCAGGTCAGGCCCGCGGGAGATGATGCCCGCAAACAGGATGATTGAGATGCCGTTGCCCATGCCCTTGCGGTCTATGGATTCGCCCAGCCACACAATCAGCAGGGCCCCCGCCGTAAAGCTCAGCACAATAACCACCGCCGTAAACGTGCCGGCGAAGCCGTCGCGGTACATCAGGGCGCCCATATTGCGGTTGAGGATATAGTACGCGATTGACTGGATCAGCGCCAGACCCAGCGTGGTATAACGGGTGATCTGGGTGATCTTCTTGCGCCCGGCTTCCCCCTCCTTGGACATGCGCTCCAGGGCCGGGATGGCCACTGTGAGCAGCTGGATCACGATGGAGGAGGTAATGTAGGGCGAAATGCCCATGGCAAACAAGGTTGCGTTGGCAAAAGCGCCGCCGGTCAGGTTGTTCAGGAAGCCCAGCATGCTGCCGGTGGTGTCCACCATTTCACGCAGCGCGCCGGCGTCCATGAACGGCACCGGAAGGTGCGCGCCCAGGCGGTAAACCACAATGATCAGCAGTGTATACAGGATTTTTGTTCTCAGCTCCGGGACTTTCCACGCGTTTCTGAGTGTTTCAATCAACTATATCACCTCGGCCTTTCCGCCGGCCTCTTCAATCTTCTTTTTTGCCGTTTCGGAGTAGGCTTTTACGGATACTGTCAATTTCTTTGTAAGCTCGCCGTTTCCCAGGATTTTTACGCCGTCCAGTGTTTTCTTGAGAAAGCCAGCCTCCACAATCGCGCCCTGGTCCACCACGGAGCCGTCCTCGAACCTGTTCAGGTCCTCCACGTTGATCGTGGCGTATCTCACGGCGAAGATATTGTTGAAGCCGCGCTTGGGAACACGCCTTTGCAGCGGCATCTGGCCGCCTTCAAAACCCGGTCGCACGCCGCCGCCCGAGCGGGCGTTCTGGCCCTTGTGGCCCTTGCCTGCTGTTTTGCCGCTGCCCGAGCCCGCGCCCCTGCCCTTGCGAAAGGCCTTGCGGGTGGATCCGGGTGCCGGAGAAAGCTCATGGAGTTTCATAGTCTTGCACCTCCCTCTGTTAGACCTCGGTCACCTCGACGAGGTGGGATATTTTAAAAATCTTGCCCTTGGTTGCAGCGTTGTCGGGCTGGGTCACAACCTGGCCGACTTTTTTCAGGCCCAGCGAATGCGCGGTGGCAATCTGGTCCTTTTTGCTGCCGATCAGGCTGCGTTTGAGTTTGATCTGGTAGCTCATTTGGCGACCCCTCCTAACCCAGAATTTCTTCCACTGGCTTGCCGCGTGTGGCGGCCACCTGTGAAAGGCTGCGCACCGAGCAAAGACCCTGGATCGTGGCGGTTACCACGTTGCAGGGGTTGTTGGAGCGCAGGGACTTTGTGCGGATATCCTTGATGCCCGCAACTTCCAGCACCGCGCGCACAGGCCCGCCGGCGATAACGCCGGTACCCTGGGGAGCGGGCTTCATCAGAACCCTTGCGGCGCCGAACTTACCGATCACCTCGTGGGGGATAGTGGTACCGCGCAGCGATATTTTATGCAGATTTTTCTTTGCGTCCTCGATGCCCTTGCGGATCGCGTCGGGAACCTCGGAGGCCTTGCCAAGACCGAAGCCCACAATGCCGTTGCCGTCGCCGACAACCACCAGGGCAGCGAACTTGAAGATACGCCCGCCTTTCACCGTTTTGGAAACGCGGTTGATGGACACTACTCTTTCTGTCAGATCGAGCTTAGAGCCGTCAATTCTTGCCAAAAGTATTCCTCCTTTCCAGCTTTGTTAAAACTGGAGTCCGCCCTCCCGGGCGCCCTCCGCCAATTCCTTTACGCGCCCGTGGTAGATATAGCCGCCGCGGTCGAACACCACTTCCTTGATGCCCTTCCGGGCCGCATGCTCGGCCAGTGTCTTGCCAACTCTGCGGGCGGCTTCCTTGTTGCCGCCGGGGCTGTTGAAGCCCTTGTCCATGGTGGACGCGCTGCACAGGGTGCTGCCGGCCGCATCGTCGATGATCTGGGCGTAGATATGCTTGGCGGAGCGGAATACATTCAGCCGCGGGCACTCGGCGGTGCCGGTGATTTTGTTGCGGATTCTGTAGTGGCGCTTTTGGCGCTGCTTGTTGCTATCCGGCTTCTTAATCATATCTTCTCACTCCCTCCTTATTTCTTGCCCTTGCCGGCCTTGCCCTCTTTGCGGACCACATATTCGCCGACATAACGGATGCCCTTGCCCTTGTAAGGCTCCGGCGGGCGCTTGCCGCGCACCTCGGCCGCGAACTGGCCGATCTTTTGCTTGTCGGGTCCGCTCACAACGATCTTGTTGGGGCCGGGGCACTCAATGCTGATGCCGTCGATTTCCGGCATGATCACTTGGTGGGAATACCCTAGGTTCATCACCAGATTATTGCCCTGCTTCTGCACGCGGTACCCCACGCCCAGAATGTCCAGCTCCTTTTTGAAGCCCTCGGACACGCCGGTCACCATGTTGGCAATCAGCGAACGGGTCAGCCCGTGCAGGCTGCGGTGCTCTTTCTCATCGCTGGGGCGGGTCACCAGCAGCTCCTGGCCCTCCTGAGTGACGGTCATTTCAGCACTGATTTGCTGGCTAAGCGTGCCGTTCTTTCCCTTTACGGTAACGGTGGCACCGTCTACTTTGACCTCCACACCAGCGGGGATGGCGATGGGTTTTCTGCCTATACGACTCATCCTACATCCTCCCCCCTACCATACATAGGCAAGCAGCTCGCCGCCTACGTTTGCCTTGCGGGCAGCCTTGTCGGTCATCACACCATGGGATGTGGAAAGGATCGCGATACCGAGCCCTTTCATGACTTTCGGGCAGTCCTCGCAGCTGGTGTAAATGCGCAGACCCGGCTTGGAAACCCTGCGAAGCCCGCAGATCACCGGGGATTTACTCTCGCCGTATTTGAGCACAACGCGAATTGTGCCTTGCTTGTTGTCGGGTTTGAATTCAAAACTCTTGATGTATCCCTCATCCAACAGAATCTGGGCGATGGCCTTTTTCATGTTGGAAGCCGGGATATCGACCGTATCGTGCTTCGCGGCGCTCGCGTTGCGGATACGGGTCAGCATGTCAGCGATACTATCGGTGATATGCATGCCGTCAACCTCCTTTGTGTAGCTGTGGAACCCGTATTGATAGCTGTTGCCAAATCATGAATACAGTCCCTACCAACTGGCTTTTCTAACGCCCGGAATATGGCCCTTGTAGGCGAGCTCCCTAAAGCATATACGGCAGACGCCGTACTTGCGAAGGTAAGCGTGTGGCCGTCCGCAGATTTTGCACCTGTTGTAGGCGCGGGTGGAGAATTTGGGCACTCTGCGTTGCTTTGCGATCATAGATTTTTTCGCCACTTTGCTACTCCTCCTCCTTACTTTGCGAACGGAGCGCCCATTAAGCCCAAAAGCTCGCGGGACTCTTCGTCGGTATTGGCGGTGGTGATGAAGCTGATGTCCATACCGCGCACCTTGTCGATTTTATCGTAGTCGATCTCGGGGAAAATCAGCTGCTCGCGCAGGCCGAACGAATAGTTGCCGCGGCCGTCGAAGCCGTTCTGGGAAATGCCGCGGAAATCGCGCACGCGGGGCAGGGCCACATTAAACAGTCTGTCCAGAAATTCGTACATACGCTTCCCGCGCAAGGTGACCTTCGCGCCGATGGTCATGCCCTCGCGGAGCTTGAAGTTCGCAACCGATCTCTTGGCCTTGCAGGGCATGGCCTTCTGGCCGGTGATGATTGCGAGGTCGGATAAAATGGCGTCCACCATTTTGGCGTTGTCGCGGGCTTCCCCGCAGCCAACGTTTACGACGATCTTATCAAGCTTGGGGATTTGCATGACAGATTTGTAGCCGAATTTTTTCATGAGCGCCGGGGCTACTTCTTTCTGGTAGAATTCTTTCATTCTTGCCATGTCTCTTCCTCCTTACCTATAATTCTTCGCCGCTTTTTTTGCTGACGCGTACTTTGCGGGTCTTGTCGCCGTCGGTCACAAACTTGTGGCCCACCCGGGTACCCTTGCCGGTTTTGGGGTCCACTAACTGCACCTTGCAGGCGTACATGGCGCCCTCGGCTTTCACAATGCCGCCCGCCTGACCCATCTTGCGGGGCTTGACATGCTTGGTTACAATGTTGATGCCCTCTACGATAACCTTGCCCTCCTTGGGGCTGGTCTGCAACACCTTGCCGGTCTTGCCCTTGTCCTTGCCGGACAGGACAACGACGGTGTCGCCGGTTTTTACATGAAGCTTATTCATCTGGTCGACACCTCCCTTTACAGCACTTCCGGAGCAAGGCTCAGGATCTTCAGGTATTCTTTCTCGCGCAGCTCGCGGGCCACCGGCCCGAAGATGCGGGTTCCTCTGGGGTTTTTATCTTCTTTGATGATCACCGCCGCGTTATCGTCGAAGCGGATGTAGGTGCCGTCGTCCCTTCTCAGCCCCTTGGCGGAGCGGACGATCACTGCCTTGACGACCTCGCCTTTCTTGATGTTACCGCCGGGGGCCGCCTTTTTGACCGACGCCACAACCACGTCGCCAATGTTGGCGTAGCGTTTGCGGGATCCGCCCAAAACGCGGATACACATCAGCTCTTTGGCGCCTGTGTTATCCGCGACCTTTAAATAGGTCTGCATCTGGATCATGCGTATATCTCCTTTCGGCTAACTTACCTGCACCCGGATAGTGGTTAGGAAATAAAAATAGAATATAGCGCTCTAAGCCAAGCTATCCGGATTACTACCCACACATTTTTCAATCACTGTCTGGCGGGCGCTTAAATTAGCGATCGGGCAAACTTTATACAAATCCGTATGAACTTATACTACTTCGCCTTTTCGACTATTCTGACAACTCTCCAATGCTTATCCTTGGAAAGGGGACGGGTTTCCATAACCTCAACGGTGTCTCCCACGCCGCAGTCGTTCTTTTCGTCGTGGGCCTTGAGCTTGATGGTGCGGCTGATAATCTTCTTGTACAACGGGTGCCGCACCTTGTCGGCGATGGCTACAACGACTGTCTTGTCCATCTTGTCGCTGACTACGCGGCCGATCCTGGTCTTTCTGAGATTGCGCTCACTCACTTGGCTGGTCCTCCTTCCCTTACTGCTTCACATTAGCCAGCTCACGCTGCTTGATGACGGTTTTCACTCTTGCGATATCCTTCTTCACAATGCTCAGGCGTATGGGGTTTTCAAGCTGGTTAATGGCATGCTGGAAGCGGAGGTTGAAAAGCTCGGCTTTCAGATCGCGAAGCTTTTCGGCCAGCTCGGTCTCGGAGAGCTCTCTGATTTCAGATGCTTTCATTGTGCTTCGGCCTCCTTCTCCTGCTGCGCTTTCAACACAAACTTGCATTTGATGGGCAGCTTGTGCATGGCGAGCCTCATGGCCTCGCGGGCCAGCTCCTCAGACACGCCGCCGATCTCGAACATCACGCGGCCGGGCTTTACGACCGCCACCCAGTATTCCGGGCTGCCCTTACCAGAGCCCATGCGGGTCTCGGCAGGCTTCTCGGTGATGGGCTTGTCGGGGAAAATCTTGATCCACACCTGACCGCCGCGCTTGATGTAGCGGGTCATGGCGATACGAGCCGCCTCGATCTGGTTGGAGGTGATCCAGGCCGGCTCCAGTGCCTGCAGGCCAAAGTCGCCATAGGTGACCTTATTGCCGCGCGTGGCCTTGCCTCTCATGCGGCCGCGGTGCACTCTTCTATATTTTACTCTCTTAGGCAGAAGCATTTTACCTGCCGCCTCCTTCCCTCTGGCCCCGGCCGTCTCTCTGGCCACTTCTCTGGCCATTTCTCTGGCTGTCTCTGGGGCCGCTTCTCTGGCTGTCTCTCTGGCGGGGGGCCGTTCTCTGCACATCCTGCAGCACCTCGCCGGCGTAAATCCAAACCTTTACGCCGATCTGGCCATAGGTGGTTTTGGCCTCCGCAAAGCCGTAGTCGATGTCCGCGCGCAGTGTCTGCAGCGGGATCGTGCCCTCGTGGTAGTGCTCGGTGCGTGCGATTTCCGCGCCGCCCAAACGCCCGGATACCTGCACCTTGATGCCCTTGGCGCCAAAGCGCATGGCGCGCCCGATAGACTGCTTCATGGCGCGGCGGAAAGAAACGCGGTTCTCGAGCTGCAGCGCGATGTTTTCGGCCACAAGCTGTGCGTTTTTGTCGATCTGCTTGACCTCCACCACGTTCACGTAGACGCTCAGCTTTTCCTGGCGGTTCTCATTGATGATCTTCTCGCAGGTCTTGCGGGTTTTCTCGATCTCGCTGCCGCCCTTGCCAATCACAACGCCGGGGCGGGCGCAATGGATGTGGATGCGCGCCTTTGTGGCGTCGCGCTCGATTTCGATTTTGGGGATCCCTGCGTCGTACAGCTTTTTCTTCAGGAATTTTCTCAGCTTGTAGTCCTCAACGAGCGTGTCGCCGAAAGCGTCGTCGCGAGCAAACCAGCGGGAATCCCAGTTCTTGATCACACCTACACGAAGACCGTGTGGATTTACTTTTTGACCCATAGTTTACCTCCTCTTTCAGCTTATTCTTCGCGCTCTTTGAGCACCATGGTCACGTGGGACGTGCGCTTGAGCACACGGAAAGCGCGGCCTTGTGCGCGGGGTCTGATTCTCTTGAGCGTAGGCCCCGGGCAGACAAAGCATTCGGACACAAACAAGCGTTTCATATCCATGTTGTGGTTGTTTTCCGCGTTGGCCATTGCCGAGCCCAGCAGCTTCTGCAGCGGCTCGCTGGCGGCCTTGGGGGTGTGCTTGAGTATCGCCATTGCCATGTCCGAGTCCTTGCCGCGGATTAGGTCCAGAACGATCTGCACCTTGCGGGGCGATATGCGGGCATATTTCAGATAAGCCCTTGCTTCCATGCTTTATTCCTCCTTTCGCCTACTTGGATTTTCTGGCGCCGGCGTGGCCCCTGTAGGTCCTGGTGGGGGCAAACTCGCCCAGCTTGTGACCCACCATATCCTCCGTGATATACACCGGCACATGCTTTCTGCCGTCGTGCACGGCAAAGGTATGCCCCACAAAATCCGGGAATATCGTAGACGCGCGGGACCAGGTTTTGAGAACTTTCTTTTCCTTGGATTCGTTCATCTCCTGGACGCGCTTTAGCAGCACGGGTTGTACGTACGGTCCTTTTTTAACACTTCTTCCCACTGATCACTGCCTCCTTTCGCCCTACTTCTGGCCTCTGCGTTTTACGATAAACTTATCGCTGCGGTTGTGTTTCTTGCGGGTCTTGTAACCCAGAGCAGGCTTGCCCCAGGGGGTTACGGGGCCGGGACGTCCGATGGGGCTCTTGCCCTCGCCGCCACCGTGGGGGTGGTCGCAGGGATTCATGACGCTGCCGCGCACGGTGGGCCTCCAGCCCATGTGGCGTCTGCGTCCCGCCTTGCCCATGGATGCGTTCTCGTGGTCGGTGTTGCCCACCTGGCCGATGGTGGCCATGCAGTTCACGGGCACCCGGCGCAGCTCGCTCGAGGGCAGGCGCAGCAGGGCATAGGCGCCCTCCTTGGCCATCAGCTGCACCGACATACCGGCGGCTCTCGCGAGCTGGCCGCCCTTGCCGGGGTACAGCTCCACATTGTGCACCACGGTGCCCACGGGAATGCTCTGCAGCGGCAGCGCGTTGCCGGGCTTGATGTCGGCGGAGGTTCCCGAGACGACGATGTCGCCCACTTTCAGGCCCACCGGGGCCAGGATGTAGCGTTTTTCACCGTCCTTGTACTCCACCAGCGCGATGTGGGCGCTGCGGTTCGGGTCGTACTCCAGGGTCATTACCTCGGCGGGGATGTCGTGCTTGCCGCGCTTAAAATCGATGATGCGGTACTTCCGGCGGTTGCCGCCGCCGCGGTGGCGCACGGTAATCCTGCCGGTGTTGTTGCGGCCGGAATTTTTCTTCAGCGGAGCGAGAAGGCTCTTCTCGGGCTCCACCTTGGAAAGCTCGGCGTAGCTTACAACCGACATCTGCCGCCTTGCGGGCGTTGTCGGCTTATAGCTTTTAATAGCCACTTTGTTTCACTCTCCTCATGGTATTTGCGGAAGCTGAGTACTTCCATACTTGGCACTTTTTAGAAGTGCCCGCGGCGCATTTCTGCAGAAAAGCGAAATCTCGTTCGCCGGTCTGGCGCCGTTCTTTCGCCCACGCTGTTCTATCCACAGGACGCGCGGAGCGATCATTTTTCTTCGCAACTTTTCTTTTTTATCAAAGGAATAGTTACGTCATGGACTCGAAGAATTCGATGCCCTTGCTGTCCTCGGACAGGGTTACGATGGCCTTTTTCCAGCTGGCGGTATAGCCTGTATTGCGGCCCATTCTCTTCTGGCGGCCGCGCACGTGCATGGTATTTACTTTCTTCACCTTGGTGCCGGAGAACAGGCTTTCAACAGCCTTGCCGATTTCGATCTTACCTGCGTCCTTGGCCACCCGGAACGTGTACTTGCGCCCGCCGACGCCGGCCATGGAGCGCTCGGTAATCACGGGGGCTAGAATAATATCCTGCGGTGCTTTCATTATGCATACACCTCCACGAGCTTGTTTACGGCTTCCTTGTCGATGATGAACTTGTCGCAGTTAAGAATGTCGTACACATTCAGCGAGCCCACCTCGGCAGCCTTTACACCGGGGATGTTGGCCGCGCTCTTGTACACTTTCGGGTTGGCGGCCGACGTCACGATCAAGGCCTTTTTGTCCGCGCCCAGGGCCGCCAGCATGTTGATGATGGCCTTGGTCTTGAACTCGTCCATCTTTATGGAGTCCACCACGATGAAGCTTTGCTCCAGGACTTTGGCGGAAAACGCCGACTTGATCGCCAGACGCTTTACCTTTTTGTTCAGTGTGTAGCTGTAGTCGCGGGGCTTGGGGCCCAGCGCGATGCCGCCGTGCCGCCACTGGGGGGCGCGGATCGAGCCCTGGCGCGCGTGGCCGGTGCCTTTCTGGCGCCACGGCTTTCTGCCCCCGCCCCGGACCTCGGTTCTGGTCAGAGTCGACTGGGTGCCCTGGCGCTGGTTCGCGAGATAGTTCACAACGGCCGCATGCATAACCGATTTGTTGGGCTTTATGCCGAAAACCGACTCCACGAGCTCCATCTCGCCCACGCTCTTGCCTGTCATATCATATACTTTCACTGTTGGCATCCTTGCTTCCTCCTCCCTTACGCGTTCTTCACGCCGTCGGTGATGTACACGATTCCGCCCTTGGGGCCGGGAATCGCGCCCCTGAGCGCGATCAGGTTGTTTTCTGCGTCGATCTTCACAACTGAAAGATTCTGGATGGTCACCCGCTCGCTGCCCATGTGACCGGGCAGCTTCTTGCCCTTCATCACGCGGGAGGGGGTGGAGCAGGCGCCCATGGAGCCCGCGTGGCGGTGAATCGGACCGCCACCATGGGTGGTCTTCTGGATGGCGCCGCCGTAGCGCTTGATGGTGCCCTGGTAGCCCTTGCCCTTTGAGGTGCCGCACACATCCACGATGTCGCCCACCTCAAAGGTATCGGGCTTGATCACGTCGCCGATGTTCAGCGCCGAGCAGTCGTCCAGCCGGAACTCTCTCAGGTGCCGTTTGACAGGCAGGTCGTTTTTGGCGAAGTGGCCCTTGCGGGGCTTCGAGGCATTCTTGTCCGCGATGTCGCCAAAACCGATCTGTACGGCTTCGTAGCCGTCGTTTTCGGCTGTCTTCTTCTGCACGACAACGCAGGGGCCGGCTTCCACAACGGTGACCGGGACAACCTTGCCATTTTCGTCAAAAATCTGGGTCATGCCCACCTTTTTGCCTACGATGCATTTTTTCATGGTTTTTTTTGTTCCTCCTTCAGGTTATTGGTTGACGTTTGCCAACATGACCTTCCGAAAATAGAAAAATAGAAATCAGGAATTTTAGAAGATAGTGCTTTCTCTAAAACATCCCGCAAGCTTGCGTTTTCTTTTGCAAGAACGCTTATAGCTTGATTTCCACCTCTACGCCGGCAGGGAGCTCCAGACTTGTAAGGGCCTCCATGGTCTTGTTCGAGGGCCTTAAGATGTCAATGAGTCTCTTGTGGGTGCGCATCTCAAACTGCTCGCGGCTGTCCTTGTACTTGTGCACAGCGCGCAGGATGGTCACGATCTCTTTCTCGGTGGGCAGCGGGATCGGGCCGCTTACGCGGGCGCCCGTGCGCTTGGCCGTCTCGACAATCTTCGCCGAGGACGCGTCCACCAGCTGTGTGTCGTACCCCTTGAGCTTGATTCTGATTTTTTCCTTGACTGCCACTTGTAATCGCCTCCTAAAATTTCTTTAGGCGAAAGGTTTTCACTTGAACACTGTGCCGTGTGTTTCATGCTTTACCCGCGAAAAAACCGGCTAAACGCCCATGCGCTTAGTCCGGGACTCTCTGGGTGTCCAAACAGGACACACGGCGGCGTTGACACGAAAAGCCCGTGTCAAACCCCGCTCAATATGAAAAGTCGCCCGGTTTAAAATCGGACATACTCCACAGAAATTCCCCGCTGATACTGCGGCAACCTCCTGCTTCAACGCATATCTTGTGCAGTCACGCCAAATTATAATACCAAATTTCCACACACTATGCAAGCTTTTTTTTATTTTTTTCGCGGAAATTTTCCATTTGTAGTATTACACAGAAAAATGGGAATATTCGCCGCGGGCGCACCGCTATATTCCCATATTTTTTTACATGCCATTCGCCGCAGCAGGGCTTGTATGATTTGATTACATGAAATGCGGCTAAATAATGATGCCGCCCTCCATATCAAGGGTTCCGCCCGGCTCCTCTTCCAACTCCTGCTTGTTCTTGATGCGCAGCACCGCCACGTTTTCCTTTTTGCGCAGGGTATCGTATTTCTCTTTCTCGGGGGGCTTGCCCTTGCTGATGATCAGCGACACCGACGACTTCTGGGACGCGGCGCCCCCAGGGCCTGGGATCTGGGCGATCACATAGCCGGCCGGCACCGTGTCGGAGTACTTCTGCTGCACCGCGCCCAGCTTTAGGTTGTTGTTTTTGAGCTTGCCCGCCGCCGAGTGCACCGACATGCCCAGCGTGGACGGCACCGCGCAGTTCTGTGGCTTTTTCGTCCGGACCTTGGCCATCTCCTCCAGCATGCGGCGATTGCTCTGCTCCATCAACGTCAGGATTTCCTCGATCTCGCGGTATACCTTCTGCCGGGGAGTCTCCTCCTCCCCTTCCTGGGAGCCGATGGTGAAAATCAGCTTCACCGCGTCGATCTGCTCTTGGAGGGGCATGGAGCTCTGGGTGGAAGCCTGCTGTTCGTCTTTCCTGGACTGCGCCTTGCTGTCCGGAAGATTGTTGGTGGCGCCTGCCCCTTTTATAGGCTGAATCTGATTGGTATTCATGCTTGTCGCCTCCCTGATTGGCCGGAGCCCGGGTGAGCCCCGCACGGTCTGTCTTCCAGTATATTCCCCGGAATCCGTTCCGGGGTCTGTCATATTCGGGCCGAATATTCACCCAGCCTACACCTTATTTAAATATATATCGGCACGGCTGGAAAAAAATGAAGACGCAAAAAGCCGCCCCGCAAAAAAATCGGGGCGGCAGCCTTGCGGATATTTGCGGACTTTTTTCTAGACCGCACGGGTGACTTTGTCTGAGCGCAGGCAACGGGTGCAGGCGTAGACGCGGCGGGGAGAACCGTCCACAATCGCTTTTACGCGTTTTACATTGGGCTTCCACATCCGGTTACTACGTCTGTGGGAGTGGGAGACCTTGATTCCGAAAGATACACCTTTGCCGCAGATTTCGCATTTAGCCATACTCTGCACCTCCTTTTCATCCCATATATTTATTATAGGACAATTCGATTTCTTTGTAAAAAGTCAACGTTGTATATTTTATCAGATTTTTCCGCCCAATGCAAGTGTTTTCTTTGGCCCGCTCCAAACGTTTTTGCGGACGCGCTTGAATTTCGCCCCCGCTCTGCTATAATATAGGTTAAGCTGTTATTAAATTTTGGAAGGAACCTACTGCGATATGCTGAACACCTCCATGCTGCTTGAGCTGCTGCCGAAAGCTATCGTGTTGTTTACGGCCATGCCCATCCACGAGTGTGCCCACGGCTACGCCGCCCACAAGCTCGGGGACAACACGGCCCGCGACCAGGGCCGCCTGACGCTGAACCCCTTTGCCCACCTGGACCCGATCGGCAGTCTGATGATCCTGGTGGCGGGCTTTGGCTGGGCAAGGCCGGTGCCGATCGACACCCGCAGATTCGCCCACCCCCGCCGGGACATGGCGCTGAGCGCCCTTGCGGGGCCCCTGTCCAACCTGATGCTGGCGCTGCTGACCATTATCGTCTGCAAGCTGCTGTACACAACCGGCCTGCTCTACCGCTACGAGGCGGTGCCGGTGATTTATTTTGTGATGCTCCAGATTGTGCTGATTAATCTTTCGCTGGCCGTGTTCAATCTGCTGCCGATGCCGCCGCTGGACGGCTTCAAGGTGTTCGGCTCGCTGCTGCCCGACAAGGCCTACTTCTGGGTGCTGCAGCGCGAGCATTACGTTTCGATGATCATTCTGCTGATCGTGATTGTGCCCAATGTCCTGAACTTCACAAGCCCTGTGGGCTTCATCATCGGCTTCTTTGCGTCCAGGCTGCTGGACGTTATGGATTTTATCACCCGCCCTCTGGGGCCGCTGCTGATTGCTTGGTGACGCCATGGAAAAGCTGTCCTTTCACGTGGAGGAATACGAGGCCCCGCTGGACCTGATTCTCCACCTCATATCCAAAAACAAGCTAAGTATTCTGGATATCGACATTTCGTCGCTGCTGGACCAGTACCTGGAGCAGATCCGCAGTTGGCAGCGGCAGAGCCTGGACATCGCCAGCGAATTTCTCGAGATGGCCAGCCGCCTTGTGTACATCAAGACCGTGTCGCTGCTGCCCCGCCACGAGGACGAGCACGAAAAACTGCGCGCCGAGCTGACCGGGCAGCTGATCGAGTACCGGCTTTGCAAGCTGGCGGCGCGTCAGCTTGGCGAGTGGGACCTCTCGCGGGACCTGTTTGTGCGGGACCCGCAGCCCGTGGAGGTGGACGGCACCTACCGGTTGAGCCATCCCGCGGGCATGCTCTACGCCGCCCTGACCGACGCCCTAGGCAAGGAGGCCCGCCGCCAGCCGCCCCCCCGCACGGCCTTTGCGCCACTGGTGGAGCGGCCTGTCGTGTCGGTGTCTTCCCGCATCTTCGCGGTGCTGCGCGGCCTGCGCCGCGAGGGGCGCATCTCCTGGGACAGCCTGTTCGATCCGGCGGTTGGCCGCAGCACCATGGTCGCCACGTTTCTGGCGGTGCTGGACCTGGTGAAGTCCAAAAAGGTGCTGATTCTGGACGATGGTATCGAGATTCGGGAAAAGGAAGCCGTGCCCACTGCCTACAGCAGTTGACTTATTGCAAAACAATGTGCGTTGCTGCATAATAAAGAGTTCAAACGCGATAAAAATTACCAAACGGGGGTATACTACTATTGCAACAGCTTGACGCAGCCGAGCGCAGGATCGAGGCCATCCTGTTTGCAGCCGGGGACCCGCTGGAGGGGGACAAGCTCGCCCAGGCGCTGGGCCTGGAGCCCAAAACGGTGGCCCTGCTGGTGGAGCGCATCCGCGAACGGTACCTGGAGCAGCACAGCCCGCTGGACATCGTTTTGCTGAACGGCGCCTACCAGATGTGCACGCTGCCCCAGTACGCGCCGGATATCCGCGCGGCGCTCGCTCTGAAGAGGGGGGCGCCGCTCTCCCAGGCCGCGCTGGAGGTGCTGGCGGTGATTGCCTACAACCAGCCGGTCACCCGCGCGTTTGTGGAGCAGGTGCGCGGGGTGGACTGTTCCTCCATCGTGCGCTCGCTGGCAGAGAAAGACCTGGTGGAGGAGGCGGGACGGCTCCAGGTGCCGGGCAAACCCATCTCCTACCGCACCACCGCGAACTTTTTGCGCTGCTTCGGCATGAGCGGCTTGGAGCAGCTGCCCACTCTGCCCGACCCGCCCTCCGCCGGGGAGCCTGCCGAGGAGCCGCAGCTGGAGGGCCAGATGGATTTTTTTGAGGAGTTTGAGGAGTCGACATGATCATTTTCAAAATCATCGGCGGTATCCTGCTGCTGATTTTGCTGCTTCTGCTGGCGCCGGCGCACCTGCAGGCCAGCTACGGACCCGGCGGCCTCACCCTGCGCGTGCGCTATGCGTTCCTTGGCTTAAACCTGTCGCCGGACAAGCTGTCCGCCCGGGCGGAAAAACGCAGGCAAAAGCCGAAAAAGGAGCGCGCGCCCAAGGCAGAGAAAGCCCGGGAGGACAAGGCGGAGAAAGCGGCGGAGCAGAAAAGCGACACTCTCGCGCTGGCGCTGGAGCTTGCGCGCGCCTGCTGGAAAGCCGCCGCGCGGATGGGTGGGCACCTGGTGCTGCGGCTGGACATCCGCGGCGCCGTCGCCACCCCTGACGCCCATCAGACCGCCCTGCGCTATGCCAAGATGTCGGCGTTTTTGTCGGTGCTGGTGGCGGTACTGGGCGAGCTGTTCGATCTGCGGGATCCCCATGTGAGCCTGACCCCGGATTTTTCGCTGGAGCGCAGTGTGTGGCTCATCGAAGTGGACCTGCGCATACAGCCGATCATTCTGCTGGGCGGCGCCCTTGGCGTTGTCTCGGCGTTTATCAAGCGGGCCGCGCGGAACAAAAACACGGGCAAGGCCCCGAACAACAAAAAAGGTGGTAAAGTACATGAGTCAGCAGCATCCAATCGGTGAGTTCACAGAGTCCGCCCTGAAAAACCTGCGTTCCCTGGTGGACGTAAACACCATCATCGGGGATCCGATCTCCACCGCCGACGGCATTGTGATCATCCCCATCTCCAAGGTGTCTTTCGGCTACGCCTCGGGGGGCAGCGACATCCCCAGCTCCCGTCAGAACGATATCTTCGGCGGCGCCACCGGCGGCGGCGTGACCATCCAGCCCCTGGGCTTCCTGGTGATCAACGGCGGCGATGTAAAGCTGCTGCAGATGCAGACCGCCGACAACACCAGCGATCGCATCGTAAATGCGGTGCCCGGCCTGCTGGACAAGGTGATGGACCTGATCAAAAAGGATGACAAGAACAAAAAGGACAAGGGCGGCGAGGGGTAATTCCCCGGCGGCGGCGTTTTTTGATCGAAAGTGCTATAATCCTGTCCCGGCTGTAATATATATGGGATAGCGGGAAAGGGACTTCCTTTCCCGGCCCGATTTTCAGTTTGGGGAGAGTTGCCGATCATGAAACGATGCCTATGTGTTTTACTTGTCATGCTTCTTCTCTGTGTGCCGGCGCGGGCCGAAACCATCGATGAAAATTCCGTGCTGGTCACGGTGCCCGGTGTGCAGGGCATGTCGGTGGGGGCCCACGCCGCTGTTGTGATGGAGGCCCAAACCGGCCGCGTGCTGTTTGCGCAAAACTCCGACGAGCGCCTGCCTTTCGCCAGCACCACCAAGATCATGACCGCGCTGCTGGCGCTGGAGCAGCCCCAGCCCGACGCGGTATTCGAGGTGGACGCCCAGGCCATCAAGGTGGAGGGATCCTCCATGGGGCTTTTGGCGGGGGACAAGGCCTCGCTGCGCACGCTTGCGGCGGGCATGCTGCTCTCCTCCGGCAATGACGCCGCCAATGCGACGGCTGTGCGCATCGCGGGCTCGGTGCCTGCCTTTGTGGAGCAAATGAATGTGCGCGCAAGGCAGATGGGTCTTGAGAATACCAGCTTTGAAACGCCCTCGGGCCTGGACGGCGCCAACCACTACTCCACCGCCCACGACCTGGCGCTGCTGGCCAGGGAGGCGCTGCGCAACGACGCTTTCCGGGATATCTGCGGCCAGTACAAGCTGCGGGTGAGCTACGGCAACCCGCCCTACGACCGCTGGCTGACCAACCACAACAAGCTGCTGACCTACTACGACAACACCGTGGGCGTGAAGACCGGCTTCACTAAGAAAGCGGGGCGCTGCCTGGTCTCGGCGGCCCGTTCCAACGGGGTTGAGCTGATTTGTGTCACGCTCAACTGTCCCGACGACTGGAACACCCACGAGAACCTGTATGAGCGCTATTTTCCCACCCTGCAGGTGGAGGACCTGGCCGGCAAAATGCCCTCGCTTACGCTGCCCGTGACAGGCGGCGACACCCCGGGCGTGGACGCGGTGAGCTACGCGCCGGCCCAGGTGCCGGTTCCGGTGGAGGGGGCGGACATCGTCTACCAGGTGAAAGCTCAGCCCTTTTTATACGCCCCCGTGACCAGCGGGCAGCCGGTGGGCGAGGTGACAGTAACCATGGACGGCCAGGCGGTGTCCACCTATACGCTGATCGCGGGCCAGGACGTGGCCCTGCTGCACCCCTATGAGGAGGAGAAGCCCGGCTTCTTTGACTGGCTGGGGGGACTCTTCGGCCGGTAGTGCACACCGCGCAAACAGTAAAGGAAGTATGAAATGGATAACTCTGGCATTCGCATACAAAAGGTATTGTCCGACAACGGCATCCTGTCCCGCCGCAAGGCGGAGGAAGCCATCGAACGGGGACGCATCATGGTCAACGGGCACCCCTGTATTCTTGGGCAGAAAGTGAACCCCTGCAAGGACGTAATCGCGCTGGACGGTGTGAACGTGACAATCAACAAGCGCAAGAACAACCTGTATATCATGCTGAACAAGCCACGCGGCTACGTGACCACCACCAGCGACGAGCTGGGCCGCCGCTGCGTGACCGACCTGCTGAGCGGCGCGCCCGAAAAGGTGTACCCGGTGGGCCGCCTGGACAAGACCAGCGAGGGTCTGCTGCTGCTGACCAACGACGGCGCTTTCGCCAACAGCATCATGCACCCGGCGGGGCACGTATCCAAGACCTACCGGGTGACGGTGCGCCCCGGCGTCAAGGAGGATCAGCTGATCCGGCTGAGCGCCGGCGTGGAGCTCGACGGGCGCGCCACCCTGCCCGCCTCGGTGCACGTGCTGACGCAGGAGGCTGGACGGGCCGTCATCCAGATCACGATTTACGAGGGCCGCAACCGCCAGGTGCGCAGGATGTGCGAGGCGGTGGGGCTTACGGTGGCCCGGCTTAAACGCACCTCGGTGGGGCCCCTCAAGCTGGGCATGCTCGGTCCTGGCGAGTGGCGGGAGCTGACCCCTGCCGAGCTAATGGCGCTGCGCGGCTCAATCCAGAAATCGGCGAACAGGGCGGCATCGAAGGAGCAACAGCGCAAGGGTGACCGGCGCTAGCCGCCGGGCCTTTCTTTTGCGCCAATAGACGCGATCGGTAAAATTATCACAACGGGGGTGCAAAGCGATGTTGGAAATCAAACCTTGCACGGACAAGCAAACCATCCTGCCCTACTGCAAGAAAGCCGGACTGCCCTACACCGAGGCGTTTTACCTCTACCGCGCGTTGGACAGCGTCAAGGTGCTGGCGGCCGGCCTGTTCCAGGTGGGCGGCAACCAGGTGGACGTGGTGCTCTACGAAAGCGGGGAGCCCGGCGACCACTTTTTGTTTGACGCGGTGCTGCGCGCCGGGCTCAACTACGCCGCAAGCTTCGACATCCAAAGCGGCCACATTCCCGAGCCGTTCCGCCAGCGCCATGAAAAACTGTTCGAAAAGCTGAATTTCCCGCCGGAGCCGGTGTTTGGCATCTCGAATTTTTTCACGAAATACAAAAATTGTGTCCCTTGATTTCGGCAGAGCAAAAATTTTGCGGGTAAACTTGTTTCTATCCCAATTTTGGTGTATACTGGGACTGTTTACGTTTATGCCTGACCGGGTGTGGCGGACATGCCTTTTGTGATACAAAAAGCGGTGCGGCACCTCCGGCCAAATATGCTGTGCGCTGCCCTGAATCCGGGGCGGGCGCGGCGAAGAATGGAGGAAACCTTTAGTGAGTGCACAAAGCAAGCTGGAAAAATGGAAGAGCGCTCGGCAGAAGGCCATGGGGGACACCCCCGCCCGCCAAAGGATCGCCTTTCTGTGTGACCCCGACTCCTTTGTGGAGCTCGACGGTCTGGCCGCCGTGGACGGCGAGCCCGCTGGCGTGGTGTGCGGCTACGGCGCCGTGATGGGCAGCCCCGCGTACATTTTCGCCCAGGACAGCACCGAGGGCGGCGGCGCGGTGGGCAAGGTCCATGCGGCCAAAATCGCCAAGGTATATGACCTGGCGCTGAAGACCGGCGCCCCCGTAATCGGCGTCTATGACTCCAACGGAGCCCGCGTGAGCGAGGGCGTGCAATCCCTGAGCGCCTACGGAGAAATCCTGGTTCGTGCCAACAACCTTTCAGGCGTGGTGCCCCAGCTCGCCCTGGTGCTGGGCACCTGCGCCGGGACCAGCGCGCTGCTTGCCTGCAGCGCAGACTTTGTGATTATGAGCGAGAAAGCCGAGTTCTTTATGGCGCCCCCCTCGCTGACCAAGGACTCGCCGGGCGCTGGCTCCGCCGCCAACGCGGCCAAGGCCGGTGTGGCCCAGATCGTCTGCGCCGACGACGCGGCCGCCTGCGCCGCCGCCAAAAAATTAATAGCCTCGCTGCCGCTGAACAACCTGGCCTCGCCGCCTGTGTGCGACTACGCCGACCCCGCCGGATCCGCCCTCGCCGCCCTGAGCGCCGCCATCGACACCGCCGACGCGGCTGAGCTTGTGGCCCAGGTAGTGGACCAGAACAGCGCTACCGAGCTGCTGGCCGACTTCGGGGTCGGCGTGTACGCGGCCATTGCCACCATGGGGGGCATGGCCTGCGGCGTGATCGCCACCTATCCCGGCAAGCTGGATGCCGACAGCTGCGCCAAGATCGCCAAGGTGATCTCGGTGTGCGACAGCTTCCAGGTGCCGGTACTGAGCTTTGTGAACACCAGTGGCTTCGCCCCCTCCGCCAAGGCGGAGCTGTGCGGCTCGGTGCGCGACATGGCCCGGCTGGCCCACGTGTACGCCGAGGCCACCACTACCAAAATCGCGGTGATCACCGGTCAGGCCTACGGCGCAGCCTATGTGGCTCTGTGCAGCAAGGCCGCCGGCGCCGACTACACCGTGGCCTGGCCCGGTGCCACCATCTCGGCCCTGGACCCCACCGCTGCGGTGAGTCTTTTGTACGCCGACAAAATCAGCGCCGACAAATCCCGCGCCCAGCTGGAGGCGGACTATGTGGAAAACGAGGCCTCCCCGCTGGCGGCCGCAGCCTGTGGCGCCATCGACGACGTGATCGACCCCGCCGTGACCCGTCCGGCCCTTCTGGCCGCTTTGGACCTGCTCTCGGCCAAGCGCGTGACCCGCAACCCGAAGAAGCATTCCAACATACCCCTGTAATGCCGGTCCACGCCTCTAAGGAATTGTTACGGCAATCTTGTAAAGTTTGTTTCGTGACGATTCCTAAGAGCGGATTGGCCCAAACTGAACGAGAATAAAAACACGGAGGGTTTACCCATGAAAAGATTCAATATAACAGTAAACGGCAAAGCCTACGACGTACAGGTGGAGGAGCTGGGCGCCGGCGCCCCCGTTGCTGCTCCCACTCCCGCGGCTGCCCCCGCTGTCGCTGCCGCGCCGGCAGCTGCTCCCGCAGCGCCTGTTGGAGAAGGCGCCATCAAGGTGGAATCTCCTATGCCGGGCAGCATCTGGGAGCTCAAGTCCACAGTGGGCCAGGTTGTGAAAGCCGGCGACGTGCTGCTGATTCTGGAGGCCATGAAGATGGAAAACGAGATTGTGGCACCCCAAGATGGCACTGTCTCGGCGATCCACGTGAACAAGAGCGATACGGTGGACACCGGCACGCTGCTGGTTTCGATGGATTAAGCAACTAATTTTTGATATCCCATCTTGAAAGGAGTGGCATTGCCATGGCAAACATCAAGATCACCGAGACCGTTCTGCGCGACGCGCACCAGTCCCTGATCGCGACCCGCATGACCATAGATGAGATGCTCCCCATGCTAAAGATCCTGGACGACGTGGGCTTTTATTCCGCCGAGGTATGGGGGGGCGCCACTTTTGATTCCTGCATCCGCTTTCTGGACGAGGACCCCTGGGAGCGCCTGCGGACCATCCGCAAGCACATGCCCAAGACCAAGCTCCAGATGCTGTTCCGAGGCCAAAACATGCTGGGCTACCGCCACTACGCCGACGACGTGGTGGAGTACTTCATCCAGAAAACCGTATCCAACGGCATCGACATACTGCGCATCTTCGATGCCCTCAACGACATCAAGAATCTGGAGACCGCCATCAAGGCCACCAAGAAAGAGGGCGCCCACCTGCAGGCCGCGCTGAGCTACACCATCAGCCCGGTACACAGCGTGGATTACTTTGTCAAATACGCCAAGGCCCTTGAGAACACCGGCGCCGACTCCATCTGCATCAAGGACATGGCCGGCCTGATCACCCCCTACACGGCCTACGAGCTGGTAAAGGCACTGAAAGAGACCGTGAAGATACCGATTCAGCTGCACACCCACTACACGTCCGGCATGGCCTCCATGGCTTGCCTGAAAGCCGCCGAGGCGGGCGTGGACATCATCGACTGCGCCATGTCTCCGCTGGCCCTGGGCACGTCCCACCCCGCCACCGAAACCATGGTAGCCGCTTTCTCGGGCACCCCCTACGACACCGGGCTGGACCTGAAAAAGCTCAACGTGGTGCGCGAATACGTAGCCACGCTGCGCGACAAGTACCTGGCAAGCGGCCTGCTTGACCCCAAGGTCATGGGCGTGGACGCCAACACCCTGCTGTACCAAGTGCCAGGCGGCATGCTCTCCAACCTGATCTCCCAGCTCAAGCAGGCCGGAAAATCGGACCAGCTGGAGACCGTGCTCAACGAGATCCCCCAGGTACGCAAGGATTCCGGTTATCCGCCGCTGGTCACCCCTACATCCCAGATCGTGGGCTCCCAGGCCGTGTTCAACGTGATCACGGGGGAGCGCTACAAAATGGTGACCAAGGAATTCAAGGGCTTGGTGCGCGGCGAATACGGCACCACGCCGGCCCCCATCGATCCCGAGTTCCAAAAGCTGATCTGCAAGGACGAGGAGCCCATCACCGGCCGTCCGGCCGACCTGCTGGAGCCGGAGCTGGAGAAGATGAAAGCCGAGATGCCCGCCAAATACAACGAGCAGGAGGAGGATGTGCTCACGCTGGCACAGTTCCCCCAAGTGGCGCCCAAATTCTTCGAGTCCCGGGCAAACCACAAATACGGCGTGGACGGAGCCCACGCCGATGCTAAGGCCGGGGTGCACCCGGTGTAATTTCGCCCTGCTTGCCTTTTTACCGCCGACGGCTTTCGCCCTCGGCGGTTTTTTTGTTCACCGCCCTGACTGTGATTTCAGGGCGGCCCCGGCTATTGGATTTGCGTCCGCTCGATCCTACGGCGCTTGCCGGGAGGTCAGACCGCCAGGCCCCGGTCGAAGTCCGCCTGATAGGCGCCAGGCACGGTGCTCCTGATCAGCGGCACATTTTGGTCGCACTTTCCCCTGACGAAGTGGTGCGTGCTGGACAGCTGCGCGACATATTCGTTGCAGTTGATTCTGCCGGATACGCCGGGGCGGCCTCCTGTGATGGTAAACGCGCTTGGGACAATGCTGATGTCGCCATAGCAGTGGATGCGCCCCTCGCTTCCCCAGGCTCCCTGATCCTCGTTGTGCTCCCAGTGCAGGGAGGTGTGCTTTGCGCTGGCCAGAAAGCCCAGGGCAAAGTAGTACTCGGCTTCGTCCTGAAACCGGATCTGCGCCTTTTTACCATATGCCAATTTCATGTTGACTCCCCCTATTCGTTTGTCACAGCGTATAGCATTTATCGATCTGACGGATGAGCCCGTCAAAATCCCCGCTTTCAATCTTGTAAAAGACATCGTTGTCCAGGCCGATTGCAAGAATCTCCTGAAATCTTGAGAACTCGTAAATCCGCTCCTGCTCCGGGCTGGACAGGTTCTCCCGGATGGACTCCGCCTTGGCCAGCAGGCAGGTGCGCTGGAACTGTCTGTCAATGCGCTGCGTGTTTCCCGACGGGTGCGCATAGCCGAAGTGCTGGGTTGGCGTCAGCGCGATCAGGTTTTCATAATACATGCTGATCCGCGCGTAATCGGCCTCGGGAAAGATGTGGTGCATGTTGACCGCCGCGTCCTGGCCGTGCCGCGGGTCTGCCACCTCGGATCTGCTTGCCCGGCAGGCGTCATTGAACGCCCGGAGACAGCGCTTCGCCCTTTGGGACTGGTACTTGTAGACATTGGGGTCGGGATGGTACCCGATCTGCTCCTCGTACTGCCCGCGCGTGAGCTCCTTGGGCTTGTCGGAATACTCGTCGCGGAAATTGTCCCTGTTGTACATAAGCATGTCATAGGTAATTTTGTGCTTGGAAATACGGCCCTTTTCCGTTCCGCGGCCATCCCTTTTGTAGGCCAGCGGATTCAGCACCTTGATAAAGATTCGCCGGCACTCCGTCACCCCGTTAATGGGGGTGTTGCTGATGGTAAAGGCGGTAAAGGCGTCCTTGACCTCCTCGTAGGCCTGCTTTGTCTGCTTTTGGAAAAAGTCTTCGAACACGCTGTATATGCCGGATTCCCACAGCACCTTTTCGATGTACAGGCACAGAAAATTCATCGCGTTTCGCTCCCTGAGCGCGATGTACTCCAGCACGTCCTGGCGCTCCAGCCAGTACTTATTGCGGTTGCCGTGCTTTTCCTTGTGCAGCACGCCGGCATAGGCCAGCATCTCCATAGGTTGCTGGAAAAATTTGTCATATTCGTTGCGGGCTTTCTTTTCATCCGGGTTGGGCTTTTTGAAGATGCTTTCCACATGAGCGGTGGTGTACTCGTTGTGCCAGATGTCCATGGAGGAAAAGGCTGTGTCGATGTGGTTCAGGCTGTACTGCAAAATACAGTCGGCAACAGTCGCCACCACGTCGGCCGCGCACTTTTGATCGATCCACCGCGCGTTGTTCGTCTGGCGGACATCATAGCTTTTCCGGTCCAGGAACGCGCTGATGTCGCTGTCTCCCAGCCATCCCAATTGATTTTCCTCCTTTTTGCTGCGCCCAAAAAAGAACACCGAGCTTGCGTCGACATTCAGGGATCTTGTTTGATAGTTTCGGGCGGTTTGATAGAAAGCCCGAAATTCCTCGGAGGCAAAATAGAGCATTTCGGCGGAGGTCAGCGGTTTTTCCCCCTCTTTCAGTGCGAGGATGGCCGCGGACCCGTTCACCAGCACGCCCGGGGGTTTTTTCATCACCCGGGGCTTGTAGGTCATGTTCGGCGTCAGATACACGTCGTCCTGATGCATGTACTTGTACACGCTCAGGGACGTGGCCACCGACTTGGAGATCCGGGAGTCATACCCGGGAATGCGGACCAGGCTGCATCCGTCGTCCGAGATATTCCGGGATTTGATCACGCGGATTCTGCCTGGGCGGGAAAGCACCTTGTTGGTGATCTGACGATCGCGGAAAACCGTAAAGATGTTGAACCGCAGCCTGCGCGCCACCTCGTCGAACTGCTCGTCCCGGTAGATGATCCAGTACGGGTATGCTTTGTCGAAAATGTAGGATTGCCGCTGCTTTAGCTGCCTGCGGAGCGTGGTGGAAATCACCTGTGTGCCGGCCGGCAGCCCGTTCGACTCCACGATCACCGCGATGGTCTCGACCAGCACGCCCTTGAAGCCGTTCTCGCCAAAGTCAATGATGCAGCGCACGCCTTTCTTTCCGAGCAGTTCTCTGGTCAGCCGGAATTCCGGCGTATTCAGCAGGAATTTTGGGGTGATCATAGCTACGTAGCGCCCCAGCCTCAGGGCTTTTTCAAGGAAAAAGGAAAAGGTATTGGTGGTTTCGGTATTGTAGGTGCCCTGCCTGTACGCAGGCAAAATGCCGCTGTTGGACGGCAGCTTGCTGAACGGCGGGTTGCCGATCACCAGGTCGTACTCCGTGTCCATGTCAAGCAGCAGAAAATCCGCGTGTATGTAGTTGATCCGCACATTCTCCGGCAGCTCCATTTTGTCCACCAGCGCCCGAAAAACGCCGAGAACGCCCTCGTCGATGTCCACCACGTCGAAAATCAGCCGCCCGATATGCTGGTATTTTTTCGCCACAAGCGGTATAAAGTTGCCCACGCCGACAGAGGGCTCCAGAATACGCACGACCGGCTGATCGAAGTCGGGCAGGCTGCACAGGATCTCCGTGACCAGCCACCGGTTTGTAAAGAACGCTGCGTGCTGCGCCTTGTTGGCGTTTGCGTATTCCGCGATATACGCCAAACTGCCAAGCCCCAGATTCCCCTGATTTTGCGCGATATAATCGACCATAGCCCCGTTGTCCCAAAGGTCGCACCGCTCGATCTCCTGTGAAATCTCCGGCAGCCGCAGATGCCTGCGTGCCAAAAACGCCGCGATCTTTTCCGCGATACCGGCAAAGATCACCGTCGGAACGGCCTCGCCCAAGGACTGGCGGATTTTGGTCTCCTCTTTTTTGAGCAGCTCCTGCTTTTTGGGCACCGGAAGCGCGTTCAGCTCGCCGGTGGAGGCGTCGACCCAGCGAAAGTCGTCCGGAATGGTCATCATCCGCATCAGCTCCCGCACGCTGAACACGCGGTCGTCGGAAGGGTGGATCGTGTTCTGACTCGCGAACTGGTCGTTTCTCGTGTGGATGCACGGGCCCACCCTGTCCCAGATTTGCCGCCGGTACTTGTCCCCGTTTTTTTGCTGGTTGACCACCATTTCCCCGTCGATGACCCGGTGCGGCACGCGCCGCGGATCGGTGTTTTCAAAGGCCGACCGGCCCTCCCCCAGCCCGGAAACCCACGCCCGCATGTGCTCCGGGTATGGCCTGAAAGCGTGGTAGATGTCGTTTTGATCGACTTCACCCATCCGCTCCAGGGGCCTCATATCCCCGATTGTCTGCCGGAGCGTGCGCTCTCTGGCGTAATCGGGAAACAGCTCGATGGGGGATATGTGATCCGCCAGATCCTTTCTCACAGCGGTCACCATTGTGCGGGTCCTGCTGGAGCAGGCGCCGTAGTTCTTGAAGTTGATGATCTCGGGGTAGATGGAGTACTCTTTCCCCAAACTATTGTAGATGGCCTCGCTGATGGCTTTAACCTGGCCGTCGATATCCGTGCAAGCCGTTTTCATAAACGCGGCCACGTTTTCAACCACGAAGAACTTGGGGCGGATGTCGCGGATGATCTTGATCGACTCCACCACCAAGGAGTTGCGGACAATCTCATCGGCGGCCTTTTTGTGGTTTGCAACCGACATTCCCTGGCAGGGGGGCGTGGCAATCACCACATCCACATCCTTTAAGCCGTCGCTTTTCCGCCACCGCTCAATCTCGCGCATAAGCCGCCGATTCACCTCAGCACTTGTGATGTCGCCGCAAATATAGCCTGTGTCGTATTTGCACTTGCGGTTGTATTTCTGTATATTCAAACGGCGCTCAATAAGCTCGATTGTGGCGACACAGCCGAAGCCACTCATTTTAAATCCGTGACAGCCCACTCCCGCACCGCTGAACAAGCTGATATAAGTTGGCGTTTTCCCCATTGCTTTGCCTGCTCCCATCGTGTTTCCCGCCTTGCGACGGATGTGGAGCCAATGCCCGCCGCCTGATGGTCCTTGCTCATTCCATCCGCCCTTTGCGGCTTCCTATCGACCCCGCATGCGATCACCTCAATGATCCAAGGGCTCCCAAACAAGTATACCGACAATCGACATGCAAATCAAGAACATATTATGGCAAAATTTATTGAAAAATCGGAACATTTGTTGTATAATCGGTTCGTGCCCGATTTACGAGGAAAGTGTTCCACATGACTGTATGAGGAGAGGAATCGCACAATGGATAAAACGAACCTGACATTTGACAGCTACCTGAGCGACATCGGCCCCGACTACGAGCCGTTTGTCATGCAGATACACGACGCGCTGACACAGTGGGGCTGTACCGTGAAGCTGCAGGAGGCCAAGAACGGGCACGTGGTCTCCTTTGCCGACCCCAGGACCAAGCGGGTCATCGTAAACTTTGTATCCCGCAAAAAGGGACCGGTCATCCGCATTTACGGCGACAACGCGGGCAGCTACGGGCAACTGATCAACGACCTGCCCCAGGACATGGTACAAGAGATCGAAAAAGCCTCCATCTGCAGGCGCATGCACGACCCCGCAAAGTGCAACTCCCGCTGCCTGATGGGGTATGCGCTGACCATAAACGGCACGCACCACAAAAAGTGCCGCAACAGCTGCTTTATGTTCACGATGAACGCGCGGAACACGCCGTCGATCCTGGAGCTTCTGCACCGCGAGCTGCAGGCCAGGGCCGTATAGCGCGTGTGATTCTCAAACAAAATGGCCCCCCTCGCAAATCCATTCGCCCCTTTAAATTGGTGTTTCGTATTGCCTGACGCAGAGTTCGCGCGCAAGGCCACAAAAAAGCCGCGCTCCGGCGAAAAACCGGGCGTGGCGGCGGGGGCCGGGCTCCCGCGTTTTTTTATTTCTTCAGCGGCCTTACATTGTCAAAGAGCAGCTCGTTGTACCACACAATGGCGTTCATGTAAGCGTTGTAGATGTCCCCGATGCGCAGGCTGTACCAGCTCTGCAGCCTGGCCACATTTCCCCAGTCGGCGCGCTCATAGGCCAGAATCAGCTTCATCGCGGCGTTGTAGGGACCGCGCTCCAGCACCAGGGCGTTCCAGATGTCGTCCGACACCGAAATACTCTCCAGCACCTTGAGCATGGGCATCTGCAGCACCACGTGCAGCAAAGAGAAAAGGCCTGTCAGAAACACGCTTTGTGACTCGTTTTCCAGCTGAAACAGCGGCGCCAGGTTCTCGGCGAACTTTGCTCGCACCAGCGAAAGGCGGGTGAGCTCGTTGGGCCGCTCCGCCCCCAAGGAGCGGAACACGGCGGCCATCACCCATTTGCGCACCTCGTCCTGCCCCAGGACAGTCACCGCGTGGCGGATGGTCTTGATCTTATGGCGCACGCCGATGTGGGGGGAGTTCACAAAGCGCATCAGCGTAAGCGTAAGCGCCGGGTCTCGCTGCACGATGCCGGCAATAGCGTCGAATTCGAAGTTTTCGTCCCGCACGCTGTTCAGCAGGCGGATTAGATTTGCCTTCAGCGGCGTGATCCCGGTCTCGATCGGCTGGATCGAGTCGTAGTAAAACGTGCCCTCCAGCAGGTCCACCCGCTCTTTCACCATCTGATCGAACAGACTTTCGGTGCGGATGTTGGTGGCGATGAGGCTTAGCTCGGGGCTGGTGCGCTTTTGGTAGAGGATGTGCGCTTTCCGGTCCGGGTGGCCTATGACCTCGTCTCCCAGCAGCAGGAAGCTCAGCATACCCGGCAGCGAGCCGGACTCCCTGCCGTCCGAGCGGGCAGCGGCCGCGAAGCGAAAGCCCATCTGCCGGAAGCTGGCGATACCGGACAGATGGGGGCCGCTAACGGGTAATTCGTCCTCCAGCAGAAACACCACCTTTTGGGGGGGCTGGCGGCAAAGCCTGTCCAGCTCCTCCAGCAGCATCTCGTTGCGCAGCGGCACAAACAGCGGCTTACCGCCGGTAAAGGCGTCCACGCCGCCCAGGTTCAGGGCCTCTAAAAATCGTATGGCCGGCGCGTTTTCACTGGGGATTTCACCGAAAGCGTGATATCGGAACAGATAGGCCTCGGGGACGGCGTACCTGTTGAAAATCGGTACCGGTACAAGCAGCAAATCCATGTATGATCCTCACCCAGATATGTGTTATGGTGCTTGTGTACAATTTTAGTTTAATATGGCATGGCACGGCGGCCTTTCGTCCGCGCTTTGGAGCCTGTTTAGAACAACGTGGTCTGGCTGCTTTCGGGCAGGCCGGCCAGCGCGCCGAACTCCCGCAGGATGTCCAGCACCGCCTTGGAGATGCCCGCGCGGGTCAGCACCTCGTCGCAGGATATGTACCCGCCCTGCCTGCCCGCCTCCTGCAAATTCTGCGCCGCGTTTTCGCCCAAGCCTTTCAGGGAGGTGAAAGGCAGGCGGATTTTGCCGTCCTCGATCTGATAGTGGACCGCGTCCGACCTGTGCAGGTCCACAGGCAGAAAGCCCAGCCCCCGCGCCAGAACCTCGTAGACGATTTGCAATGTGGCCAGCTGGTCGTTTTCGGTGGCGGTGCGCTCGTTGCCTTTTTGGCCCAGTTCGTCCATGCGGCGGCGCACGGCAGCCTTGCCCTGGATAGCCGAGGCTGCGTCGAAGTCCCCGCCCCGCACAGTCAGGGTAGCGGCATAAAAGGCCAGCGGGTGGTAGATCTTGAACCAGCCCAACCGCACCGCCGCCATGACATAAGCGGCCGCGTGGGCCTTGGGGAACATGTACTTGATCTTTTTACAGCTTTCCACGTACCAGTCGGGCACGCCGTGGTCTTTCATGGCTTTCAGGTGCTCGTCGGTCAGCTGCTGGGCGGCGCCTCCCTTGCGGGTGATCTCCATAATCTTGAACGCCATGCCCGGCTCCAGGCCCTTGTAGATCAGGTAGGTCATGATGGAGTCGCGGGTGCCGATCACCTCCGAGATGGTGCAGGTGCTGCTTTTAATCAGCTCCTGGGCGTTGCCCAGCCACACGTCGGTGCCGTGGGAAAGGCCGGAGATCTGCAGCAGGTCGGCAAAGCCCAAGGGCTTTGCCTCCACCAACATCTGCCGCACAAAGCCAGTGCCCATCTCGGGCAGCGCCAGGGTGCCGGTATTGCAGCCGATCTCCTCGGCGGTCACGCCCAGCGCCTCGGGGGAGGTGAACAGGCTGTACACCTTGGGATCGCTGGTGGTCACCGAGGCGATTTTCACACCGGTCAGGTCCTCCAGCCGCTTGTACAGAGTGGGCACATCGTGGCCCAGGATGTCCAGCTTCAGGATCGTGTCGTGCAGCGAGTGGAAGTCGAAGTGGGTGGTGATCACGCCGGAATCCGCCGAATCGGCCGGGTGCTGCACGGGGGTGAAGTCGTACACCTCGTACTCCGCCGGCACCACCACCATACCGCCCGGGTGCTGGCCGGTGGTGCGCCTGACGCCGGTGCAGCCCCGCACCAGCCGGTTTTCCTCGGCCCGGTGCACCACCCTGCCCTTTTCCTCCAGGTACTTTTTCACGTAACCGTAGGCGGTTTTGTCGGCGATCGTGGCGATGGTGCCGGCCTTGAACACGTGGTCGCGGCCGAACAGCTCCTCGGTATACCGGTGGGCCGTGGCCTGGTACTCACCCGAGAAGTTCAGATCGATGTCGGGGGCCTTGTCTCCGTTGAAGCCCAGGAAAGTCTCAAAGGGGATGTCGTGGCCGTCCCGGCTGTAGGGGGCGCCGCACTGGGTGCAGCTCTTCTCGGGCAGGTCGAAGCCGGAGCCGATGGAGCCATCGGTGATGAACTCCGAGTGCTTGCATTGGGGGCACACGTAGTGGGGCGGCAGCGGGTTCACCTCCGAAATGCCCGCCATGGCTGCCACGAAAGAGGAGCCCACCGAGCCGCGGGAGCCCACCAGGTAGCCGTCCTGTTCCGACTTCGCCACCAGCTTCTGGGCGATGATGTACAGCACCGCGAAGCCGTGCTTGATGATGGCCGTGAGCTCCCGCACCAGCCGCTTTGTCACCAGCTCGGGCGGGTCTTCGCCGTAGATGGCCCGGGTCCTGGCCCAGGTGATGTCCTGCAGATCCTGGTCCGCCCCTTCGATGGAGGGGGTGAAAGTGCCGTCGGGGATGGGCTGGATGTCCTCCACCAGATCGGCCAGCCTGTTCGGGTTTTCCACCACCACCTCAAAGGCTTTCTTCTCGCCCAGGTAGGCAAACTCGGCCAGCATCTCCCCGGTGGTGCGCAGGTAGAGGGGGGGCTGGTTGCCGGCGTCCTTGAAGCTCTGGCTCATCAGAATCTCGCGAAACAGGGCGTCCTCCGGCTCCAGGAAGTGCACATCGCCGCTGGCCACCACCGGAATCTTCAGATGCTCCCCCAGCCGCACCACGGTGCGGTTGTACTCCCGCAGCGTGTCCTCGGTCACGTCGGGGCTCTGGCGCGTCATGAACTCATTGTTAGCGACGGGCTGTATTTCCAGAAAGTCGTAGAACGAGGCGATCTCGCAGAGCTTTGTCCAGTTCTGGCCGCCCACGATGGCGCGGAACAGCTCGCCCGCCTCGCAGGCGCTGCCCACCAACAGGCCCTCCCGGTGCTGCATCAGCACGCTTTTGGGGGTGCGGGGCCGCTTGAAGAAATAGTCCAAGTGGGCAAAGGAGATCAGCTTGTACAGGTTTTTGAGCCCGGTGTGGTTCTTTGCGATCAGTATCTGGTGGAAGCTGGGCAGCTTTTTCATGTCCCCGTCCATCAGCGCGGTGTTGATGCTCTGGGCCGCCGTGGCGGATGGGTCTTTCTCCCGGATATCCGCCAGCATCCGCGCAAAAATCTTGGCCAGGATCGCCGCGTCGTCGCAGGCCCGGTGGTGGTTGAACTCCGGCAGCTCCAGGTGCTTGGCGACCTTGTCCAGCGCGTGCTTTTTCAGGTCCTTGTACAGCAGACGGCTGATGGCCACCGTATCGATGGACGTAAACGCGTAGGGCAGTCCCTGTCGGCGGGCGGCGGTCTGCAGGAAGCCGGTGTCGAAGGGGGCGTTGTGGGCCACCAGCACTGCGTCCTCCCCCTCGCAGAAAGCGTAGAACGCCTTTAGCGCGTCTTTCTCGCTTGGGGCCCCCTCCAGCATTTCGTCGGTGATGCCGGTGATCTCGGTGACATCAGCGGGCACGCTCTGCTCCGGGTCCACGAAAGTGGAGAACGTGTCCACCTCCACACCGTCTCGGAGCTTGACCGCGCCAATCTCGGTGATGCGGCAGGCGGCGGCCGAAAGGCCGGTGGTCTCCAGGTCAAAGACAATAAAAGTACCATCAAAAGGTTCGTCCCGATCCCCCACCACGATTGGGGTCAGGTCATTGACCAGGTAGCTCTCCACCCCGTACAGGATTTTGAACTCCCCGCCCTCCTTTCGGATCTTGCGCACCTCGTTCATGGCGTCGGGGAAAGCCTGGGCCACGCCGTGGTCGGTCACGGCCATGGCTCTGTGGCCGAATTCATAGGCCCGGCGAATCAGCTTCTCCACCGGGGCCAAGGCGTCCAACGCCGACATGTTGGTATGCAGGTGCAGCTCCACCCGCTTTTCGGGGGCCTCGTCCCTGCGCCGGGTCCGCTGCACCCGGCATATGTCCAGGGGGTGTATGGTCACCTCCCGGTCGAATTTGTCGTAGGATGCCTCGCCCCGCACCAGCAGCGTGTCGCCCTTTTTCAGGCTGTCCATAAAATCGGGCTTCGCGGTATCGCTGAACACCTTCAGCGTGTTGGAGCCGGTGCCGTCGGTGAAAGACACCGAGTGGATCTTCTTGGAGCCGTCCCGGCTCACCTTGGTGTCAATGGCGAACACGTCGCCCCACACCACCACGTTCCCGCCCTCCTGCCCGATATCCCGCAGCGGCATGGGCGCGGACTGCACGGCCTTGCCCTTGAGCACGCTCATTCCGGCTTCGGCGAAAGGCAGACCGGTGAAGTCAAAGGTCATGCGGGCGGATTTCGCGGGGGCGGAGGCGTCGCCCTTTTGCCGCTGCGCGGCACGGCGGTTTTGCTCTGCGGCCTGCACATTCTGCAGCTGCTCCATGGCCTTTTTGGCGAAAGCGGCCTCGTATTCGTCCCGCCGGGCGGCCGACATGCCTCCGCCGAGCAGCTCCACGCTCACCTGCAGCGAAAAGCGGTCCAGGATGATGCGCCGCATGGTGCCGGCGCAGTCCGCCTCCTCCAGGATGGTACAGTCCCCTCCGGGCAGCGCGACGCGCAGCACCCCGTCCCCGAGCGAGGCTGTCGCGCCCTCGAAAAAGCCGTTTACCGGCACGCCCTTGCCCCGCAGAGCGTCGATGAGCGCGGGCAGGTAATCGGCGGAAAAAAGCTCCGGCGCAAACCGGGGCTCGATATCGCATTTTTCCAGGCCCAGCTTCTGGGCCAGCTGCTCGGCCGCCTTGCGCAGAAACTCCGGCTCCAGCAGCGAGGTCAGCAGCACAACGATGCGCAAAAGCCCTTTGTTTTTGTCCAATGTCACCTGTAGGATGGTGGCGTCGCCAAGGCCCGCGAAGCCGGTCAAGTCGATGTGTGCGCCAAACAGCTGTGCGAAATTCGGCAAAGGGTTGCCCTCCTGTTCGAATGTTTCCCTGCCTATCATCTTACCCCATCGACCAGTAAAAAGCAAGCGTGCGCGGCACAGGGCTTTCCCTATTTTCGATGCAGTATTTTGTATATTTTGCGCGGCGTGCTTTCTGCCTGACGCCACCAGGCAAAACCTCCCGCTAGAAAAAATGTTGTATGTGAAAGCGTAATCAGGTATAATAGACCATATTAAAGCAATAAGGATATTGAAAGGCGGATATACATGGATAATAACGCGCAAAACCCACTGAATCAGAATGACTCTTTCCAGCCTGAGCTGGTGCTGGACCCCATCCCTGCCCCCGCCCCCGCGCTGGTGCTCACACCCGAGCCCGCTGGACAGGCGCTGCCCGCCCAGGCGGCGGCCCAGGCCATCGAGGACCGGCTCTCGCCCCAGGAGCTGGAAATGGTGCAGGAGTTCGCCAAGAAAATTGATATTGCAAACGCCACCCAGGTGCTGCAGTATGGCGTGGGTGCGCAGCAGAAGATATCCTCCTTTTCCGAAACGGCGCTGTCCAGCGTGCGCGGCAAGGACCTGGGCGAGGTGGGCGATATGATCACCGGCCTTGTCACCGAGCTCAAGAACTTTTCCCCCGAGGAGGAGCGCAAGGGCTTTCTGGGCCTGTTCAAAAAGGGTGGCAACCAAATGACCGCGTTCCAGGCCAAGTACAGCAGCGTGGCGAAGAACGTGGACCGCATCAGCGACCAGCTGGAGGGCCACAAGCTCACCCTGCTCAAGGACGTGGCCATGCTGGACAAAATGTACGAGATGAACCTTGCCTACTACAAGGAGCTGACCATGTACATCCTGGCGGGCAGGAGAAAGCTGGAGGAGGTCACCGCCACCCATCTGCCGGCCCTGCAGCGCAAGGCGCGGGAGACCGGTCTGCAGGAGGACGCCCAAAGCGCCAACAACCTGGCCGAGATGTGCAACCGCTTTGAAAAGAAGCTCCACGACCTGGAGCTTACCCGTACCATCTCGATCCAAATGGCGCCCCAGATCCGGCTGGTGCAGAACAACAACAGCGTGATGATTGATAAAATACAATCCTCCATCGTCAACACCATCCCGCTGTGGAAGAATCAGATGGTGCTGTCCCTGGGGCTGGCCCACTCCAAAAACGCCATCGAGGCCCAGCGCCAGGTCACCGACATCACAAACCAGCTGCTTCGCAAAAATGCCGATACCCTCAAACAAAGCACAGTGGAGACAGCCAGGGAGTCGGAGCGCGGCATTGTGGACATCGAAACGCTGCAGTATACAAACCAGTCGCTGATCTCCACGCTGGACGAGGTGCTGCAGATCCAGCAGGAGGGCCGCGACAAGCGCCTTCTGGCCGAAGCCGAGCTGCGGCGCATTGAAGACGAGCTGAAAAACAAGCTGCTTGAGGTACGCGACACAACCCGTGGAAAGCAGAACCAGTAACCAGGCGTGCAATCGGAGGTAAACAGAATGGAGCCGGGTCTTAAGCTATCGCAAAAGCTCTCCCAGCAGCTGGCGCTGACCCAGCAGATGGAGCAGTCAATCAAAATTTTGGAAATGGATATGGTCGAGCTGCGGGAGTACATTCAGTCGGCCGCAACGGAAAACCCCACCATCGACATCGACGCATTGCAGGAGGATTCCCCCGACGATATGCGCAAGAAGAAGATGGAGTGGCTGGAGCAGCAGGCGCTCAAGGACAAGCAATATGTGGGCTATTACGACCCCGACAAGGACTATTCGCTGGAAAAGACAGTAGCCGCCTCCCAGGAGGAAAGCCTCACCGAGCACCTGCTGTCCCAGGCGTCGCTGTACTGTCCGCCCGAAACGCGGCCGGTGGTGGAGCACGTGATCGGCTTTGTGGAGGACGACGGCTACCTGCGGGCCGGCGTAGAGGAAATCGCCCGGGACAAGCCGTTCACCTTTCAGCAAATCGAGCAGGCCATCGCGGTGATCCAAGGCTTCGACCCGGCGGGGGTGGGCGCCCGCGACCTGACCCAGTGCCTGCTGCTGCAGCTGCCCGAGGACGCGGCGCTGGAGCGGGCCATTGTGGTCGGCCACCTGGACCACCTGGCCAAAAATCGCTCCGACCGGGCGGCCAGGGAGCTGGGGGTCTTAAAGGAGCAGGCGGACGAGGCGTTCCGGAGAATCCGCCAGCTGAACCCCAAGCCGGGCGGCGTTTACTCGCCGTCCGAAATGCCCGTGTATGTCACACCGGACGTGATTGTGACCAGCTTTCAGGACCGCTACTACGTGTTGCCCTGCGAGTTTTCCTACCCCACCATCCGCATGAGCAAATCCATGCTGGATCTGATGGAGTCCACCAAGGACAAGGAGGTGGAACAGTACATAAGCCAGAAAATCAAACAGGCCAATTGGATACAGAAATGCATTGCCAGCCGCGGCGAAACGCTGATGGCGGTGGCCAAGACCATTGTGCAGCACCAGGAGGAGTTCTTCCGCTACGGCCCCCAAAACCTGAACATCCTGCGCATGAGCGACGTGGCCGACACCCTGGACATGCACGAATCCACCGTGAGCCGCGCCGTGAAAGGCAAATATCTGCAGTGCAGCCACGGCACGTTTCCGCTCAAGCACTTCTTCGTGCAGGGGCCCAGAAACGCCGCCGGCACCGAGGAAGCCAGCTCCCACAACATCAAGTGCAAGCTAAAGGAGCTGATTGCCGCCGAGGACAAGTCCACCCCGCTCAGCGACCAAAAGCTGGTGGGGTTGCTGCGGGAGCAGGGCATGGACATCTCCCGCCGCACCGTGGCCAAGTACCGGGATCAGCTGGGCATCCCCAACAGCTCCTACCGGCGCTGAGCGCCATACAAGACACCCCGCACTATTGGCGTCAGTGGATAAAAAGCGAATAAGGTGACCGGTTCCGCGTCCTGAAGGAGTGTGTGCGATGCCCGAGCAAAAAACAGATCCTGGGAAAAACGGCGTTAAGCCGGACACAGAAGCCCTGCGGCGGGAAAACAGAGATCTCAGGATGTGGCAGGAGCAGTTTCTGGCTATTCTGGACGCCCTGCAGGAGGGCGTTCAGGTGGTAAACCGAAACGGCGTCGTCACCTATGTGAACAAGAGCTTTGAAAAAATCCTGGGGGAGCAGGCAGCGGACCGGCTTGGCAAAAACATCTATGAGATATCCCCCAACGGCGCACTGGTGGAGACTCTGCGCACCCACAAGACGGTCTTCGGCAAGATCCACACCACCCTCAACGGCAAGAAGGTGGTGTCCTCCAACAGCTCGCCTATCAAAATCGGCGGCGTAGAGGCGGGGGCGGTCTGTGTCTTCAGCGATATCTCCGACATCAAAAAGATGAGCCGCCTGCTGGAGCGAAATGAGCAGCAGATCAGACAGCTCAAGGAGCGGGTGCAGGGCTTTGCCGAGGCCAGCTACACCCTGGACGACATCATCGGCGGCAGCCACAGCATGCGCAGCTGTGTGGAGCTGGCCAAAAAGGTGGCCAACTCGGGGGTCACCGTGCTGCTTTCGGGCGAGAGCGGCACCGGCAAGGAGCTGTTTGCCCACAGCATCCATAACGCCAGCAAGCGGGCGGACGCACCCTTTATCAAGATCAACTGCGCCGCTATCCCCGAGCAGCTGCTGGAAAGCGAGTTCTTCGGCTACGAGCCCGGCGCTTTCAGCGGGGCGGTCAAGGCCAAGATGGGCAAGTTCGAGCTGGCCGACAAGGGCACTCTGTTTCTGGACGAAATTGGTGAGATGAGTCTCATGCTGCAGGCAAAGCTGCTGCGGGTGCTGCAGGACAAGGAGGTGGAGCGCTTGGGCGCCGTGCGTTCCCGCAAGGTGGATGTGCGGGTGATCACCGCCACAAACCGGGACCTGCAGCAGGAGGTTGCCAATGGCAATTTCCGGCAGGATCTTTACTACCGGCTGAATATGTTCGGCATTCACATACCGCCCCTGCGGGAACGGCCCGACGATATTCCGCTGTTGGCCCGGCACATTATTGACAAGCTCAACCGGGAGTATGAGAGCAGCTTCACCCTGACGCCCGCCAGGGCCGAAGCCATGCGGCGAATGCCCTGGCCCGGAAATGTGCGGGAGATGGAAAACTACCTGGGCAAGCTGGTGCTGCTGTCCCAGGATGCGCAGGAGGATGAGGCGGTTGCCGAGACCTCCGCCGGCGGGGCCCCCGAGGAGCCCGCCCTGTCCTCGCTGGAGGAGCAGGAGAAGCGGATGATCTTCAAGGCCCTGGAAAAGTATGGCTACGACCTGGTGGGCAAGCAGCGGGCGGCAAAGGAACTGCGAATCGCTTTGTCCACCCTGTATAATAAGCTCAAAAAATACAAGCAGGATTAAGAATCTGTGCTCAATAATGAGGAATGACGGGTTCTAAACCCGGTGGAATTGCAAGAAGTGGAATAATTCCGATTCTAAGAATTGGAATTATTCCACTTCTTGTATTTTTACACAAACAATAAATGGCATAAACCGGCGGTTCATACCCGCTTTCCGGGGAATGCGCCGTTGGCACGCACCTTGCTTTCTATATGGATACAATTATATTAAGGAGGGTTCCACAAATGGTAAACTGGATATTCTTTATCGGATTCATTGTCGTAACTGCGGCTGTTGGCCACAAGGCCAGCAAGGCGATTGTGAGTGCGGAGGATTACATGGTGGCCGGGCGCACACTGGGTCCCCTGGCCGTATCCTGTACCATGATCGCCACCTGGCTGGGCACCGGCTCCCTGATCGGCTTTGTGGGCACCGGCTACAACTTCGGCATCACGGTGGTTTCTTACACGGCGGCCTCCACCCTGGCTGCCCTGACCATCTGCTTTGTGTTTGCCAAGTGGCTGCGCAAAAAGGGCTTTGTTACCATGCCCGACTGGATGGGCTATATCTATGGGAACGACAAGTACATCAAGGCCTTTACCAGCTTCTGCTACATCTTCATGTACTGCTCGTGGACCGTGGGCTGCGCCACCGGCTGCGGCATCATGTGCGCCAACCTTCTGGGGATCCCCACCTGGGTGGGGGCGCTGGTCTGCGGCGTCGTGTTCATCGCCTTTACCGTGACCGGCGGCATGTATGCCGTGGCTTGGATGGACGTGTTCCAGCAGATAATCATGACAGCGGGCATGCTGTTGCTGATCGGTTTTGTTGGCGCCAAAACCGGCATGTTCCAGGGCGTAAATCCCACCAACTTGGGGGTGGAGTACTTTAACTTCTCACTGCCGGACCGCTGGTGGGTGGTCAGCATTGTGCTGACCTACTTCTTCGGCAACCTGTTCGGCCAGACCTACTACCAGCGCATCTACGCCTCCAAGGATCTGAAAACCGCCAAGATCGGTCTGTGGGCCGGCGCCATCGCCGTGCTGCTGGTGGGCCTATACTGCATGTATGTGGGGCTGAGCGTCCGCGCGGCCGGGGCGGTCCTGGAAAACGCCGACGACGCCGTCTTCTGGGCTATCGACAACTGGATGCCTTTCTGGATGAAGCCGGTCTATCTGGTCGCAATTCTGGCGGCGGCATTCTCCACGGCGGATTCCGCCCTCAACGCGGCCTCCACCAACATCGCCAACGATATTTACAAGAACATCGTCAATCCAAAGGCCGACGACAAGCAGATCATCAGGGTGGCCAAGATCGCCACCGTTGTGCTGGGCGCTGTCTGCGTGGGGATGGCCCTGCGGCCCATCTCGATGCTGGTGTTGATCTTCAAGGGTGCTCAGGTGGCCATCATCGGCGGCATTTTCTGGCCTATCGTTCTGGGCATGTACTGGAAAGGCGCCACCAAAACCGCCTGCCGCCTGACCACGCCGGTGGGCGCCATTGTGGGCATTGTGTTCGAATTTGCCCCGGGCCTGAAGAGCCTGGTGGGCGGCGGCGCGATTCCGGGTGTGATCGCGGGCTTTGTTCTGATGGTGGGCATCAGCCTGCTGACCAAGGACAAGTGTGGCGGCGCCTACTTCCGCGCCGTGAAGGAGGTGGAAAACGGGGAATTCTCCGTTTGACAGCCCGCAAATATGTAATTGGGAGAGAGACGACATGAAGATCAAAAAGATTTCCACTGTCATTTTGGATATCCCGCTCCTGCGGCCCCATGTGATGTCCCTGATGACCGTGGACACCGTAAACTACCTGCTGGTGCGCATAGCCGGGGACAACGGCGAGGAGGGCTGGGGCGAGGCGGCTTTTCTGGGCGGCCCCACCTGGTCGGACGAGAGCGCGGAGTCAGCCCAGGCCGTAGTGGACCGCTACCTGGGGCAATACCTGATCGGCAAAGACTTTACGCGGCTGGAGGATCTGCGTCACCTTATGGGAACCATTGTGCGGGGCAACCACTTCGCTCTGGCCGCTGTGGAAATGGCCCTGTTCGACTTGCTGGGCAGGAGCAGGGGGCTGCCGGTTTACGACCTTTTGGGGGGCCGGGTGCGAAACAGCGTGCCCCTGAGCTGGTCCCTGGCCTCCTCCGGCACCGCCGACGCCGAACTCAGGGAGGCCCAAGAGATGCACGCCAAGGGCTTTCGCATCTTCAAGCTGAAGACCGGCCTGCTGAGGCCGGAGCAGGACATCCAGCGGGTAAAGGAGGTGCGGGCGGCCTTTCCCGGCCAGAGCCTGCGGGTGGATGCCAACCAAGGCTGGAACCGGGCCGATGCCATCCGGGCGATCCAGGGCATGGAACCCTATGGCCTGGACTTCGCCGAGCAACCAGTGCCTAAATCGGACCTAAACAGCCTGGAGGCCATCGCCAAAAGGGTCAACGTGCCGATCCTGGCCGACGAGAGCCTGGGCTCTTTGCAGGAGGCCATCCAGCTTGTGCGCCGGGACGCGGTGGGTATGTTCGGCATTAAGCTGACCAAGGCCGGGGGCTTCCTTGGCGCCAAGGCCCTGGCGGCCATCGCCGAGGGGGCCGCTTTCCCCTGCTACGTGGGCTGCATGATCGAGACCGGCTTGGGAAACGCGGCCTATCTGCACTTCGCGGCCTCCACCCCCGGGGTCACTTTGGGCTGCGAGCTGTTCGGTCCGCTGCTCATCGCCGACGATATCGCCAACGAGGAAACCCTGTACAGGGATGGCCAGATCCACTTGGGCGACCCCCGGCCGGGCCTGGGCGTAAGTGTTAACGAGAAAAAGCTGGAGAAATACCGGCGGGAGCCTTTCCGCCACATCACCTGAACCCGCCGCTTGCCAAAGCCCCGCCCGGCTGCGCCGGGCGGGGCTTTCTTCTCAGGCGATGCACCCGTCGCCTGGTCCATGCTGGAGCTTTAACGGCCAATCCCGGCGGCACAATTTAAAGCAATAACTTTTCGGGTTTTCCTCTAAAGGCTATATTATCATAAAACACAACTCTGTTACGTCCTTCTTCTTTCGCTTTGTAAAGAGCTGTATCTGCAAAACCAATAGCTGTATCAAGGTCGGTTGACATATTTGCTAAAGCAATACCAAAGCTTGCAGTAACAGATATGTGTGCGCCGCCAACCTCGATTGGTGTTTCAGAGATGCTCTGCCTGATGCGCTCAGCAAGATTTTGTATATCCGTTTTATCAATATCCGTCACAAGTATAATAAACTCTTCCCCGCCATAACGTGCCAGCACATCATAAGACCGAACCGTGTTTTTCGTCCTCAATACACAGGCTTTAAGAACCTCATCACCTGCCTGATGCCCATAATTATCGTTTACTTTCTTAAAATGATCTAAATCAAAAATGACAACAAAGCAATTTCTATTTGCCCTTGCTGACTTTTTAAACTGTATTAAGGCGAGCTCCATAAAAGAGCTCCGGTTAAATATTCCGGTCAGCGAATCTGTTCGAGCCATCTTTTCTAATTCAGACTGCATAAGCTTTAATTCGTGGTTATTTTGCACAACAAAAGCAAAAAGAACGCTTATGCAGAACCCAATAAAAATCATGGCCCAGCTTTCCGGACGCTGGTACCATTCAAGGACAGGATAAAGACAGAATATCCATTCCGCATTTAATATCTGGATAGGTATCTCAATAAAACGTATATGCTCGCCATAGCTGTTTTCACTGCCGGAAATCATTTGCATCTCGTTGTTGTCAGGATTTATTCGCCATATTTTATAGGTCAGTCCCTGTTTTTCAAGCCCTTCCAATCCAATTCCATCCAGGATTTGAGGGAATTTAAGCGTAACAGAAACCAATCCCCAAAAGGCGTTATTACCATCGGGCATATCGATCCACACCGGCAGCCTGCCGACTAAAGCCTGCCCACCCTGCACCAAGTCAAAGGGGCCGCCAAATACGAGCTGACCCGTCTCTTTTGCCATAACCGCTTCTTTATTGCCCGCGCCCTCTCCAAAGAAATCAAGGCCAATTACCGCTTCGTTCCCTTGTAAGGGGTATACATCGGATACTACGCCAGACGGCGCGATAAGGACGTTTAAGATTGCCGGATCATCGATAATTATAGCAGCGACCTGTTTAAAATTCTCTATCTCGCCATCGTTCTGTATTACAAGAGCCGAAAGCACCTGCGTTTTATGTAACAGCCTAGTATTACAATTGTATAACTGATTTATTTCAGTGATACCACATAGCAGAGATCTGATGATCTCTGCGCCAAAGAATCCATTGCATTGCATGTTGGAGGGACTGTGAAATCTGATAGCGA
>Ga0153950_1000023_pt1 | contig 71302 bp, 51 predicted proteins | sample TSNJ034MetaG_FD_104737 | JGI IMG/M metagenome (GOLD analysis project Ga0153950, IMG submission 104737) | Attine ant fungus gardens microbial communities from New Jersey, USA - TSNJ034 MetaG | ecosystem: Host-associated > Fungi > Mycelium > Unclassified | place: USA: New Jersey, Wharton State...
CCCCGGTCAGTCCCAGCGAGTTCACCCACTGGGCGGCCTGCTCCACGGTGCCGCCCGTGAGGGCCACCGGAGCGTTCATCACGAAGTAGAGCCCGCGGTCGATGGAGACGGCCGCCACGAGCGCCATGATCGCCACGAAGGACTCCATGAGCATGCCGCCGTAACCGATGTACCGGGTCTGGCGCTCCTTCTCGATCAGCTTGGGTGTGGTGCCCGAGGCGATCAAGGCATGGAACCCGGACAATGCGCCGCAGGCGATGGTGACGAAGAGGAACGGGAACAGGGCCCCGGAGAACACCGGCCCGTTGTCCCTGCCCGCGAATTCGCTGAAGGCCGGGACCGTGATCTCGGGGCGTACCACCACGATGGCCACGGCCAGCAGCCCGATCACGCCGATCTTCATGAACGTGGACAGGTAGTCACGCGGGGCCAGGAGCAGCCACACCGGCAGGATCGCGGCCACGAAGCCGTAGACGATGATGCCCCAGGCGATGGTGCTCTTGTCCAGGTGGAAGAACGCCGCGCCCCACTCGGTGTGAGCCACCCAGCCGCCGCCGATGATCGCGGCCATCAGCAGTACGAAGCCGATGATGGAGATCTCCAGGACCTTGCCGGGCCGGATGAATCGCAGGTAGACCCCCATGAAGAGAGCGATCGGGATGGTCATGGCCACGCTGAACACACCCCAGGGGCTCTCGCCCAGCGCGTTGACCACCACGAGCGCGAGGATGGCCACGATGATCGCCATGATCAGCAGCGTCGCGAGCAGGGCCGCGGTGCCGCCGATCACGCCGAGTTCCTCCCGGGCCATCTGTCCGAGGGAGCGGCCGCCGCGGCGCATGGAGAAGAACAGCACCAGGTAGTCCTGGACCGCCCCCGCGAGCACCACACCCACGATGATCCAGATCGTGCCCGGCAGATAGCCCATCTGGGCCGCGATGACAGGGCCCACCAGGGGGCCTGCTCCCGCGATGGCCGCGAAGTGGTGGCCGAAGAGGACGTTCCGGTCCGTCCGGACGTGGTCCTTGCCGTCGGCCTTGTACTCCGCGGGGGTGGCCCGGCGGTCATCCGGCCGGATCAGCTTCCTCTCCAGATACTTCGAGTAGAAGCGGTACGCGATCAGATACGTGCAGACGGCGGCGAAGACGAACCAGATGGCGTTGACCGTCTCACCACGGACGACCGCGAGCATGACCCAGGCAAGACCTCCCAGCAGGGCGATGACGGCCCAGAGCGCGATCCGCCCAGGCGTCCAGCGCCGGGACTCGGCGTCGAGTGTCTCCGGTGCGACGGCGGCCGGTGGGAGGGCGCCGCTCCGTTCTCCCGTGCTGCGTGTGTCGCTCATGGGTGCCTCCTGGGATGCATACGTCAGCGGATGCGACCGCGCGGAGCTGCAGCGGTCCCACTACGCACCCTAGTTCAGGAATGCGTCACATGGTCAACAGAATTTTGCCGGTGTGTTGACCGGAATCGAAATAGCGATGGGCTTCAGCCACCTCGGCCAGAGGGAAGGTTCTGGCGACCAGCGGGCGGACCGAACCATCCGTGATCAGCGGCCAGACCACCTCCCGGACGGCGTCCATGATGGCGGTCTTCTCCTCCACGGGGCGGGCCCGCAGAGTGGTCCCGATGACGGCGGCGCGCTTGCTCAGGAGCTTGCCGAGGTCCAGTTCGGCCCGCGCCCCGCCCAGCAGACCGATCACCACCAGCCTGCCGTGGACCTCCAGAGCGTCCAGGTTGGCGGCGAGGTACTTGGCGCCCACCACGTCCAGGATCACGTCCGCACCGCGCCCGTCGTTGGCTTCGCGCAGCGCCTCGGGGAAGTCCTGGGTGCTGTAGTCGATGGCGATGTCCGCACCGAGGAATCCCCGCGCCGTGGCGGTCTTCTCCGCGTTGCCGGCAGTGGCGGCCACGGTGGCGCCGAGTGCCTTGGCGAGCTGGATCGCGAAGGCCCCGATCCCGCCGGTGGCCCCGTGGATGAGGACGGTCTCACCGGTTTGCAGGCCTGCCGTCATGTAGAGGTTGGAGTAGACGGTGGCTGCCACCTCGGGAATGCCGGCGGAGGTCACCAGGTCCACGCCGTCCGGGATCCGGAGCACCTGGCCTGCCGGGACCGCCACTTTCGAGGCGTAGCCGCCGCCGGAGAGCAGGGCCACCACCTTGTCCCCCACGGAGAAGGGGCGTGAGACATCCGGGCCGAAGCCCGCGATGCGGCCGGAGACCTCCAGGCCCGGGATGTCGGAGGCGCCGGGCGGCGGCGGGTAGTGCCCGCGGCGCTGCTGGACATCGGCCCGGTTGAGTCCGGCGGCGACGACGTCGATCAGGACCTCCCCGGGCCCGGGCACCGGGTCCGGCACCTCGGTCACCTGCAGGACTTCCGGGCCTCCCGGCTCGGTGATCTGGACGGCTCGCATGCTCTCCACTCTCCTCTGGACGCTCTGGCCCCCCGTCTATTGTGCACGGAGGGCCGGTGCCGGAGGCCAGATGGCGTGACGGGGCGCAATGACCGTCACACGAGGCGACGGCGCGCACCCGGAGGGGAGCACGCCGTCGCCCGCGAGGCCCGGAACGGCAACCCCGGGCATCACATCAGCAGATCACGGCATCAGCGGGTCAGAAGAGACAGGCCGTAGGCCGAGAGGATCGGATTCACCGGCTGGTACCAGGAGACCGTGGGCTGACCCACCTTGGAGCCGCAGCTGCCGTTCGAGTAGGTCGAGGCACCACTGGTCACGCCCTGAGCCTGGCTTCCGGAGACGTTGGAGCCACCGGAGTCCCCGCCTTCGACGCAGGCGCTGTGCTGCACCAGGCCATTGATGACGCTGCCGTCGTCATAACGCACGGTCTGATTCTTGGAACTGATGGTCCCGCAGGTCCAGCCTGTGGTCCGCCCGCTCTTACACACCTGGGCGCCCACGGCGCTCTCCTGAGATCCGCTGACGGCGACCGTGGAACCGTTCCAGGTGCTGACCGACGCCGTCGGCGTCACGGAGGAATCCAGCCGGAACGCCGAGTAGTCATTGCCGGGGAACTTGGCACCGATCACAGTGCCCAGGGCCGAGCCCTTGAAGGTGAAGCCGCTGTTGTTGACCACGCAGTGGCCGGCGGAGACCATGGCATTGCGGCCCGAACCGTCCCGCGCGGTGAATCCGACGGAACAGACATAGGCTTCCCCGTTCTCCAGGAACGAGTACTCTTCCCCGCCCGCCATCGACGCCGCGGCCTTCGGGACGCCACCGGTTTCGGAGACCGCGGCGCCAAGCTTCCTCGCCTGGGCGATGGCCTTCCGGGTTCCGGCATCGGAGCTTCCCGCAGCCACGGAGACGCTCACCGTGTTGTTCTCGACCTCGTCTCCCCAGCTGACGAAACCGGGAGCAGTCTTGGCCAGGTCCGCGATCTTCGTCTTCAGAGCGTCCAGAGCCGCCTGGCTCCTGGCGACGCGGCGAGGTTGGGCGCCCGCGTCGCGGACGCGCTGCGCAGCGGCGTCGCTGGTGACGCCGACGACGAGCGCGTCCCCGTCGATCCAGGCTCCGGCGGCCTGCGCCGGGGAAAGGCTCTTCTGGAGTCCGAGAGCCGTGGCGCTGAGACTGCGCTCGTGCTCGAAAATCTGATGTGCCCGCTCGGTGGAGACGCCGAGATGGCGGCCCAGCGCCTCATCCGCCTGGCTGTATCCCGGCCCTGCACCGGGTGAGGAGACGGCCTGCGTCGGTGCCGCGGCCAGCTGGGTGATGCCGAACCCGAGTGCGCAGGCCATGAGCCCGGCAGCGAGGGTGGATTTCTTGCGAAGAGTCATGGGGAGACCTTTCCTGGGGGGACTGCCGGCGGCACCGCCTTCCGCGGCGGCGCCTGTTCCGACGGAACCCTCCAAGACTTAGTGACAAAATGAGTCAGGTCAAGTGTCGTACTTTGTCTAATTGGTAAAGCCGACTCGGCCGGCTCCAGACGGACCGGCGGCAAGGGCCTGCTGCGGCTGTCCGTGCGGGAGCCACGCCGGGGACGGCGGCCCGGAACGGCGGGCGATTCCGGGTCTGATCCGGCCCCCAGGTTTGGAAGGCGCGTCCGCGCTGTGAAACACTTTGCGTCAGGGAAGGTTGTCCGAGCGGCCGAAGGAGCTGGTCTTGAAAACCAGTAGGCGGTAACCCCGTCTCATGGGTTCAAATCCCATACCTTCCGCGGATGAGGGCCCCCGAACCATCAGGTTCCGGGGCCCTTTTTCTCTGCCCTCGCCTCGCGCGGCAATCCACTCCTCCGGCAGTCGGCCGCCCCGACCGGCGAGAGTTCACACAATGCCCAGCCGCAGACCGTTGAAGAATGTCAGACCCCGGGATTAGCGTCATCAGTATCAGGGCACACGGGCACGGCCCATCCTGATCCGTCGGCGCACGGCGGCACTCTCCAAGAAAGCGAGCGCACCATGACCACCCCTACTTTCGCCCCCGGTGATCCTTGCTGGGCAGACCTGATGACGGACGATGTCGAAGGGGCCAAGAAGTTCTACGGCGAACTCCTCGGCTGGACCTTCGAAAGCGGTGACGAGGAGAAGTACGGCGGCTACGTGACCGCCTCCAAGAACGGCCAGCAGGTGGCCGGCATCATGGCCAAGCAGCCGGATCAGGAAGGGATGCCCAACACGTGGGGCATCTACCTCAAGAGCGAGGACGCCGAAGCCACTTCCGCCGCGATCGCCGAGGCTGGCGGCCAGGTGTTCGTCCCGCCCATGACGGTTCCGGACATGGGCGTCATGGCCATCGCCGTGGATCCGTCCGGCGCCTTCGTGGGCGTCTGGGAACCGCTCAGCCATGGCGGCTACGGCCTGGTCAACGAACCCGGCGCCGTGGGCTGGCACGAACTCGCCAGCCGGAACTATGACGCCGCCGTGGACTTCTACCGCAAGGCCTTCGGCTGGGACATCTCCGTCATGGAGGACACCGAGGACTTCCGCTACAGCACCCTCGGTGAAGGTGACGAAGCCCGCGCGGGTCTGTTCGACGCCGCTGCGTTCCTTCCCGAGGGTGTCCCGTCCAATTGGCTGATCTACCTCGTGGTGGAGAACGCCGACGAGGCCGCCCGCAAGGTCACAGAACTGGGCGGCCAGGTCCTCGAAGAGCCGCGCGATGACCCCCACGGCCGCCACGCCAGGGTCGCCGACCCGTCGGGTGCGGTCTTCATGCTGCACCAGTCGCTGGTCTGAGCCCGGCACCCGTCCTGCGCCGCCGTCGCCCACCCGGGCGGTGGCGGCGCAGGATTTTTTTCGCCCCGAATCCTGAAACAACAGTTTCTTTTCCCGGCAACCCGGAGTTAACTCTCTCTTGGTGGACTAGGCTCCGGACCCCTCGCGTTTCCTGCTGGACCGGTCCGGACAACCAGACCACCACAGGACACCGGATCACACCGATCTCTGGACAGAAAGAACCCCATGAATCACTCGCTTGCGAAAGCAACCCTGGGGAGTGCCCTGACCGCCGCCTTGCTTGCGGCACCCTTGGCGACGACACCGGCCTTCGCGCTGGTCAACACCGTCGCCGCACCGGGCACCTCCTCCGTCATCATCGACGAGGCCTATCTGAGCGGAGGCAGCGCAGGGGCTGCCTTCCGCAACAAGTTCGTGGAGCTGTACAACTCCTCGGACACACCGGTATCCCTGGACGGCTGGTCCCTCCAGTACCGTTCCGGCACCGGGACCGCCGCCCCGAACTCGGTCACCGCGCTGAAGGGCAGCATCCCCGCCAAGGGGACCTTCCTCATCAAGGGCGGAAGCAACAACGCCGGCTCCACGGCCGCCGAGCTTCCCACTCCTGACCAGGACGCGCCGTCGTTCAATCCGTCCGGCACCACCGGGACGGTCATCCTGGCCCGCCAGGCCACGGCCCTCAGCGGCCTGGGCACCGGCAGCCAAGTGGAACCGACCGATGTGGCCGATCTGCTCGGCTACGGCACCAGCAACACCTTCGAGGTCAAGGCCGCCACCGCGCCGTCCTCCAACACGGATGTCAAGGCGCTGACCCGCAGCAACCACGCGGACAGCAATGACAACTCCGCGGACTTCAGCCTCAGCACCGCGATCACCCCGACGCCGTCCACCGGCACCGGGACCCCGGAACCGACACCCACCCCCACGCCGACACCCACACCGACCCCGGGTGGTACCGCCACGATCGCGGAGATCCAGGGCACCGGCGCCACCAGCCCGCTGGTGGGCCAGAGCGTCACCACCAAGGGCAAGGTCACGGCCCGCTACTCCGCAGGTGGCCTGAACGGCTACTACATCCAGACCCCGGGCAGCGGCGGCGATCTCAGCGAGGACAGCCACAAGGCCTCCGACGCGGTCTTCGTGTACTCACCCTCCACGGTGGGCTCCGTGGCGATCGGCGACTATGTGCAGGTCTCCGGGACGGTCAGCGAGTACTTCGGCCAGACCCAGGTGAACGTCACCGACTCCGCCTCGCTGTCGAAGCTCAGCGAAGCCGCGCCCGAGGTCAAGGCGACGCACTTCACCCTCCCGGCCAGCGAGACGTTCCGCGAGTCCCTTGAGGGCATGCTTCTGGCCCCCTCCGGCGACTACACGCTCTCCGACAACTTCTACCTGAACCAGTACGGCGAACTCAGCCTCTCCAGCGGCAAGACGCCCGCGGTGCAGCCGAACGCCGTCGCACCCTACGGCAGCGCCGAAAACAAGGCCGTGGCCGAGGACAACCAAGCGCGCACCATCAAGCTGGACGACGGCGCCACCACCAACTTCCTCTCCAACGCCGCCACCAAGGCGCTGCCCCTGCCATACCTGACCACCAAGGACCCCGTCCGGGTGGGCGCCCCCGTGACGTTCAAGACCAACGTCGTCCTGGGCTACGGCAACAACGCCTGGCGATTCGAGCCTCTGGAACAGCTGACCCCGGCCAACGCGGACACCGTGCAGCCGGTGGCGTTCGGCAACACCCGCGCGGATGTGCCCAACGCCGTGGGCGGCAACCTGAAGCTGGCCTCCTTCAACGTCCTGAACTACTTCCCCACCACGGGTGACAGCCTGAGCGGCTGCCAGTACTACACGGACCGCGACGGCGCGCCCGTCACCGTCAAGGGCGGCTGCGACGCCCGTGGCGCCGCCACCGCGGAGAACTTCAAGCGCCAGCAGGCCAAGATCGTGGCCGCGATCAACAGCTCCGGCGCCGATGTGGTGACCCTCATGGAGGTGGAGAACTCCGCCAAGTTCGGCAAGACCCGCGATGACGCGCTGTCCAAGCTGGTCACGGCTCTCAACGAGGCCAAGCCTGGCACCTGGGACTACGTCCGCAGCCCGGCCACTCTGCCTCCGCTGACCGACGAAGACGTCATCCGTACCGCCTTCATCTACAAGAAGGCCGTGGCCGAGCCCGTGGGCGAGTCCATCATCCACAACGACACCACGGCCTTCGCCAACGCCCGCAAGCCGCTGGCCCAGGTGTTCAAGCCCGTGGGCGGAACCAAGGCCCAGGAATTCATCGCCGTGGCCAACCACTTCAAGTCGAAGAGCTCCGCCGCCACACCGGACGACACGGACAAGGGGCAGGGTGCTTCCAACCTCGCCCGCGTGGCCGAGTCCAAGTCCCTCCTGGGCTTCGTGAACACCCTCACCGAGGACAAGGGCACCGACAAGGTCTTCCTGATCGGCGACTTCAACTCCTACGCCAAGGAGGATCCGCTCAACGTCTTGACCGAGGCCGGGTTCGTCAACCAGGACGCCAAGGCCAAGAACGCCGATGGCAGCCAGAAACACTCCTACCTCTTCAGCGGTCAGGTGGGCTCCCTGGACCACATCTTCGCCTCCCCGTCCGCCGACGCCATGGTCAACGGCGCGGACATCTGGAACATCAACTCCGTGGAGTCCGTGGCCCTGGAGTACAGCCGCTGGAACTACAACGCCACGGACTTCTACACCGCGGACCAGTACCGCTCCAGTGACCACGATCCGGTGATCGTGGGCCTGAACACCACCCCGGCGCCCACCAGCACCGAAGTGAACCTGCTCGGCGTGAACGACTTCCACGGCCGCATCGACACCAACACCGTCAACGTGGCGGGCACCCTGGAAAAGCTCCGTGCGGCGGCCACCCCGGGCAGCACCGCCTTCGTCTCCGCCGGTGACAACATCGGGGCCTCCCTCTTCGCCTCCTCGATGGCGAAGGACCAGCCGACCATCGACGTGCTGAACGCCCTGGGGCTCACCGCCTCCGCGGTGGGCAACCACGAGTTCGACGGCGGCTGGGCCGATCTGCGCGACCGTGTGATCGCAGGCGGCTCCAACGCGAAGTTCCCCTACCTGGGCGCGAACGTCTACAAGAAGGGCACTCAGGAGCCGGTCCTCCCCGAATACCAGATCCTGGAACTCAACGGCGTGAAGGTGGCCGTGGTGGGAGCCGTGACCCAGGAGGTCCCCTCCCTGGTCACGCCGGCCGGCATCGCCGATCTGGACTTCGGCGACCCCGTCGACGCCGTCAACCGCGTGGCCACCAAGATCAAGGACGGCAAACTCGCCGACGTGATCGTGGCCGAGTACCACGAGGGAGCCGGAGCGGGCACCCCGGACGGAGCCACCCTCCAGCAGGAGATCGCCGCCGGCGGCGCCTTCGCCAAGATCGTGAACGGGACCAGCCCCGACGTCAGTGCCATCTTCACCGGCCACACCCACAAGGAATACGCCTGGGACGGCCCCGTCCCCGGCCAGGACGGCAAGACCCGCCCCGTGGTCCAGACCGGCAGCTACGGAGCCAACATCGGCCAGATCGAGCTGACCGTGGACCTGGCCACCAAGCAGGTCTCCGCCTACTCCGCCCGTAACGTCGCCCGCACCACGGATGCCCCCGCCGACCTCATCGCCGCGTACCCGCGGGTGAAGCAGGTGGACACGATCGTGAAGAAGGCGCTCGCGGACGCCGCCGTCGTCGGCAATCAGCCGGTGGGCAAGGTGACCAAGGACATCACCACCGCCTTCACCAAGGACCCGGCCACGGGCGCCCCCGTGCGTGATGACCGTTCCAGCGAGTCCACCCTGGGCAACCTGGTGGCCGACTCACTGGTGGCCTCGCTCAAGGACTCCTCGGTGGGCGGTGCGGAGATCGGCGTGGTCAACGCCGGCGGTCTGCGCAACGAGCTGTACTACGGCACGGACGGCACCATCACCTACGCTCAGGCCAACGCGGTGCTGCCGTTCGTGAACAACCTCTGGACCACGTCCCTCACGGGCACCCAGTTCAAGGCGCTCCTGGAGCAGCAGTGGCAGACCAACGCGGACGGCACCGTGCCCAGCCGCCCCTACCTGCAGCTGGGCCTGTCCAAGAACGTGAACTACAGCTACGACGCCGCCCGCCCCGCAGGTGACCGCGTGTCCTCCGTCTGGGTCAACGGTCAGCCGCTGGACCCGGCCAAGTCGTACCGGATCGGGACGTTCAGCTTCCTGGCCACCGGTGGTGACAACTTCCGGATCTTCAAGGAAGGTGCCAACACCCGAGATTCCGGTCTGGTGGACCGGGACGCCTGGATGGCCTACCTCAAGGCCAACTCGCCGGTGTCCCCGGACTTCGCCCGCCGCAGCGTGGCCGTGGTGAACTCCACCCCCGCCAGCGTCAAGGCCGGGGAGAAGATCCAGGCCGCGGTGTCCAAGCTGGACCTCACCTCTCTGGGCAGCCCGGTGAACGCCTCCCTGCAGGCCACCTTCACCGACGCGGCCGGCAAGGCCACCGTGCTCGGCACCGTCCCGGTCTCCGGCGGGGCTGCCACCGTCAGCCTGGCGGTCCCCGCCGGCGCTGCGGCGGGTGCGGGCGTTCTGCAGCTGAAGGCCGCCGAATCCGGCACCACGGTCAAGCTGAGCGTCACCGTCGCCAAGACGGATGTGCCCCAGCCGACGTGCACCAAGCCGGTCCCCCCGAAGAACTGGTGGGACGTGGCGGGCTGGGCGAAGTACGCCCTGGCCTGGATCGGCTACCTCGCGTGCATCGTGAAGGGCTGACCGCCCGTCACCTGAGGTGATGGTGCAAGGGCCGGTTCCGATCGCGGATATGCGATCGGAACCGGCCCTTGTCTGTTGTTCCGACGAGGTGTTCCGGGCACCCGAGCAGGCACGCGGCCAGGCCGCCATCACGAACGGAGCGCCCCGGGCCGGCGCCCCGGGACGGCTTGCCCGCATACCCCGGGCCGGTGTCTCAGAGGGTGTCCAGCACCGCCCTGGCGATCTCATCCGCGTCCCGCAGGGTCCGCTGCCCGCTGCGGAACAGCTCGGTGGCCTGGCCGTCCGCCCCGGCGGAGAAGGCTTCGGCGGCGATCGCCACGCCCCACTGGACCGCGGAGAGCTGAAGGCTCAGCACATGCAGATCCTCCTGGACCTCGCCGTTGCCGGCCACCGCCCGATACGGGTGCGCCACCACGTCCAGACCGGAGGCCTCCGTGGGGCCGCCTTCCGGCCGCATCATGAGCCGGGTCCGGACCAGGCCGTCCTCCAGCAACTGACGCAGCAACGGGGACGCCGCGGCGGAGACCCGGTTGGCGGGGGCCAGGGCCTCCACCAGGGTGCGGGCCTGGACCTCGCCGCCATCCACCCAGGGGGACGACGCCCGGAACAGGCCGGTGGTCCGGTCCACCCCGAAGCGCGGTTCGGGCCCCAGGAAATGCACCACTCCGGCCCGGACCAACGCGGCCAGCTGTTCGATGCGCAGAGCCGGAGGGCCGCTGGCCAGGCCCTCCACCAGTGCTTCGAAACGGCCCCGCAGCTCCGTCACCCAGGACTCCTCGGTGATGCCGCCATCGGCCACCGCGTCCTTGAGGAGGGAGCGCCCCGCGTGCAGGATGAGCACCGCGCTTTTGACCGGGTCCTTCTCCCCGGCCGCGGAACGGCGCACATCCTCGTCCAGAGTCCGCACCACGGCCTCGTCGAAGGCTTCCGGCGACTCGAAGCGCTGCAGGGCGAAGGGGGCCGCGAGCGCGCGCAGGTTCAGCCGCAGGGGTTCCGGGACACACTTCTCGATCAGCGCGGTGACCGGGAGCATCCAGTCCTCCGGGCTGTGCGCATGGGGCCTGAGCAGTTCCTTCAGCTGATCGAGGAACTCAGAGGCATCCCGGATCGCATTGGGGTCGGAGGTGACCAGGGCGTCGTAGTAGGCCCAGAGCACATCGCGTTGCAGCAGAGGCCAGAGGTCGTGTCCGAAACCGGGTTTGACGCCGGAACGCCGGAAACGCTGGATCGCGCCCTCCGTGAGGTACCTGAGGGTGCGTTCTTTCGGGTAGTAGCTGGAGATCTGCGCCTTCGCCTTGTACGGTCCGCCACGACGGCTGGCCGCATGGATGACCGGTTCCCGTCCGCCGGGCACGTAGTGCAGCACGCCGTCGCGCCGTTCGAAGCGCCCGCCACGGCCCTCGGTGAGCTGACCCATGACATCGAAGAAGTTCAGGCCCATGCCGCGGATGAGCACGGGCTCGCCGCCCGGCACGAGCGACCAGTCCACATCGGCCGGGCAGGCGGGTGGGAAGTAGCTGAGCCCGAGTTCCTGCGCGGCACGGTACAGCTCCCGCTGTTCCGGGTTGAGCTGTGCCGGGACGTGCCCCAGGGCCAGCACCACCCGGTCCGCGGCGATCCTCCCCTCGTGGAGCTCGACGGTGAATCCTGCGGTGCCGGTCCGCCGCACGGCATGCGCCTCGGCACGGTGCCGCACCAGGTGGAACCCCTCCAGAAGAGGGTCGGCATCGATCCGGCCGACGACGGCGGCGAGCGTCTCCTGGAGGTAGCGCCCGTACAGCGCGCGGCTGGGGAAGGTGTCCGCCGCGAGGGCGGCCAGCTCGGCACGCTCCCCCGCACTGAGGCGGGAGGCCGCGGCGTCGTCGTCCGCCGGCGTCTCACCGCCCACGGTGCTGACCGAGGCGCGCCACTGGTTGAAGCTGCCCCCGGCCAGTGCGGGCGCCAGTTCCGGGTCCTCGGGGATGAGGGTGGGGAAGAAGCTCTGCGTGTTCATGAGGAACAGGCGGGACTGGCCGGGCCGCCAGACGTGTCCGGAACCCGCCGGATAGGGGTCCACGAGGTGCACTTCCAGGCGGGAGGAGGCGCTCAGCGCGCCGCTCTCCCGGCGGGCCTTCCAGTTCGCGGCCAGACGCTCCAGGACACTGCTGCCACGCGGCCCAGCACCGATCACCACCACACGTCGCACCGATTCCCCTGACATGGGATAAGCCTAATGGGCCGGGGACCCGCACCGGCTCCGGGAAGTGCGCCCTTGACGGGCCGGTCGCGCAAACCGGGGGACCGGCCGCGGCGGCCTCTGTCTAGGATGAATCCATGACGGCACATGACGCGGTGGACGAGAACATCTGGCTGGAAGAGATCCATGGGGAGGAGCCGCTCGCCTGGGTCCGGGAGCAGAACGCCCGGAGCGAGGAGGTCCTGGACGATGCCGAATTCCATGGCCTGCAGGAGCGCCTGCTGGAGGTCCTGGACTCGACGGACCGCATCCCCATGGCCGGCAAACGGGGTCAGTGGTACTACAACTTCTGGCGGGATGCGGAGCACCCCAAGGGCCTGTGGCGCAGGACCTCCTGGGAGAGCTACCTGACGGCCACCCCGGAATGGGATGTGCTGCTCGACCTCGACGCGCTGGCCGCGGAGGAAGGCGCCGAGTGGGTCTGGCACGGGGCTACGTTCCTCCGCCCGGCCCCCGGCGAGGAGTGGCGGCACGCCATGATCGGGCTCTCCCCCGATGGCGGTGATGCGGTCACCTACCGCGAGTTCGATCTCGAATCGCGCGCCTTCCTGCCGGAAGGTTTCATCCTGCCGACCGCCAAAGGCCACGTGGGCTGGGAGGGCCAGGACACGCTTCTGGTGAGCACGACGGCGGAAGGGCTGCCCGCCACGCAGTCCTCCTATCCGCGCACGGGCGTCCGCTGGCGCAGGGGCACGCCGCTGGCCGAAGCCGAGCTGCTGTTCGAAGTCCCGGACGACCACATGCTCGCCTCCGTCTCGTGGGATTCCACGCCCGGTTTCGAACGCCTGGCCGCCGTGGACTACGTGGACTTCTTCAATGACGAGATCTCCCTGTGGCGGGACGGCGCCTGGGCACGGCTCGACAAGCCGGGCACCGTGAACGCCGCCTGGCATCACGAATGGGTCCTGTTCCGGCCGCGCGATCCGTGGACCGTGGGCGGCGCCGAATACGCAGCGGGGTCACTTCTGACGGCACGGCTCGACGACTGGCTGGACGGATCCCGCGCACTGACCGTCCTGTTCGAGCCGGATGCCCGGACCTCCCTGCAGTCGTACAGCTGGACCCGGAACCACCTGCTGCTGAACCTGCTGGTGGACGTGTCCTCCCAGATCAGGGTCCTCACTCCCCCGTCGTCCCAGGACGGCGACTGGTCCTCCGAGCTCCTGGACGCCTGCCCTCCGCTGCACGATGTGAACGCCTACGCCGTGGACGACGAAGACGAGGCGGAGGGGGATGACTACTGGCTGGTGGCCACCGGATTCCTCACACCCACCACGCTGACGCGTGGCACCGTGGGCGGCGGGCACACCGAGGTCAAGCGCGCGCCGTCGTTCTTCCAGGAGGACGACTACGCCGTGGAGCAGCACTTCGCAGTGTCCGCGGACGGCACCCGGGTGCCGTACTTCCAGGTGGCCCGCAAGGACCTGGTGCTGGACGGCGCCAATGTCACCCAGTTGAGCGGCTACGGCGGCTTCGAAATCTCGCGGACCCCGGCCTACAGCGGCACCGTGGGCCGTGCGTGGCTGGAGCGCAGCGGCGTGTACGTGGTGGCGAACATCCGCGGCGGCGGGGAGTACGGGCCCGCCTGGCACACGGCCGCGCTGCAGGCGAAGCGCCACCGGGCCTACGAGGACTTCGCCGCCGTGGCGAAGGACCTGGTGAGCCGCGATGTGACCTCGCCGAAGCTCCTGGGCTGCGCCGGAGGCTCGAACGGCGGGCTCCTGGTGGGCAATATGCTCACGCAGTACCCGGAGCTGTTCGGCGCGGTGTCCTGTGGCGTGCCGCTGCTGGACATGCGCCGGTACACGAAGCTCTCCGCCGGCGCGTCCTGGATCGCCGAGTACGGGGACCCGGAGGACCCGGAGCAGTGGGAGTTCATCAAGACCTTCTCGCCCTACCACCTGCTGCGCGACGCCGTCGACTACCCGCACACGTTCATCTGGTCCAGCACCTCCGATGACCGCGTGGGTCCGGTCCAGGCGCGGAAGATGGCGGCCCGGATGCAGGCGATGGGCGTGCCGAACGTCTGGTACCACGAGACGATCGAGGGCGGCCACGCCGGGGCCTCCGACAACCGGCAGGCCGCGGCACTTCAGGCCCGTAATCAGCACTTCCTGTGGAAGGCGCTGACCGGCCAGTTGCCGGGCTGAGCCCGGACGTTTTCTCCCGCTCGTGAGGCGCCGATCGAGCAGGCAGGGGTCCCCGGCCGGGGAACTGTGACCGGGGAGGCTGCACGGCGCAGCCGGGCAGCCTCCTGAGGCTCAGGATCGTGCCCGGCTGGCGTCTCACGAGGGCAGCGCGGAGGGGGCTGCGTCGTTTTGCGTTGCGGCGAGCGCTTCGGTACTCTTGCATGGCTAGCAAATAGCAAGGAGACGTGCCAGAGCGGCCGAATGGACTTCACTGCTAATGAAGGGTCGGGGTTAAACTCGACCGGGGGTTCAAATCCCCCCGTCTCCGCCATGCGATGCACAAGGAACCCCTGGTAAGCGAAAGCTTGCCGGGGGTTCCTTGTTTTCCGGGACACAGGCAGTCCGTGCTCCCCGCGCCGAGTTCGGGGGGTCGCTCCGGGCTCGGTGGCTGCATCCACCGCAGTCGGAACGACCCCCCGACCTCGGCGGAAGGCCGGTCCGCCGCGCCAGGGTGTCTCTCGATTCGCGGCCTCAGAGCACCGTGGTCCGGGACAGCGACAGGTTCTTGGTCTCGCGGAAGAAGAGAGTCACCACGACCGCCGAGATCACAGCGATCCCCACCAGGTAGAACGCAGGGGCCAGGGGTGTGCCGAAGCCCGCCACCAGGCCGGTGGCCACGAACGGCGCCGTTCCGCCGAACAGGACGTAGGCCAGGGTGTACCCGATCGCCGAACCAGAGGCCCGCACCGAGGACGGGAACATCTCCACCAGGGCCGGGACGTTGGAGGTGCCGATCACCGCCACCAGGGCGCCGAGCACACTGGTGCCCAGAATCGCCCAGCCCAGCCCCATCGGCATGATGGCGAAGGCGGGGAGAGTCACCACCACGAAGCCGAGGCACGCCGTCAGCAGCAGGGGCTTCCGGCCGAAACGGTCACTGGCCCGTGCCGCGAGCGGGCAGACCGCGGTGTAGACCAGCATGGCCACCATGCTGGTGATCATCGAGTCGGTGCTGGTGTAGTGCAGGCTGGACGTCATGTAGGAGATCATGTAGCTGCTCATGAGGTAGTAGGCCACGGCATTGGTGATGCTGTACCCGAAGAGCGTGAAGATCTGCCGGGCGCACAAGCGGACGGCATCGCGCAGCGGCGCCTTCGCCACCGCACCCTTCTTCTCCAGATTCCGGAACACCGGGGTGTCGTCCACCCGCGAACGGATGTAGAGACCGATCAGGCCGAGCGGGGCGGCCAGCAGGAACGGGATCCGCCAGCCCCACGCCTGGAGATCCGCGGCGCTGAGGTTCGCCGTGATCGCGGCACCCACCAGGGCACCCGCCACGGAGGCCAGTCCCACGGTGGCGGGGATGACGCTCGCATAAGTGGCGCGCTTGCCCGCCGGGGCGTACTCCACGATGAACGCCGAGGAGCCGGTGTACTCGCCACCCGTGGTGAAGCCCTGGATGGCCCGGAAGAGGAACAGCAGGATAGGCGCCCACACCCCGATCACGGCGAACGGCGGGAGGATGCCGATGCAGAACGTGGCGGCGCTCATGATCAGCACGCACAGGCCCAGCATCTTGTTGCGGCCGATCCGATCCCCGTAGCGGCCGAAGAACGCCGCCCCGATCGGACGGGCGATGAAACCGCCCGCGAAGATCGCCCACACGGCCAGCAGAGCCGCCGTCGTCGAATAGCTGGGGAAGAAGAGCTTGGCGATCGTCACGGACATCACCGCATAGGCGGCGGAGTCGAACCATTCGACGAAGTTGCCGATGGCGGCAGCGGCGGCCACGCGCTTGAGGTTCTGCCGCGAGGGGACGCCGGCGCCCAGGGGCTGCTCGGTGAGAGTGTTCATGAAGCGGGTCCTTCGCGTCGGGAGGAAGAGGTGGCGTCCCCGGCCAGGGCACGCAGCTGAGCGCGCTGCACCTTGCCGGTGGCCGACTTGGGGAGTTCGGGGAGGTACTCGATGAAGCGCGGGTAGGCGAAGCGGGAGAAGTGCTCCTTCACGTGGGCCACGATCTGCTCCTCCAGTTCCCGCCCGCCGTCATGACCGGGAGCCAACTCGATCCAGGCCTTGATGGACTGGCCCCGGACGGGATCGGGCACACCGGTCACGGACACATCCCGCACGGCGTCCAGTTCCCGGATGACCGCTTCGAGTTCGTAAGGCCCCACGCGGTACCCGGAGGTCTTGATGACGTCATCCGTGCGTCCCAGGAACCAGAAGTAGCCATCCTCGTCCTGGTAGGCCTGGTCCTTGGTGTGATACCACTCGCCACCGAACGACTCGGCGGACGCGTCCGGCATGTTCCAGTATCCCAGCGGGAACTGCGGATTGCTCCGGGCACGGAGGCAGATCTCGCCCGTCTCACCCTGGGGGACCTCCTGCTCCTGTGCATCCAGGAGCCTCACGTCCCAGCCGGGCAGGGGCCGGCCCATGGAGCCCGCCTTCACGGGCACGTCCGGGAAGTTCCCCAGCAGCGGGTAGGACTCCGTGGACCCGTAGTAGTCCATCAGCGTCACGCCGAACTGCTCCTGGAACCAGTCGATCAGGTCCGGGGTGAGCGGCTCATTGGAGGAGCACACCGTCCGCAGGGCTTGCGGGAAACGGGTTCCGGCGTCCGGCACGTCCTCACGCATCTTGCGCAGGAAGGTCGGGTTGACCAGCGCGCTGCTGACACCGTGGCGGGCCATGCTCTCCAGCAGGGCGGCGGGTTCGAAGCCCGCGGCGGGCCGGAACACCAGGTGCGTGGCGCCGAGCCGGAGCGGCCCCATCAGCTTGGCCATGGACCAGGCCCAGTCCCCGGCCCCGTAGAAGACGTCGCCATCACCGATCCGGTGGCAGTGCTCGAATTCGTTGTGGCCCAGGAGGGTCCGGTGCGCGTGCACGATCCCCTTGGCCCGGCCCGTGGTGCCGGAAGTGTAGAAGATCAGGGCGGGGTCATCGGCGCGGGTGTCCACGCTCTGGAACTCCGTGGGCGCCTGGGCGATCTCCGGGCTGTCGATGTCGATGAAGACGCCCTGGAATCCTTCGAAGAGGTGCCGGGCCGAAGCCTCGGCGATGATCACCTGCGCGCCGCTGTCCTCCAGGCGGAACCGGATGGGCTCCCTGGCCCAGAGCAGCGACATGGTGACCAGCACCGCCCCGGTGCGCAGCACCCCGAGGTATGCGGCGGCCGTGTCCGCGCGCTGCGGCAGCAGGACGGCCACGCGGTCCCCCTGGCGGACCCCGGACGCGGCCAGGGTCGCCGCGATCTGTCGGGACCGGTCCTGGATCTCGCCCCAGAGGATCTCCCGCTGACCTTCGACGGCGGAATCCAGGATGATGGCGCGCTTGTCCCGCGGGTGCCGGTCCGCGACGTCGACCGCCATGTTGTAGAACTCCGGAACCTCCCAGCGATGGGTGTCCAGCAACTGGGCGTAGCGGTCCGTGGTGGGCTGAGCGGTCATGGTTCAGCCCTTGCGCGCGGCCAGGAAACGGGCCATCTCACGCTGCGGCTCACCCGTGCCGTAGGCCTCACGGTGGACGCGCTTGGCCTCGGACATGGCATCGCTCAGATCATCCTCCTCCAGGCTCCGCAGGCGGCTCTTGGTCAGCCGGACGGCTCCCGGGGGAAGGAGGCTCAGGCGTGCGGCGAGCTCCTGCGCGTAGCTGAGCACCTCGCCGTCGTCTGCCAGGTAGTTCAGCAGGCCCAGGCGGTGCGCCTCGGCGGCGTCCACCAGTTCGCCCGTGAGGACGAACTGGGAGGTCTTGGACTTGCCGAGGATGCTCCACATGGCCCAGATGCCGGTGATGCTGGGGATGCCGGAGAGCACCTCAGGCTGGCCCATGCGGACGCCGGAGTCGCCCACGCGCAGATCCGTCAGAAGCGCCACCTGGAAGCCGGAGCCCGCGGCGACTCCGTTGACGGCGGCGATGGTGATCTGATCCAGGTCGCGCACGGCACGGTAGAGGCGGTCGAAGCCGTCGATCCACGCTTCGGCGGACTCATGGTCCTCCGGGTTCATCGACGCGGTCTCGCCGAGATCCTGGCCGGCGCAGAAGGCACGGCCGCTGCCGGTGAGGATGACGGTGCGGACGTCCTGGTTCCCCTTCAGGCCTTCCAGGTATCCGATCAGCTCGCCGCGCATGGATTCGGTCCAGGCGTTGAGTTTCTGCGGGCGGTTGAGGGTGATGACGGCCGTCTGGCCGGTGACTTCGAAGAGGACGTCCTGGGACATGGTGTTCCTTTGCTCGGTGGGCTTTCATCCATCAGAGCACCGGGGAATGTGACGCGTCTAACATCAAAATCCACTCGCCTTGATATCAAACTGATATGGTCGCCCGATGGAACTCCACCACCTCCGCTACTTCGTGGTGCTCAGCGAGGAACTTCACTTCGGCCGCGCGGCACAGCGTCTGCACATGGCGCAGCCGCCACTGTCGCAGCGGATCAAGGCCCTGGAGAAGGAACTGGGGGTACTGCTGTTCCATCGGCGGCGGACCGGCGTGGAGCTGTCCGAGGCCGGGGCTCTGCTACTGGAGCATGCCCGCGCCGTGCTGGAGGACGTGGCGATGGCACAGGAGTCGATCCGCCGCATACGGCCCGGCGCCAGCGGGGTTCTGCAGGCCGCGGTGCCGCCGGACACCAATCCCCGCGCGCTCCAGACCACCATCGCCGCGTTCGCGCGCGCCATCCCGGATGTGCTGCTGAACCTGCACGAGCTGACCACGGTGGAACAGATCGAACGGCTGCGGGACGGGGAGCTCGACGCCGCCGTGGTGCGTCATCCGCTGAGCGCCGTGGGGTTTGAATCGGGCCCCGTGCTGTCACGCCCGCTGGGAGTGCTCCTGAACGCCGGGCATCCGCGCGCGGGCCAGGACAGCGTCGAATTGCGGGAACTGCAGGGTGATCCCCTGCTCATCTTCCCCCGTCATATGGCGCCGCCCCTGTACGACGCGTTCCTCCAGAGCTGCCGGGACGGCGGGTACCTCCCGGCCGCGATCGTGCACGCCAGGAACCAGCACTTCACGCACGGCCTCATCCTGGCCGGGCGCGGGGTGCATTTCAATGAGGAGCCGTGGACTCCGTTGCCCGAGGGGATCGTCTGGCGCCCGCTCTCCGGCAGCCCGCTCGCCTGGCAGACGTCCGTGCTCTGGCTGAAGAGCCGGGGTTCCTCCGAGATCGATGCGTTCGTTGCCGCCGTCGGGGAGGGACTCCGGGCCGGAGGGCACCGTTGAGTGCCGCCCCGGCCCGCCGTCTCAGCTGAAGTGCACGACGACGCCGCGCGCCCCCAGGCCGGCGACCTCGCCGGAGTCTCCCCCGGCCTCCGCCGCACCCCCGCCCGGCCGATCGGCACCCTCGCTCAGGGAGACACTGAGGACGCCGTCGGCGTCCTGGGACCAGCCGGTGACGCCGGCGCCGCCGAGGGCGCCCACGGCGGCGACCTGGCGGGACAGCGGGATACGGAGAGCGGGGACGGGCCCGTCCAGGGTCAGCAGGTTCAGGCGGCCCGGCCCGGGTGATTCCGTGCCGCGCCGGCTCCCGGCCCCGGCGCCGGCCCCGGCGGCGGTCTCAACGCCGTCCCGGGACGACGCCTCGGTCAGCCACCAGGTGGTGCCCTGGTACTCCCAGCTCTCGGCGAGCCCGTTGCCGGGGACCAGGCCTTCGGAGACGGCACGGGTCCCGTACAGGGCGGGCCCGAACTCCTCCATCCAGGCGCCGATGACCTCCAGAGCCGCCCGGATGGACGGCGGGATGGCTCCGGTGGGGTCCGGACCGACGCCCAGGAGGAGGTTTCCTCCGCGCGCCACCACCTTCACGAGCATGTCCACCACCTCGCGGGGATCCTTGGCCTGCTCATCCGGGGAGAGCGAGGTCCAGTTCTCCGAGAGGGTGACGCAGGATTCCCACGGGTAGGCGGGACGGTGGTCCGGGATCCGCTGTTCCGGGGTGCGGTAGTCCTCGTTGGGTCCGTGCACCTCACGGTCCACCACCAGGATGCCGGGCTGGAGTTCCCGGGCCCGGGCGGCGATCCGGTCGATGTCTATCGGCTCGAACGGTGCGAAGACCCAGCCCGCATCCAGCCAGAGCACGTTGACGGGGCCGTAGCCGCTGAGAAGTTCTTCGATCTGGGCGTGGGTGAAGTCCACGAAGCTCTGCCAGCGTTCGGGCTCCGCGTCGGCGTCGTAGTTGTGGAAGCGGTCCACGGTCTTGCCGTCCGGGGACCAGTACCCCGGGTGGTTCCAGTCCGCTTTCGAGAAGTAGACGCCGGTTTCCAGGCCCTGGGCACGGAACGCGTCGAAGGTCTCGGCGAGGACGTCCCGGCCCATCGGGACGTCCGGGGCGGTGACTTTGAAGCCGGAGTGGGCCGTGTCGAACATGTTGAAGCCGTCGTGGTGTTTGGAGGTGAACACCAGGTACTTCGCACCGGCCTTCCGGGCCAGCAGCGCCCAGTCCTGGGGCTGGTAGTCCTGGCCGGTGAAACCGGTGCGCGCGGCCTTGTACTGCTCCTCCCACGCGTCATCGCCACCCTGGAAATCAGGGGGCAGGAGCATCATCTCCTCGTCCCGGGAGCGGCTCAGGGTCCAGCTGTCCCCCAGGCCCTGGGAGGTGTAGATCCCCCAGTGCATGATGATGCCGAACTTGTGGTCCTGCCAGTCCTCCAGCCGGGCACGGCTGAGCGGGTCCGAGGGGAGGCTGTAGCCGGGGTCGTAGGCGTCGACGACGGCACCGGCGGCCAGGCTGGGCTTGAGGGTGGGGAGGGGCGCGCCGTTCTCGGCTGCTGCGGAGGTTTCGTGCTCAGTCACGCTCCCCATCCTTCACCTTGAATCAGTTCCCGTCACCCCTCCGGCGGAGAATGAACGAGTTCGCTCAGCCTGCCAGGGCCAGGACGAAGGGCAGCACCGCTCCAGCGCCGGCCAGCCGGAGCGAACGGCCGGCCACCACCATGGTCCAGCGGGTGTCCACCGAGTCGTCCACCAGCAGGATCGTGGCTCCCGGATTCGCGGCCAGGAACTCTTCGATCGCCGGAGTCGGTCCGAAGCGGTCCCAGACCTCGGCGAGCCGGTAGGCGCTGTTTCCTCTCCGGCCCGGACCGCCCAGCGAGTGCCGGACACCCAGGGAGCCCAGATACGGCATGCGGCCGATCCCGGCGAGCCCGGTGGCCACGGATTCGATCAGCTGTCCGTGCCGCTGGGAGGGGACCGAGACCACTGCCAGCGGACGGTCCTGGCCGCTCCAGGGTTCGGTCCTGGAAGACTCCGGACGGCCCCAGTCGCGGAGCACCGCCACGCAGGCCCGGAGCATGTCCTCCCGGACCGGCGCATCCTCCGCCGAGTCGGCCAGGGCCTCCCGCAGCGGACCACCCCAGCCCAGGTCACTCAATCTGGCGAGCGCCCGGCCCTCCGCCACCGCCTCGGCCGGCGAGATCTTGCCCTTGACGGCGACGCCCAGGCGATCCATGCCGGTGGGCCAGAGGGACCGGGTCTCCACCACGGTGCCCACCTTGTCCAGCTCCGCCGCGGCCGCGTTGAGTGCCTCCCGGCTCACCCCGCTGGGGTACCAGGGGCCGGCGCAGTTGTCGCAGCGTCCGCAGGCATGGGCGTCCGGGTCATCCAGGACCGAGGTGATGAACTCCATCCGGCAGCCGGCCGTCTCCTGGTAGATCACCATGAGGTCCTGTTCCTGAACCCGGGCCTCCGCGATGCGGGCGTAGCGCTCGGCGTCATAGAACCAGCCCTTGCCCGTGGACTGCCAGCCTCCCTGGACGCGCTCCACCGCTCCATCCACGGCCAGTACCTTGAGCAGGAGTTCCAGCCGAGAACGCCCCAGGTCCACCCGGGGCTCCAGCGCCGGGCTGGACAGCGGCTTGGGCGAGGTCTCCAGGGCGTCCAGGACGCCCATGGCCTTCTCCTGCTCCGGCATGGATGCGGTGGCGAAGTATTTCCAGATCTCCCGGTCCTCCGCGCCCGGCAGCAGAAGGACATCGGCGCTGGCGCCGCCACGCCCGGCACGTCCCACCTGCTGGTAGTACGCCACGGGTGAGCTGGGGGCCCCGAGGTGGACCACGAAACCCAGGTCCGGCTTGTCGAAGCCCATCCCGAGGGCGGAGGTGGCCACCAGGGCCTTGACCTGGTTGTCCTTCAGCCGCTGTTCCGCGAGCTCGCGCTCCGCAGTGTCCGTCTTGCCGCTGTAGGACAGGACCTCGTAGCCCCGTTCGGAGAGCATCCGGGCCGTCTCCTCCGCCGCGGAGACCGTGAGGGTGTAGATGATGCCGCTGCCCGGCAGGTCCTTCAGGTGCTCGGCGAGCCAGGCGAGCCGCGCCGTATTGTCCGGAAGCTTCAGCACACCCAGGCGGAGCGAGTCACGTCCCAGGGTCCCGCGGATGGTGAGGACGTCGGTGCCGAGCTGCTCCTCGATGTCATGAACGACGCGGGAGTTGGCGGTGGCGGTGGTGGCGAGGACCGGCACGTTCTCAGGCAGCTGGCGGATGAGGTCAGCGATCCGCCGGTAGTCCGGGCGGAAGTCATGGCCCCAGTCGGAGATGCAGTGCGCCTCATCCACCACCAGGAGGCCGGTGCGGCGGATCAGTTCGGGGAGTTCGCGTTCCCGGAAGGCCGGATTGACCAGGCGTTCCGGCGAGACCAGCAGAACGTCCACCTCATCCGCGGCGAGGCGGGCCGAGACGTCCTCCCACTCGACCTGGTTGGCGGAGTTGATGGCCACCGCACGCACACCGGCCCGGGCCGCGGCTTCCACCTGGTCCCGCATCAGGGCCAGCAGCGGCGAGACGATCAGCGTGGGCCCGGCACCGCGGCGGCGCAGCAGGAGGGAGGCCACGAAGTACACGGCCGACTTGCCCCAGCCGGTGCGCTGGACCACCAGGGCCCGGCGGGAGTGATCCACCAGCGCCTCGATGGCTTCGAACTGCCCCTCATGGAACTCGGCCCGAGGATTGCTGACCAGATCCCGCAGGACCTGCACGGCCTCCTGATAGCTCCTGCTCTGGGTGCGCACCGCGTTCGTCTCAGCCATGTCTCCCAGTATTCCCCACGGCCTCCCGGCCTCCGCCACCGGAAGGCGGCCCGTGTGGACAAGGACACGTTCCGGCCGTCCACAGGATGTTCCTCACGAGGCCACCCGGCCATCGGACCAGGGTCCGGGTCCCCGGGTCCGAGTCCGGGCCGGGCGAGGCCGGGCGAGTCCGGGCCGTGCGGGCCCCACGGATGCCCCGGCGGGCGCACCGACAGCGTCCGCCACGTCCGCCGGAAGACGTGCCCGGCGCTTCGGACTCAGCTCCGCGAACTCCGCATGGCCCGCACGTGCTGCAACCCGGGATCCGCGGCGAGCTCCGCATAACGCTTCGAACCGAGGGGCACCAGGGCCACCCGGCCGTCGTCGTCGTGGTGGATGCCCCAGCCGTAGCGCTTGGCCAGCGGCGAGGCGCGCAGGCAGGGCTGGCCCTTGGAGAAGAACGCCGCCCGCGCCTCCGGCCACTGCTCCGGTGGAATGCCGGCCCGTTCGGCATGAACCCGGAACAGGACGTCGTCCGAGGTCAGCCGGTAAGGTGCCGCATCGATCAACTCGAACTGGCGCTGCGCCACGGTGGGCTTCTCCCGGGCCGCGGGAATCTCCGCGGAGGCCACCGGGCAGTCCTGCGCCACCTCGATGAAGGTGCCCTGGTAGTTGGTGGTGTGCCCTTCCGCGGTCTTCATACCGCCATTGTGCCGCGCACCGATCCGCAGGAGAAGAAAAACCGGAGGCGGCTACGTAAACTAGGCGGGTGACTGAACAACAGCAGAGCATCGACCTTTCCCCGTCCTTCAAGGCCTACGACGTGCGCGGCCTGGTGGGCGAGACCATCACGGCCGAGATCGTGGAGGCTGTCGGCGCCGCCTTCGTCGATGTTCTGGGTCTGGCAGGACAGACCGTGCTGGTGGGCGGCGACATGCGCCCCTCCTCCCCCGAGTTCGCGCAGAAATTCGCCGAGGGTGCGGCCGCCCGCGGCGCCAACCCCCAGCTCCTGGGCCTGATCTCCACGGACGAGCTCTACTTCGCCTGCGGCGCCCTGGACGCGGCAGGCGCCACCTTCACCGCCAGCCACAACCCGGCCGCCTACAACGGCATCAAGATGGCCAAGGCCGGTGCCGTGCCCATCTCCTCGGAGACCGGCCTGAAGGACATCCAGCGCGCGGCCGAGGACTACCTGGCCGCCGGGGTCATCCCCGCCGTCGGGTCCACCGGAACCATCACCGAGCGGGACGTGCTGAAGGACTACTCCGAGTACCTGCGCAAGCTGGTGGACCTCTCCGGGATCCGCCCGCTGAAGGTCGTGGTGGACGCGGGCAACGGCATGGCCGGTCTGACCACCCCCGCGGTGCTGGGCTCCGAGCTGCTGAGTGCGCTGCCGCTGGACATCACCCCCCTGTACTTCGAGCTGGACGGGACGTTCCCCAACCACCCGGCCAACCCGCTGGAGCCGGAGAACCTTCTGGACCTCCAGAAGGCCGTGGTGGAGCACGGTGCGGACATCGGCCTGGCTTTCGACGGCGATGCGGACCGCTGCTTCGTGATCGATGAGAAGGGCGAGCCGGTCTCCCCGTCCGCCATCACCGGCATGGTGGCCCGCCGCGAGATCGCCCGGGCCAAGGCCCTGGGCGAGGACACCCCGGTCATCATCCACAATCTGCTCACCTCCCTCGCAGTGCCGGAACTGATCGAGCACGACGGCGGCCGTGCGGTCCGCACGCGGGTGGGCCATTCCTTCATCAAGGCCGTCATGGCCGAGGAAGGCGCCGTGTTCGGCGGCGAGCACTCCGCGCACTTCTACTTCCGCGACTTCTTCAACGCGGACACCGGCATGCTGGCCGCGATGCACGTGCTGGCCGCACTCGGCGAGCAGGACGCCCCGCTGTCCGACCTGGCCCGTGAATACGAGCCGTACGTCTCTTCCGGCGAGATCAACTCGGAGATCGAGGACAAGATCGGGGCGGTGGCCCGGGTCCGTGCCGATTTCGAGGGTGAAGGCGTCACCGAGGACACCATGGACGGCAGCACCTTCAGCGCCGCAGACGGCTCCTGGTGGTTCAATCTGCGGCCGTCCAACACGGAGCCGTTCCTGCGCCTGAACGCCGAGGCGAAGGACGCCGCCACCATGGCGGAGGTCCGGGACCGGGTCCTGGCGCTCGTCCGCCGGTAGGCCCGGGCGCGGCGCCCGGCGGTCACGAGACGGGGTGCCGGGCCGTTCCCGGCACCCCGGCAGGCAGCGCCGGAGCACCTTGCGGCATCGGCTTCAGTGGGGTCCGGAGACGGGCCCCACTGGCCGTTCCACACCCTTCCAGCGCTGGTTCCGCGCGGGTCCAGCGTCATCGTCGCAAACGGCAAGTCTGATATACCGGACAGTGTCAGCCGTCACAGGGCCTTCACAGGGGCCCGATTGCGATTCTCTGGTGTGAGAGCTTTTACAGCCCACACGTTCAAAGGAGATCGTGCCCATGACTTCACCCAGCACCGGATTGCGAAGAGGCCTCAACGCCCGCCACATCCGGTTCATCGCCCTCGGATCCGCCATCGGCACGGGCCTGTTCTACGGATCCTCCGCAGCCATCCAGGCGGCCGGCCCCGCCGTGCTGCTCGCCTACCTGGTGGGCGGCGCCGTCGTCTTCATGGTGATGCGGGCCCTCGGCGAGATGGCGGTCCGGCACCCCGTCGCCGGTTCCTTCGGCCAGTACGCCTCCCGCTATCTCGGCCCGTACTCCGGCTTCCTGACCGGATGGACCTACGTCTTCGAGATGTTCGTCGTGGCCCTGGCGGACGTCACCGCTTTCGGGGTCTACATGGGATTCTGGTTCCCCAACGTCGAGCGCTGGGTCTGGATCCTCTCCGCCGTGTTCATCATCGCCGCGGTCAACCTGGTGAGCGTGAAGGTCTTCGGTGAACTGGAATTCTGGTTCTCCATCATCAAGATCACGGCCATCATCGCGATGATCGTGGGCGGCATCGCCATCATCATCTTCGGCCTGAACAACCAGTCGGAGAACGCAGCCGGGCTGCACAACCTCTGGGACCACGGAGGATTCACCCCCACCGGCGTCTGGGGCCTGATCAGTTCCTTCACCATCGTGATGTTCGCCTTCGGCGGCACCGAGGTCATCGGCATCACGGCCGGCGAGGCCCAGGATCCCAAGAAGGTCATCCCCAAGGCCATCAACTCCGTCCCCCTCCGCATCCTCTTCTTCTACATCCTGACCCTGGGCATCATCATGACCCTTCAGCCGTGGAACACCATTGACGGCGAGGCCAGCCCGTTCGTCTCCATCTTCAGCTCGCTGGGCCTCACCGGCGCCGCGCACGTGCTCAACGCCGTCGTCATCACATCCGCCCTCTCCGCGATCAACGCGGACATCTTCGGCGCCGGCCGCATGCTGCACGGGCTGGCTCAGCAGGGCCAGGCGCCCAAGGTCTTCATGAAGACCAGCAAGAGCGGGGTCCCGTTCATGACCGTGCTCACCATGGTCGTCTCCCTGTTGGTCGGCGTGCTCCTGAACATCTGGTTCCACGACCAGATCTTCTTCCTGATCGCCGCCCTGGCCACTTTCGCCACCGTGGTGGTGTGGTTGGTCATCCTGATCTCCCATGTCCGGATGAAGGCCGAGATCAAGCGGGACAACAAGCTCCCCTCCGAATTCCCCATCCCGCTCTGGCCCTTGGGCAGCTACCTGGCCATCGCGTTCATCGTGTTCGTGATCGTCATGATCGGCGTCATGCCGGACTCCCAGCCGGCCCTGCTGATCGGGGCTCTGTGGATCGTGGCTCTGACAGTGGTGTACTTCTTCTTCATCAAGGGCTCCGGCCGGACCCGTATCGAACTGGTCGATGAGACGGGCATGCTCCCGGTGGTCGATGCGGCAGAGGACGCGAGCACGCCGACCGCGGCACAGAGTCATTCCTGACGCTGCGATCCTTGTGAAGCCCTCCCGCGCATGCCGCGGGAGGGCTTCCGCGTTCCGGGCCTCTTCTCCTGAGGCCCCCGTCCGTGATGCCATGGATCCATGACCTTCACCACAGCCCACATGTCCGTCTCCCTGGACGGCTTCGTCGCCGGCCCGGAGCAGAGCCTGGAGAATCCCCTCGGCATCGGCGGCCCGCTGCTGCATCAATGGCACATCGGCCCGGAGGAGAACCGTCACGAGGTGGACGCCGCCTGGACCGCGCGCCTGCTGCGCCCTCGGGGCGCGTACGTCATGGGCCGCAACATGTTCGGGCCGGTCCGCGGGTCCTGGGACACCATGCCGGAGTGGCGCGGCTGGTGGGGTGAGGAACCGCCGTATCACGCGCCCGTGTTCGTGCTGACCCACCATGAGCACGAGCCGATCGAGATGGACGGCGGCACCACCTTCCACTTCGTCACGGAAGGCTTCGGCCGCGCTCTCGAACTCGCGCGGGAAGCCGGCGACGGCGACGTCGACATCGCGGGCGGCGCCTCGGCCGTGCGTCAGGCCCTGGAGTCGGGGGAACTGGACGAGCTGACGCTGGACATCGCGCCCGTGGTGCTCGGCGGGGGTGAGTCGATCTTCCCCGCAGACTCCTCCGGCTACAGCCTGGAGATCGTCGAGACGGCCGGATCGCCGCTGGCGACCCATGTGCGGTACCGCGTGGTGCGCTGAGTCCGGAGGGCCGCCGTCCTGGAGGCGCACCGAGCGGACAGGTGCGAGGCGGACAGGTGCGAGGCGGATCGGCGCGCTGGGCTACTGCCCGGCGGCCTCGGCGTCGTCGTAGGCGTCCCGGGCTGCGAGGATCTGCGCGGCATGCGCCTCGGCCCAGATGCGCACCGCATCCAACGGCCCCAGCAGTCCCTCCCCGAGCGGCGTGAGGCGGTATTCGACCCGCACGGGCACCTCGGCGAAGACCTCGCGGTCCACCAGGCCGTCCCGTTCCAGCGCACGGAGTGATTGCGTCAGGACCTTGGGGCTGACCCCGTCCACGGCCTGCCGGATCTCGCCGAAGCGCCGGGCGCCGTCCTTGAGCGCCTGGAAGATCAGCGGGGTCCATTTGTCCCCGATGCGCTGCAGGACCAGGCGCGAAGGGCAGTTCTGGTCCATGACGTCGAAGGGCAAAGTTTCCATGAGGTAACTATATGACGTTGAAGTACTTGCTTTCCAATAGATACTGTTGAGTCATCAGGCAGGACAAAGCTACAGAAATGAGGACATCATGAAGATCGCCGTCTACGGTGCCACCGGAATGGTCGGAAGCCAGATCGTCAACGAGGCTCTCAGCCGTGGCCACGAAATCACCGCCGTGACCCGCCAGGGTGTCGAGGTCGATGGCACCACCGCGGTCGCCGCCGAGTTCAGCGACACCGCGGCCCTTGAGCGCCTCGCCCAGGAGAACGACGTCGTGGCCATCTCCATCCCTACGCCGCGCAACGGCGACTCCCACGAGCCCATCCTCCAGGCCCACCGCGACCTCATCGCCGCTCAGCCGGAGGCCCGCATCTACGTGGTCGGCGGCGCCGGCTCGCTCATGGCGGACGCCACCACCCGGCTTGTCGACGCCATGGGCTTCCCGGAGGCCTACCGCGCCGAGGCCCTGAGCTTCACCGCCATCCTCGGCCTGTACGAGAACGCTCCCGAGAGCCTCGACTGGACCATGCAGTCCCCCGCTCCCGAGATCGCCCCCGGCGAGCGCACCGGGAAATACCACGTGGAGCGCGACTCGATCGCGGGCCCCTTCATCTCCACTCAGGACTTCGCGGTGGCCGCCCTCGACGAGATCGAGAACCCGCGGTTCCGCCGCGCGCGCTTCAACGCAGCCAACTGAGGCTCCCCTCTCCCGCCAACACCGCGAGGGAGCAGCTGAGGCCCCTTCCCGCGGTGGGAAGGGGCCTCAGCTGCTCCCTCGCGGTGTTCGGGGACAAACCGGAGTCCTCTCCCCACCTTCCTGCGGCACCCGTCACGATGCGGCGTGCTCTCCCAGCGCCGCCGCAGGATCAGGCTCCCAGCCGAGCGCCTGCGCCGCGAGCAGCGCAGCACCGACAGCCGTGACCTCGGGTTCCCGGATCGGTGCCGCGTCAAAGCCGTTGACCCGCGACTTGATGGCCACCCAGCCCGGCGATCTCCCCCAGCCACCGGCCAGCCTGACAGGTGCATCCGGCACGGTGTTGCGGCGCACGGCTTCCACGGCGTCGCGCCCCATCCGGGCCAGTGCACCGAGCACGGCCGACGCCCGGTCCTCCGCGCGGGCCGGAGCTCCCGCCAGGTACATGGGCAGCCCGCCACCGCGCGTGCCTGGGCGGAAGGTCTCCTCCTCCAGCTCCGCGGTGGGTTCCGACTCACCGGAGATGAGCCGCCGGATCTCCTCCCCGACAACGGGGTCCTGCGAGGCCCAGGCGACGTTGCGTGCCAGTTCCTCCACCCTGAGCAGGGTGCTCCCACCGGAGAGGATGCCGGGGGCGATGTCCACCCGAGGCGGCCTGGCACCCGGTGCTCGTGGGGACTGCGCCACCACCACTTCCGCCGTGCCCATGGAATCCAGCACGGCCCCGGCCTGGAGCCGGTGAACGCCCCAGCCGCCGATCGGATGGTCATGGCCACCGACGACGGCCAGCGTCTCCGGGCCCAGGACGCCCGCCTGAGCCAGCCGGCCCGATCGCACGGAACCGACCACCTCCCCCGCACGGAGCACGTCCGGGACCAGGGCCTCATCACCGAGGGTTCCTGCGATGCGTTCCTGCCGCCAGGAACGGTCGGACGCCCGCCAGGCAGCTGTGCGCGAAGCGAGCGTGTCGCTCAGGAACGACCGTCCGCTCCAGTGGGCCGTGACGAAATCCGTGACGGACAGCCAGCTCCGGGCCTGGTTCCCGTGATTCTGCCGTGCCGACCAGGCCCACCCCACCAGGGTGCGCGCCGGGTCGAGCCAGACATCCAGCACTTCGTCACCCACCCAGTCGCCCAGTTCCTGGAAGATGCTCAGGCGCCGGGGATCGAACCACGCCAAGGCCCGGTGCACCGGCTGGAACCGTTCATCGACCAGGAAGCCGTCCTCGCCGACGCCCGCGGCACAGACCGCGCGCACTTCAAGTCGGGAACCACAGGCTTCCAGCACCAGGTCCTCGACCGCTCCGAGCAGAGCGATGCCGTCGATGGAGAGGTCGTCCGGATCGCGGGGCGTGGGACGACCGGACCGCCCGAGGACCGCGCCGCGGGCATCGATCAGCACCACCTTGACGTTCGTGCTCCCGACGTCGACACCGCAGGCGACGGGGATCCGTGGACGCGTAGCCGTCACCGGTTTCAGCCTTGCCCGCGCACGACGGCGCCGAACGGATTCAGGAAAGGGAGAAGTACGCCGCACGGCTGGCCGGGGGCAGTCATCAACGAACGTCCGGTGGTCACGCTTCGCCCCTTCAGGATCTTGTGCGGCAGGACCATCCTACGAGAGGAACACCGCCCACGCATCAGATCAGGAGCCTGCGCGAAGCCGCTGAAGGCCGCCTCAGGCGGGCGGCGAAGCCGTGGCTTCGTAGCCCAGTCTGACCTTGGCCGCCCGGTGCTGATCACTGATCCGGCCTTCCAGGGGAACACGTGGCAGGAAGGTGAACTCGACGGGCCATCGCGGGAAGGTCCCGGACAGTGCCGAAGCGGCCTGCATGGCAGCACCCTTGGCGACATACTCGTCCAGCCCCGGGACGCTCACCGGGAGGTCCACCATCTGTGTGAGGATCTGCTGCACGGCCACACTCTGCGCAGCACCTCCGATGAGCATCAGCCTCCCGACGCTCACCCCGCAGGCCCGCAGGGCGTCCAGCATCACCATCTGCCCGGCCAGGGTCCCTTCGATGACGGCTCGGGCGAAGTTGGCCCGGGTGAAGTTCGTCAAGGACGCCTCGTGCAGCGAACCGCGGGCATGAGGCAGATCAGGGGTCCGTTCCCCTTCGAAGTAGGGCAGCAGGGTGAGCCCTTCAGCACCGGGAGGGGCTTGCAGGGCGAGTTCGGAAAGCCCGGCATAGTCGCACCCCAGCAGCCCCGCCCCGAGCTCGAAGTTGCGTGCGGCGTTCAGCGTGGCAACCAGGGGCAGGTGCTCACCCGTGGCGTCGGCGTAACTGCACACCTCACCCGTGTAGTCGTGCACCGGCGTCGCCGAGCGTGTGTAGACCACACCCGAGGTACCCAGCGAGAGGACCGCGTCTCCGGCGGTCAGCTCCAGGGCCAGGGCGGCGGCCGCGTTGTCCCCGCTGCCGACTCCCACCGCAATGCCCGCCGGAATGCCGGGGATGCCCGGGCCCGTCACCCCGGCCTGATCCAGTGGTCCGAGGATCCGCGGGAGTTCCACCAGCCGGCCGAAGGCGTGCTCGAACAGGTCCAGGCAGTACTCCCCTGTGTCCCCGGACCAGTACGCCGTCCCGCTCGCCTCGGAACGGTCCGTGGTGAGCTGATCGAGACCGCCGGTGCCGGGTCCGAAACCACGCAGCCTCCAGGTCAGCCAATCGTGGACCACGGCGACGGCGGCGGTCCGCCGTGCGGCATCAGGATCCACATCGCGCAGCCAGCGGATCTTCGTCACGGTGTCGGAGAGGGTCAGAGGGAGGCCGGTCCTGCGGATCCACTCATCCCGGCCCAGTTCCCGGTTCAGGTCCACCATCTGCGCATGCGAGCCGAGGTCGTTCCACAGGGGGGAATCGCAGACCACGCCACCCTGTGCGTCGAGGAACACAGGGGTGTGCTGCTGCCCGCTCACCGAGATGGCGGAGACGTCATCCAGCCCGCCGGCGCGCTGGACCGCGCGGAGAAGAGCATCCCACCAGGCGTCCGGATGGACGATCGTGGTGGGTGGATGAGACGCCTTCCCCTCCCGGATCAGCGCGCCCGTCTCCAGCTCCCGCACAGTGACCTTGCAGGTCTGCGTGGACGAATCAACTCCTGCGACAAGGGTCATTGCCCCGCTCCTGCCTCGTCATCGGTGTCTGCGCCGGCGGCAGCGCATTGCGCCGGGCTCATGCGGGGACACCTTTCATGTACTCCCAGCGCGGGCGGACTTCCGCCGCCCACTGGTTCAGATCCACGGCTCGTATCGCGTTCACGGGGAGGTCCACCGGTTCGCATCCATCCCAGTCGCCAGGAAGGCCGGACGCCAGAGCCTGCGCACCCCGGGAGACCACTTCGGGGAATCCTGAGACGCTCAGCGGCATCCCGAGCAGGTCCGCCTTGAGCTGGAGCCAGAGAGGGTTCCGGCTGGCGGGCCCGATCACTTTGAGGCGCTCCGGCCGGGAAGGGAACAGCTCCAGCACATCCCGGAACTGCAGCACCATCCCGAGGAAGCAGCCGAGGACGATGTCCTCAGCGCTGGTTCCGGTTCCCAGGCCGGTGATGACACCACGGGCCTTGGCGTCCTTGCCCGGTGGAGGGCTGCCGCGAAACTGCGGCAGCACCAGGGGGATCTCGTCCCAGCGGACACCGCCGGCGAGATACCGCTCATGCAGGACCGTGATGCAAGCGGAGAGCTGAGCAGCGCTGAGACCGAGCATGGATTGCAGGCTTGCGAACGCGGAACCCCCTGTGGGGATCGAAGCGAACAAGGTGAAGTCCTCGCCGGTACAGGAGATCCCGCTGGCGAGTTTGAGATGTTCGGCGCCGTCCTCAAGGTACGGCTCCTCCCGCAGGAACAGCAGGCCCTCCGTGGTCCCCGTGGAATTCAGGAGTTCACCGCGGCCCAGTTCCGCGCCGACCGCACCCACCATGTGGTCGTGCCCCGCCACATGCACCTGGACGTCGTCCAGGAGCCCGGCTTCCTCGGCGAACCCCCGCCCGATCCGGGACCCCTCGCCGGCGGACCGGAGCTCGGGGAAGACCTCGGTGCCGACTCCCAGGAGACCGCAGACCGCCACGGACCAGGAGCCGCTTCTCAGATCCAGTGCCATGGTCCTGCTCGCCAGGGAGAACTCGGACCATCGCTTCCCGGTCATCAGCGCCGCCAGATACTCGGCGATGTTCAGCCATTGCGCACCGTCCACCGCCGCACCCGCCTCTTCAACGGCCCACGCCACCTTCGACAATCCGTAGTTGGCATTCACCGGCAGCCCCGTGATCCTGGTGATCTCTGAGCGCTCGGCAGGTCCCAGTGCGGCCAGGCGGTCCGCTCCACGATGGTCATGCCACAGGATCATGGGCGAGGCCAGTGTCAGATCCGGCCGCACCAGACCGCCGGACTCCCCCACACCCGTGATCGCGATCCGCTTCGCCAGGCCCCGCTGAGCGGGTGGGAGAGACTGGATGAAGCCGACGACGGCGGCCCGCAGGCTGGTGAGGTCGTAGACCTCACCCCACGCGTCCGCCGTCGTCGGGGTGTCCTGGCGCGCGGAGGAGAGCAGCAGACCGTCCGCGCCGAACATGCAGAGTTTGACGCTGGTCGTGCCGATGTCGATGGTGATCGTGGGTTGCACCGGGCCGCCTCGCTACGAGACGGACGGGTTGAACTGGCGGATACGCCGCTCGACGACCTCGGAGATCGCCACCACCGAGGTCCTGGACACACGGATGAGGGAGTTCTCGTTGCGGTTCGCGGCGTAGGCCTCGCCGAAGGTCCGGATCATCGCATTGCGCAGGTCGCTGGCGATGTTCACCTTGACCACCCCGTATTCGTGCAGACGGGCGAACTGTTCCGCGGGCAGGCCGGAACCGCCGTGGATGACCAGGGGCACGGAGCTGGCCTGGCGCACCCGGCTCAGCAGCTCGAAGTCGATCCGGGCGTCCGGCGCGTAACCGTGGACGTTGCCGACGGAGACGGCAAGCATGTCGCATCCGGTCCGGGCGACGAAGTCGGCCACCTGATCCGGGTCCGTGCCCGAAGCCTCATCAGGACCCATTTCATCCTCCTTGCCGCCGATGGATCCGAGTTCGGCCTCGACTGCGATGGTGAAGCCGGCCATCTCCCGGGCCTTCGCCGAGGTGACGACGTTGATCTCGTACGGCTCCTCGGAGGCATCGATCATGACCGAGGTGAACTTCGCGGCAAGGGCGTCCTCAACGGCCTTCAGATTCTTGCCGTGGTCCAGGTGCAGGGCGACGGGCACCTCGCAGCTCGCCAGGCGACGGCTCACCATGTCGTGGATGTACTCGTACCCGGAGAGGGCCACATTGGTGGGGGCCACCTGGATGAAGGTCGGCACACCCACCTTCTCCACCGCGTCGATGATGCCCATCGTGGTCTCGATGTTGGTGGTGTTGAACGCCCCGGCCACGAGACCACGGGATACGCATTCATTGATCACATCGATACCGCTGACCAGAGCCATGGGATGTCCTTCCGGAAGGGGTATGGGAGCGGTCTCGCCGGCGCTGAAGCGCCGTGGCTGTCCGCGGGAGTCCCGGCGTCCTGAGCGGTCCGCCGTGTTCTGGAATTCAGAATAGTCTCGTCTGTACGCTCTGTCTAGCTTGTACGTACAATTTAGAGAAGAGAACCGCCTCCCTGCCCGTCTCGAATGACGGGGACATCGCGGGGAACCGGGCGACGCGGCAGCCGATGCGCCCGAGAATATAATCTGAAGACTCACGAACCGGCGAATCACACAACGAGGGGCGACGACGCTATGACCGATGCGAACACGATCGATCGGACCTCGCCGGTCCCGTACTACCAGCAGCTCGTGGACATCCTGGAAAAACGCCTCTCTTCGAAGCGGATCGCCGTAGGTGAGAAACTCCCCAGCGAGAACGAACTCAGGAACGAATTCGGCCTCGCCCGGGCCACGGTCCGCCAGGCCCTGCAGACCCTCGAATCCCGCGGGATGGTCCAGCGCATCGCCAACCGCGGCGTCTTCGCCAGCGAAGCGCCCGTGGAGCACGGCTGGATGATCCAGGGCACACAAGGCTTCCTGGAGAACGCCGTGGGCCACCAGAACCGTTCCGTCGCCACCAGGGTCCTCCGCAGCGGCAGGATCGCCCTCCCGGCGATTCCGAGCCGCAGCCTCGACGTCCCGGACGGCTCCGAAGGCTTCGAACTCGTCCGCCTCCGTTCCCTGGAGGGCACCCCGGCGGTCTACAGCGTGAACTACAGCCCGCAGTCCCTCGCCCCGATCATCGAGAACGCGGCGGACGTCCTGGATGGCAGCGCCTCTCTCTCCGAGCTGTTCGCCCAGGCCGGCTACTCCATGGGCGGCGCACACCGGACCGTCTACGCCGTCACGCCCAGCACCGAGATCGCCGAGCACCTCCAGGTCAACGCCACCACCCCGCTGCTCCGCATCCGCTCGGTCTCCTGGACCACCGGCGGCTTCAAATACGACGTCTACGAAACCTGGGTCCGGAGCGATGTGGTGCCCCTGGAGATCAGCGTCACCACCGTGGAGGCCGCGCCCGCCGGGGTGGCCTGACCCCGGGGATGCCGAAGGGGCCGCAGCATGCTGCGGCCCCTTCGGCATCCCCGCCCGGACTCACTCAGGACGAGCGGCCGGACGCCGACGGCCGGAGCGGACGCGCGCCGTCGTCGTCCGGATCGGGCAGGACATCCCCGGCCACCGGCGGCTCCCCCGGCACCCGGAGCCAGCGCACCGAAACGCCCGCCAGCACGTACAGCACCGCGAAGATCACGGTGACACCACCCGGCCCGAGCGGTTCCAGGAAGAGTGCCACGATGAGCGGGCCGACGAACGTCGCCGCCCCGGCGCCCAGGTTCAGCACGGCGATGGAGTTGCCCTTCTGGCCCGGCGCCATGAGGGACATGAGCACCGAGATGGGGGTGAACGCGGCCAGGGAGACCCCGTAGAGAGCGGCGCACACCGCGGAGACCCAGTACACCCCACCCACCGCCTGCGGCAGGAAGTAGAACAGCAGAACGCTCACCGCACTGCCGAAGCACCCGAACCAGCGCAGCGTACGGTGCCACCCCAAACGATCGCTCAGAATCCCGAAGAAGAGATTGGCGAAGATGTTGGACGCCCCGAGGATGAACACCAGCTGGAGCCAGCCGGGCGTGCCGAAACCCAGCTGCACCGCGAAGATGCTGGGGAAGAACACGAACAGTCCGAACTGCGGAGCGGTGTTGACCACGCGCACCAGGCAGCCGAGCCCGATCCGCGGGTTGGTGAAGGCGATGGCAACGCTATTGACCAGGCTGCGCCCCGTGGTCACCCCGGGCGCGGCGAGGCGGCTGCCGCCACGCGCTTTCCGGAGCCCGAGCAGCGCCACGATCCCACCCAGCGTCACCAGGACCAGTGAAACCCAGAACGTCAGGTACTCGCCTATCAGCGGCTCCGTCCCACTGGCCAGGAGCGAACCGAGAGTGGGCAGACCTCCGGTGAAGGCGAAATAGAACCAGCCCACGGCCGAACCGAGCCTGCTCGCGGGACTCACTCCAAGAACCCAGACCAGGAAGCCGTAGGCGAAGAGAGGATAGGCGACGCCCCGCATGCCGTAGACGACCAGCATCAGCACAAAGCTCTCCGCCGGGAGCGCGACAGCCAGGAACAGCACCTCCAGCACACTCCACAGGACCAGACCCAGCACCATGACACGCCGCGGCCCCCAGACCTCGGAAAGTGCGCCGGAAAGCCAGGACCCGATGGTCACCGTCAGCCCGTACAAGGAGATGATGACGGCGGCATTCGTCTCCGAACCGGCCCCGTGCCCGGCCAGATAGGGGGCGATATAGCCGGATTCGACGCCGTCGCCGATCATGAACAGCAGCAACCCGACGAAACCCCAGAGGAGCGGCCGGGGAAGCCCCAGCCGTTCCACGAGTCCCTGGTTCTGCGGCTTCTGCACCCTGTTGGCTGCAGTCTCTGACATGGTGTTTCCCATCGTTTTCTTCAACAGCACCGCCGCGGAGGATCTCCTCCGGAGACGGTGACGGAGTCCCAGCCGAGGACGGCCCCGGCCGGGCAGGTCAGGTTCCGCTCCCTCAGGAGACGAGCACCTTGATGTGTTCGGGGCTCTTCGCCGCGGCCAGAGCGTCCTGGTACTGCTCCAGGCTGAAGGTGGCAGTGACCAGGCCACTGAGTTCACCTTGCAGATCGACCATGCGTTCGGCGGACTCCGCGTACTTCTCGGCCAGCGAGTTGGAGCCGATGATACTGATCTCCTTGGCGAACACTTCGTAGGGGCTCAGCGCGATCGAGGCGGCGGGCGAAGCCACCCCCATCTGGACCAGGCGCCCCCGCGGCGCGAGCGCGGCAACAGCCTGGGCGATGGCCACCGGATGGCCGCTGGCATCCAGCGCCAGATCGAAGGAGTCCAGGGAAAGCTCGTCCGCGGATGCCACGGCCTGTGCCGCACCGAAGCGGAGGGCGGCCTCACGCCGGGTAGGGTTCGGCTCCACGACCCGCACACTCGTGGCCCCCTCCGCCCGGGCCAGGATGACGGCCATGAGGCCGATCGATCCTGCGCCGAAGACCACCATCTCCTGCTCGCCCCAGTGCGGCGCGCGTTCCAGCGCGTGCAGGACACAGGCGAACGGCTCCACCAGAGGCGCGGCCTGATGACTGATGGCCGTGCTCAGACGGTGGACGATCCCTTCCGGAACAGCCACCAACTCAGCGCAGGAACCATCGACGGCGACACCTACCGGAAGGAGGTCGACGCACAGGTTGGTGGCGCCCCGGAGGCAGAGCGCGCAGCGCCCACAAGAGATATTGGGGTTGACGCCGACGTAGTCGCCCTCAGAGAAACCCTTCACCCCCTGACCCACCGCTGCGATGTACCCCGCGAACTCGTGGCCGGGCACCACTGGATAGCGGCCATGCGGATAGTCGCCGTCCACCAGGTGGAGATCCGTGCCGCAGACCCCGGTGCCCACCGGGGCGATGACGACCCAGCCCTCCTGAGGGGCAGGGCGCGGGATGTCCTGCAGTTCGACCCCGCCGTTTCCGTCGAGCACCACTGCTCGCATGTTTTCAGTCATGTCACTGTTCTTTCCCGACGGCGATGGCCCGCCATCCTTGTTCTCGCGTGGTTGTTCGTGAAAGTGGCCACCGCCCCCACCGCACCGCACCTTCCGGCACGGGGCGCCGAATACGGCGAGATTACCCCGCCTCTCCAAAATTGTCTAGGCGGTATGGACAATTTACGTTCTGCGTCGCCCACCACTGAGCGGAAGGGCCGAGACCTCGGCCCTTCCGCTGCACCGGACACGACCGGCGCAACCCCGAACTCGCCACGGAAGGCGGAGCGGGTCTGCCGGACACCGGAAATCCGGTCCGCCGGAGCACGGACCGGATCGCTACTTGACCGCGCCGAAGAGCAGGCCGCGCACCAGCGACTTCTGCGCCATCCATCCGGCGATGATCACCGGGATGCTGACCAGGGTGGCCACCGCCGCCACGTGTGCGGTGTAGAGCTCCCCGAAACTGAGGAACTTCTGCATGAACAGCGGCAGAGTGGAGGTGGAGTTGGTCAGGTTCACGGCAAAGAAATACTCGTTCCAGGAGAACACCGCGCAGAGCAGCGCCGTGGACGCGAGCCCTGGCCTGATGAGAGGCAGGATGATGGACACGGCGGCCCGCCAGCGGCCGGCCCCGTCCACCGAGGCCGCCTCCAGGATTTCGCGGGGGATCTCCTGCATGAAGGAACGCATCATCCAGATACCCAGCGGCAGGTTCATCCCCAGATGCATGACGATCAGGATCCCCAAGGTGTTGAGGGCACCCAGCTGGGTGGCCACCACGTAGACCGGGATGATCGCCGCCGCCACCGGCATCATCTTGGTGGAGATGAAGAAGAACAGCACGTCCTGAGACTTCTCCACGGGACGGATGGACAGAGCGTAAGCCGCCGGAACGGCCAGAACCACCACGAGGAGGGTCGACACCAGCACCACGACGAGGGAGTTGATGGCGTACGGCCAGAAACCGGCGTCGAAGGCCTGGCTGTAGTTCTCCATGGTGGGCGTGAAGACGAGCTTGGGTGCCGCCGCGGCGGCATCCTGCTCCGTCTGAACACTTTTGAGCACCATGTAAGCGATGGGCAGGAACAGCAGGAGACTGCCCACCCACGCACCGGTGGCCATCAGGAGACCCTTGAGCCGGCGTCGAACGCGCATGGGCACACCACGCGTCGGCTCGGGAGCACGGCGCTTCACGGCCTGTCGATCGGTGGTGATGGTCATCGCCTTCCCTCTTTCTGGAAGATGCCGGAGAGCAGTCGCAGCGCAGGCAGGACCATGGCGATGGTCAGGGCCAGGGCCACCACGCCGAAGGCCGAGGCCTTGCCGAGGTCGAAGGAGTTGAACCCTTCGAGGTAGATGTAATAGGTGATGTTGGTGGTCGCGTAGGCGGGGCCACCGGCCGTCAGCAATGCGATCTCACCGAAGGTCTGAATCAGGTTCATGGCCAGCAGCAATGCCGTCAGCTCAAGGTAGGGACGCAGATGCGGCAGCATGATCGAGACGAACATCCGGATGGGCCCGGCACCATCCACCCGGGCCGCTTCAAGCTGCTCATCGGGCGCGGATTGCAGGCCCGCGATGAGAATCAGCAGCGCGAACGGGGCGAAGCGCCAGGTCAGCAGGATGATCAGAGCCGCCATGGGATACTCGCTCAGCCACGAGACGGCGGGAAGCCCGAGCGACTTGGCCGCCCAGCCGAGCAGACCGAAGCCGGGGTCGAACATGGCCGAACGCCAGAACAGCGTCACCGCCACGGGCATCACGAAGAACGGCGTGATCGCCAGCGTCCGCGCCAGGCCGCGGCCACGGAACGACGTGTTCAGCAACAGGGCGAGCCCCAGCCCCACCGCGATACAGGCCACGGTGGAGACACCCGTCATGATCGCCGTGTTGCCGATCGACTTCCAGAACACTTCATCCGTGAGCGTGGAGGCGAAGTTGTCCAGGCCCGTGAAGGTCTGAGGCTTCCCGCTGAGGAGGTTCCAGTTCTGGACGCTGTAGATGAGGGTCAGGATGAAGGGGAACTGGGTGAGGGCGATCGTGAACAGGAGGGCCGGCAGCAAGGGGCCGCGCGTTCGCATCCTGTCCCAGAATCCCGCTGCCCCCGGGAGCTTTACGGTGCGGCGAGCCGCAGTGGTGGAAGTCAATTCGATGGTCCGTTCATGGGGGGACGTCCTGTCCGTGGGGCCTCCGGAGAGGCCCCACGGAAGCCACGGTCCTACTTGAGGTAGCCTGCGGCCTTCACCGCGGTGGTGGCGTAGTCCTGGCTCTTCTGCAGGGCTTCGTCAACGCTCTGAGTACCGCTGATGGCACCGGCGATCTGCTGAGAGACGAAGTCGCCGATGGCGACGAACTCGGGGATCTGGACGTACTGCACCCCGGTGTAGGGCACCTTGTCCTTCGTGGGCTGCTTCGGGTTGGCCTTCTGGATCGATTCCAGGGTCAGGTCTGCGTACTGCGAAGCGGCCTTCTTGTACTCCGGGAGTTCATAGGTGGAGGTGCGGGAGCCGGGAGGGACGGAGTCCCAGCCCGCCTTCTGGCCCGCCAGCTTGATGTAGTCCGGGCTGGTGACCCAGGAGATGAACTTCCACGCGGCGTCCGGGTTCTTGGAGGAGGACGTGATGCCCAGGCCCCAGGACCAGAGCCAGCCGGAGGAGATGCCCGCCGGGCCGGTCGGCGCCATGGCGAAACCGATGTTCGGCTTGACCTGCGGCGTCGCCTGGTTCAGCACCGATCCCGCGAAGACCGTGTCGTCGTACCACATGGCCGTGGTGCCCTGGCTCATCTTCTGGAGGCAGCCCTCCCAGCCATCCTTGGCCGCATCGGCCTGCCCGTTCTTGCGCAGCAGGTCCACGTAGAACTGCACGGCCTTCTTGGTCTCGGGCGAGGTGAGCTGCGGGTTCCAGTTCTCATCGAACCAGCGGCCACCGTAGGTGTTGATCACCGTGGTCAGCGAGGCGAGGTTCTGACCCCAGCCCGGCAGGCCCCGGAGGCAGATGCCGGAGACACCGGCGGACTTGTCATCCATCTTGGCCGCGGCCGCCGCCACTTGGTCCCAGGTGGGGTTCTTCGGAATGGTCACGCCGGCCTTGGCGGCCAGGTCCTTCCGGTAGAACAGGAAGGAGGAGGAACCGTAGAACGGGGCCGCGTAGAGCTTGTCATCCGCGGAGACGATGTCCTTGATGGGCTTCAGGACATCGTCGGACTTCCAGGCGGCGTCCTTGGCCGCGTAGTCCTGCAGCGGCAGGATCCAGTTGTTCTTCGCCCAGATCGGCACCTCGTAGCTACCGATCATGGCCACGTCGAACTGTCCGGCTTTGGTGGCCACGTCCTTGGTGACCGCCGGCCGGAGATCATTCTCGGGCAGCGTGGTGAATTTGACCTTGATGCCCGGATTCTTGGCTTCGAAATCGCTGATGAGGGACTCCGCGGTCTTCATCTGCGGATTGGCGGCCAGGGCGACATTGATCGTCACGTCCCCGCCGCCTCCCCCGGCATTCGGGGCGCTGGTGTTGCATGCGGTCAGGGCACTGACGATCAGCACACCGCTGACACCCGCACCCAGCCATTTCATTGCGCGGCCACCCTGGAGGGATCGGACGTGCTTCATTGGACCTCCCAAATAAGTCATCAGCCCATCAACTTGTACGTACAATACGTACTAACTGGACTGACCACATCATATGGCTCACGTCACACCGCGGTCAATAGCGGGCATCCCCTTGCCCGGAACGGTGAAGATGGCCCCGGAACACCCCCCTCCGGGCACGCGAAAGAGCACTTCGTGCCCGCAAACCGAGGTTTTGCGGGCACGAAGTGCTCTTTCGCGTGGGGCGGCGTGGGGCGGCGCTGTCAGCGCGGGTCAGACCCTCAGAACAGCTGCCGCCAATTGGTCCGGGCCAGATCCAGCAGCTCGTCGCCGCGGCCGGACATGACCGTGCGCAGGGCGTACAGCGCGAAGCCCTTGGCCTGTTCCACGGAGATGGCGGGCGGCACGGACAGCTCCTGCCGCGCCGTGACTACGTCGATCAGCGCCGGGCCGTCGTAGGCGAGCGCCTCAGCCACGGCGCCTTCCAGATCCTCCGCGTTCTCCACCCGGATGCCCTTGATGCCGAGCGCCTCGGCCACCGCGGCGAAATCCGGGTTGGAGAGCCCGGTCCCGAAGTTCACGAAGCCCGCGGCCTTCATCTCCAGCTCCACGAAGTTCAGCGAGGAGTTGTTGAAGACCACCAACTTGACCGGGAGCTTGTTCTGAGTGAGCGTGATGAGCTCGCCCATCAGCATGGTCAGGCCGCCGTCGCCCGCAAGCGCCACCACCTGCCGCTCGGGATCGAGCGCCGCGGCACCGATGCCGTGCACCAGGGCATTGGCCATGCTGCCGTGGTTGAAAGAGCCGATCAGCCGCCGCTTCCCGTTCATGGTCAGGTACCGGGCGGCCCACACGACGGGGGATCCCACATCCGCCGTGAACACCGCGTCCTCCGCGGCGAGCCGGTCCACCACGCGGGCCACGTACTGCGGGTGCAGCGGCTGGCCGTTCTTGGTGGGGCTGGCCAGTTCGTCCAGCTTGGCCCGCGTCTTCACATAGTGCTTCCGCGCGGAGTCCAGATGGGAGCGGTCCTTCTTCCGCTCCAGCAGCGGCAGCAGCGCCTGAGCCGTGTCCCGCACCATGCCCACCAGACCCAGGTCCAGACGGGTCCGGCGGCCCAGCTGCTCGCCGCGCACGTCCACCTGGATGACCTTGGCGTGGTCCGGGTAGAACTGCTGGTACGGGAAGTCGGTGCCGAGCATGAGGAGGGCGTCGCAGTCCTCCATGGCACGGTAGCCGGAGGCGAACCCGAGCAGGCCGGTCATGCCCACATCGTAGGGGTTCTCGTACTCGATGAACTCCTTACCGCGCAGCGCGTGCACGATCGGCGCACCGAGGGCATCCGCCAGCGCGAGCACCTCCTCATGGGCGCCCTGGACACCGGCGCCGGCCAGGATGGTCACGCGGGAAGCGGCGTTCAGCAGCCCGGCCGCTTCCTGGAGCTCGACGCCGGACGGCACGATCCGCGGCTCGGCGCGCCGGATCACGGAGACGGCGTCACTCGCCGCCTGCGCCAGCGCGACGTCGCCGGAGATCACCACCACGGCCACACCGCGCTTCTCGATCGCCGTTCGCATGGCGATGTCCAGGATGCGAGGCATCTGCGAGGCGTCCGTGACCTGTTCGGCGTACACACTGCATTCCCGGAACACCTCCTGCGGATGCGTCTCCTGGAAGTAGTTGGAGCCGATCTCGCTGGTCGGGATGTGGGCCGCGATGGCGAGCACCGGGACACGGGACCGGTTGGCGTCGTAGAGACCGTTGATGAGGTGCAGATTGCCCGGACCGCACGAGCCCGCGCAGACGGCGAGTTCTCCGGTGAGCGCCGCCTCAGCGGCTGCCGCGAAAGCGGCGGCCTCCTCGTGCCGGACATGCACCCACTCGATGGAGGGCGTCTCCCGGAGCGCATCGGTGAACCCGTTCAGGGAGTCACCGGGGATGCCGTAGACGCGATGGACGCCGTTGGCGGCAAGGGTGTCGACAATGTTCTTTGCGATGGTTGCCATGGAACCGACCCTACGGCCCGGTAACCTCGCACGGAACCCTGTCCGCGCGACTCGTTCCTCACAGTTTCCTGTGATGTGCTGTACAGCCTGCCCGCCGCACTCCCCTCCCGGCCGGGCGCGCCGGGACACGGACGGTTGAGAGAACGACGACGGGCTCAGGGCTGTCCGGCGGGTTCCGGTTCGCGCTCCCCCGTCCGAGGTGTGGGCCGAGGCGCCCTCGCCTCGGGGACCGGGGCGGCGGGCTCCCGCGATCCCACCCCTGAGGAAGCCACCGCGGACCTCCGCGGTTCGTGCCCGGAAGGCGGCGCCGTCGTCGTCCGTTTCCGGCGGAACCGGAGCGCGCCTCCCGTCTGCGACAGCGCCACTCCGGAAAGGAGCACCGCCCCGCCCACCAGATCCCACACTCCTGGGATCTCTCCGAAGGCCAGCCAGCCGGCGAGCATCGCGACGGGCGGCACCAGAAGGGTGAACGGGGCCACCTGCGCGGCGGGGTAGGTCTGCAACAGGCTGTTCCAGACGGTGAAGGCCAGGAGCGTGGAGACCAGGACCGTGAACAGGGTGCTCGCCCAGGCCACGGGGGTCATCGCCACCAGGGCCTGGGCGGGCGCTGCCGGACCGTCGACCAGCATGGACAGCGCGAGCAAGGGCACGGGGACCACCGCGGCGGACCACACCACCAGGGAGAAGGGCTTCGCACCGCGGGCCGAACGCGAGACCACATTGCCCAGCCCCCAGGACAGCCCGGCGGCCACGCCCAGGAGCAGAGGCACCGGATCGGCGGAAGCCCCACGGCCCAGCACCACCACGCCCAGGCCCAGAGCACCGGCCACGATGCCCAGGAGCTGCACCTTACCGGGCCGCTCACGGAGGAACACCGCGGCCAGCAGGACCGTGAAGAGCACCTGGCTCTGCAGGATGAGCGGGGCGAGGCCGGACGGGAGGCCGAGATGCATCGCCAGATAGATGAAGCCCAGATGCCCCGCACTCATGAACAGGCCCACACCCACCACGGTCCACCAGGGAACCTTCGGGCGCGGCACGAACAGGATGAGGGGGAACGCCACCAGGGCGAAGCGCAGCGCCGCGAACGTCAGGGGTGGGACGTCGTGCAGGCCCACTTCGATGGCGACGAAATTGACGCCCCAGATGAGGGCGACGAGCAGGGCCAGAAGGACATGACGGGTTTTCACCCTTCCACCTTCACCGTTCAGACCATGAAGGTCCAGCGATGATTTCTACTTCAAACTCGGTAGAATCTCTTCATGATTGATCCTCAGGCGCTCCAGGCGCTGGTCGCCGTGGAACGCACCGGCAGCGTCGCCGCCGCGGCCGCTTCCCTGGGCTTCACGCCGTCCGCGGTGTCGCAGCAAGTGAAGAAGCTGGAACGTCAGGCCGGAGCCGCTCTTCTGGAACGGCAGGGCCGAGGCGTCCTGCTCACCGAGCGCGGCCGCGTGCTGGCACTCCGCGGGTCTGAGCTACTGGCGCAACTGGAGGAACTCGAATCCGAGCTGGCCGCCGACGACCTCCCGTCCGGAGTCCTCCGGCTCGCTTCCTTCTCCAGCGCCAACCGGGCGTTCCTGGGCAAACTCGCCATGGCCCTGCGGCGCCATGCCCCGGCGCTGGAGTTGCAGGCGGCAGCGGCCGAACCGGAGGAGGCGGCCCGGAAGGTCGCCGCCGGAGAGGTGGACGTGGCTATCATCCACAACTGGAACTCGGTGCGCCTGGAGGTGAATCCTTCCGTGGAAACCCGTTCGCTGTGCCGTGACGTGGCGGACGTGCTCCTGCCCCGCGACCATCCACTGGCGGCCCGGAGCGAGGTCACCGTGCGGGACGTCCAGAACGAGCCCTGGTGCGCCACCCCGCCCGGAGCCATCTGCCATGAGGCGCTCCTGCGGCTGTTCGCCATCCAGGGTGCGGCGCCGCGCATCGTGTTCACGGATCCCGAGTTCGGCACCCACGTGGGCATCGTGGCGGATGGCGCCGCCCTGGCCCTGGTGCCACGGCTGGGACGGCCCAGGCTGCCGCCCGAGGTGGTGGCGAGGCCGCTGATCCCGGGGAGGTCCTCGGCAGAGGTCTCGCCCGAGGACCTCCCCGCCCGGCACATCCTGGTGGCCTACCGGAAGACAGTGGCCGCGAACCCCGGAGTCCGCCTGGCGGTCCGGGAGCTCAAAACGATCGCCGCCGCCCTTGGATGAGGAGACGGGCCGCCGGGACGAACGATCCACCCCGGCGCTGAACTCGCTGCGGACGGCCTGAACTCGCTGTCGCCGGTAGCGAACTCAAGCACCCGATAGCGAGTTCAGCGGCCAGCCCGGACCGCGCCCGCGCCCGCGCCGACGTCACGCGCCGGTCCCGCACCGCCGCTCACCGCCGTCGTCGCCCCTGGACGGCCGCCGGCCTTAAACGGCGGAACCCCCGGGGCATCCGGGGGTTCCGCCGTTCACGCACATCACGCAGGGCCGGCGGGATCACCCACCCGCTCGTCAGGAGGCCAGGCGGCTCTTGAGCCCGTCCAGCTCGGCGCGGAGGTCCGCGGGAAGGGCCTCACCGAAGTTGCCGTACCACTCCTCGATGCTGGCCGCTTCAACGTCCCACTCCTCCGGGCGGAAGGCCAGTGCGGCCTCCAGCTCGGCGGCGGTGACGTCCAGGCCGTCGGTGTCCAGGGAACCGGCGGTGGGGACGAACCCGATGGGGGTCTCCACCGCGTCAGCCTTGCCCTCGATCCGCTCGATGGCCCACTTCAGCACGCGGGAGTTCTCGCCGAAACCGGGCCACGCGAAGCCACCCTCGGGGGTGCGGCGGAACCAGTTGACCAGGAAGATCTTCGGCAGCTTCTCCGGGTTCGCCTTGGCGGACAGGGAGATCCAGTGCTTCAGGTAGTCACCGGCGTTGTAGCCGATGAACGGGAGCATCGCCATAGGATCGCGGCGCACCACACCGACGGCACCGGCCGCGGCGGCCGTGGTCTCGGAGGAGAGCGTGGAACCCATGAAGATGCCGTTGGTCCAGTCGCGGGCCTCGGTCACCAGGGGGATGGTGGTCTTGCGGCGTCCGCCGAACAGGATCGCGTCCACCTGGACACCCTCGGGAGCGAAGTACTCCTGGGCCAGCATGTCGATCTGGTCGATCGGCGTGCAGAAACGCGAGTTCGGGTGCGCCGCGGGACGGCCGGATTCGGGGGTCCAGTCGTTGCCCTGCCAGTCGGTGAGGTGCGCCGGGGTCTCCTCCGTCATGCCCTCCCACCAGACTCCGCCGTCGTCCGTCAGTGCGACGTTGGTGAAGATGCTGTTGCCCTTGGCGATGGCGCGCATGGCGTTGGGGTTGGTGCCCCAGCCGGTGCCCGGGGCGACACCGAACAGGCCGGCCTCCGGGTTCACGGCACGGAGCTCGCCGTCCTTGCCGAAGCGCATCCAGTTGATGTCATCGCCCAGGGTCTCGACCTTCCAGCCCTTGATGGCGGGGTCCAGGAGGGCGAGGTTGGTCTTGCCGCACGCGGAGGGGAAGGCCGCCGCCACGTGGTAGGTCTTGTTCTCCGGGCTCGTGAGCTTCAGGATGAGCATGTGCTCGGCAAGCCAGCCCTCATCGCGGGCCATGACCGAGGCGATGCGCAGGGAGAAGCACTTCTTGCCGAGCAGGGCGTTGCCGCCGTAGCCGGAGCCGTAGGAGACGATCGAGCGCTCCTCAGGGAAGTGCACGATCCACTTGTCCGGGTTGCAGGGCCAGGCCACATCTTCCTGACCGGGCTCCAGCGGGGCGCCCACGGAGTGCAGCGCCGGGACGAAGAAGGCATTGGTGGCGGTGAGCTTGTCCAGCACCTCGGTGCCGATGCGGGCCATGACGCGCATGGAGGCCACCACGTAGGCGGAGTCGGTGATCTCGACGCCGAACTTGGGATCCTCGGCATCAAGGTGACCCATGACGAACGGGATGACGTACATGGTGCGGCCACGCATGGAGCCTGCGAAGAGGGTGTTGAGCTTCCCCTTCATCTCCGCGGGGGCCATCCAGTTGTTGGTGAAGCCGGCGTCGGCCTCCTTCTCGGAGCAGATGAAGGTCTGCTCTTCCACGCGGGCCACGTCGGCCGGATCGGAGAAGGCGGCGAAGGAGTTCGGGAAGGTCTCCGGGTTGAGGCGGACCAGGGTGCCGGCCTCGACCAGTTCAGTGGTCAGGCGTGCGTACTCTTCTTCAGAACCGTTCACCCAGTAGATGGAGTCCGGCTGCGTCAGTTCTGCCACTTCCTCGACCCAGGCCAGAAGCTTCTGGTGGGTGGTGGGGGCGTCAGCTGTCAGGCGAGACGTCGTCAGATTTCCCATAGTGAGTCCTTTTCGATGGGGTTCCTGGGCGGGTGTCTCAATCGTAGGTATGGACCACTGGACGGATTTTCAGCAATATTTGACTAGAGGGTCGATTTCGGGGCGTTTTCCGGACCTAAATCGTGCTTTCGGGCAGTTTTTGTGACTAAGGTCACATAGACCGGTATACGTGGGAGGAGTCACCGGCCGTCGATTTGGAAGCCGCCCAAAGTTCCCGTAAAGTTTATGAAGGTTCAACCGGGAGTCGCTTCCGGGAACAAACCAAGCGCCCATAGCTCAGCTGGATAGAGCGTCTGTCTACGGAACAGAAGGTCAGGGGTTCGAATCCCTTTGGGCGCACAGAGTGTGTGGAAACACAGAAGAGCCCCGGTCCACGGACCGGGGCTCTTTCGTTGTCCGGCGCCCTCCGCTTGCGCGCAGCGTCTCCATTGCTTCCCGCCGCCTCCCGAGCGCGACGACGGCGAGTTCCGGCTCACGCGCAACCCGCCACCGGGCGCCGTCGCGGCTCACGCGCAACCCGCCACCGGGTCCCGCAACGCCTCCCGCGCCACGGCCCGCCGAGGCGAACGGCGCTCCGGCCCTCCCGAACGCCGGCCGGATCACTCCACCCCGGCCTTCCGGCGGCCTTTCCCACTCTCCCCCGCCATTCCCCTTCCTTCCCACCGCCCGCCAGCGCGTCCATCAGTGCGTCCGCCAACCCGTCCCGCAACCCCTTCCCACCGCCCCGGCGCACGATCTCCCGCGCCCCTCCCACCGCCGTCGTGCATCCTGCGAAGATTTCGGGTAAAGTATTTCGAGGTTCGAACGGGAATCATCCCGGGAGAAATATGCGCCCATAGCTCAGCTGGATAGAGCGTCTGTCTACGGAACAGAAGGTCAGGGGTTCGAATCCCTTTGGGCGCACAGAGTGTGTGGAAACACAGACAAGCCCCGGTCCACGGACCGGGGCTTTCGCGTTCCCGGGCAAGGAGCGGGAACCCTCAGTCCTCCCGGAACGCGCGGGCCAACGGCAGGATCGCCAGGACCAGCACCAAGGGCAGCGCGAAGCCGATGCGCAGCGAGTCCGCTCCCACCAGTCCCGTGAGCACGGACCCCAACAGTGCCCCCACGTAGTTGAACTGGTTGAACCGCGCGATCACGGAGTCCACCCGGGCCCGGCGTGCGGGATCGTCGGCACCGCCGCTCCGTCCCAGAGCCGCGATGGAGCCCGCCACGGAGAACGAGAGCGGCGCGATGATGCCCGCCCCGAACCCCAGGACGGCGAAGCCCAGGACCGCGATCAGCGCGCTCGGCGCCAGGACCACCACGGCGAGGGCCGCGGCGGACAGCAGCGCCGCACCCCGCAGCAGGCGCACTGCGCCGAACCGCCCCACAGCCCAATCGCCCGCCAGCCGCGCGAGCAGGGACGCCACCAGATACGGCAGCGTCGCCACGGCCACATCGCCCAGCCCGGTGCCGAACAGATTGTGCAGATAGGCCGGGCCCCAGGTGGAGGCCGCGGTGTCCACCATGTAGAAGAGCACCAGGACCAGGCCCACCAGCAGGAGCCGCTTCCACGGGATACTGACGCGCGCCTCCCCCGTGGCCTCCTCCTGTCCCCGGTCCCGCCGGAGGAACGGCAGAGCGGTCAGCACCAGCGCGAGCACGCCGAACGGGGTCACGGACGCCGCCAGGCTGACTTCACCGAAAGCCAGGGCCACTAGCGTCGCCACGATGCCGCCCGCGGTCCAGGACGCGTGGAACCCCGGCAGCAGGGTGCGGCCCAGCCGGTGCTCCAGCGCCACACCCTGCATGTTCATGGAGGCATCCACCGTGCCGAGTCCCACCCCGTAGACGGCCAGGAGGACGCAGAACACCATCAGGTCCGGAGCCAGCCCCACCCCGATGGCGCCCGCACCGATGAGGCCCAGTCCCACCCTGAGCGCCTGGGCCGAGTCCAGCCGCCGGGCCAGCTGCCCCGCCAGGACCGATCCGACGCCCGCCAGGACCACCATGCCCAGGAGCACCAGGGACAGGGTGGCCGCATCCAGTCCGAAGAGCCCCTGGATCTGCGGCAGACGGGTGGTCATGGTGATGAAGAGGAAGCCCTGTATGAAGAAGGCGGCGATCGTGGCCGTCCGCTGTGCGGTCATCCCTCCGGAACGCACGACGGCGGCTGGCTGGCTCATGTCCTTCTCCTCCTGGGTTTCAGGCGCGGGTGTCTGGTACGGGTTTCAGTGACCGAAGATCCGGCGGATGTGGTCATTGGCGAACAGACCGTCCGGATCCAGTTCCCGCCGGATCCTCTGGAAGTCGTCCCACCGGGGATACAGTCCGGACAGCCGGGCGGCCGAGAGGCCGTGTCTCTTGCCCCAATGCGGCCGTCCGCCGTAGGAGAGCGCCACGTCCTGGACCGCGGTGAAGAACTCCTGCCATGCCATGCCCCGGTACATGTGGGCCGCGATGTAGCAGCTCTCGCGCTCATAGGCGGGGCTGAGCAGGGATTTCCGGTCCCCCGCCACGAATCGCACCTCGAAGGGGAAGTTCACGTCCAGGCGCCGGGCCGTCACCACCCGCCGCATCTCCGTCAGCGCTTCGGCGCAGACCTGGCGTGGGAGGGCCCATTCGGTCTCCGTGAAGCGGACGCTGCGTTTGCTGACCAGGACCTCATGACTGGTGCCGGTCCGCGTGGTGGGGGTGACCAGATCCGTCGCCAGACGGTTCAGGCGGGGGATGAGTCCCGGCCGGGCCCGTCCTAGCCGGCAGACGAGGTCCAGGGCCGTGTTCTCGATCAGCTCGCCCTCCAGATAGGAGCGGAGCCGTCCCGGGGCGGGGCTGTCTTTCCCCGGGACGGGGTCTTCGATGCGGTTGGTCCGCTTGGCCAGCACCGTGGTGCTGTGGGGGAAGGAGAAGAACTCGAAGTGGTCGTTGCCGTCCACCTGCTGGTCCAGACGCTCCAATGTCTCGTCCAGGGAGGCCGGTTCCTGCGTGCCGTGCAAGGTGAAGGACGGCACCACTTTGAGCGTGTACGCCGTGATCACGCCGAGCGCCCCGACGGAGACCCTGGCCGCGGCCAGGACGTCCTCCCCCGCCTCGGAGGCCTGGAGGACCTCGCCCTGGGCGGTCACGAGTTCCACGTCCTCCACGAAGGTGGCCAGGTTGCCCAGTGCCCGCCCGGTGCCGTGGGTGGCGGTGGAGATGGCCCCGGCGACGGACTGGCTGTCGATGTCACCGAGGTTCGCCAGGGCCAGGCCGTGGCCGTCCAGCAGGCTGTTGAGCTCCCGGAGCCGGGTACCGGCCGCCACCCGGACCGTGCCGGCCTCGGCGTCGACGCCGAGCACCCCGTTCAGGCGGTCCAGGGAGAGCAGCGTGCCGGAGGTGAGCACGTTGTCACCGAAGGAATGGCCGGCGCCGACCACTCGCACGCCCCGCCCTTGTCCGGCCGCGTCCTGCACTGCCGCCTGCACGGCTTCCACCGAAGCGGGCTGGACGAGGTTCGCCGGGGTGCAGGCCTGGTCTCCGGCCCAGTTCTTCCACATGGCCTCCATCGTCACGCCGCTGTGACCTGGAGCACAAACAGTGGATCAGGGCGAATTCACAACCGCCGGGTGCTCAATGCCGCGGATCAGCTCCCGTTCGGCATCCCGCACGTCCCGGGCCACGTCCACGAACAGCTCGATGACGTCGGCGGGGGCGTCGGCCCGCCAGGCCAGCGCCACCTCCGAGCCGGGGTGCGGCTCCACGGGCACGTAGACCAGCCCCGGACGCACCAGATAGCGCGCCATGGCCGCGCCGGTGAGGGCCGTCGCCACCCCACTGGCCACCAGCTCGGCTTCCTCGGTGGGTGAGGAAGTCTCCACGATCCTCGCCGGACGCCCTTCCGCGCGGAAGGCGGAGAGGGTCCAGAAACCCCGCCACGCGGCGTCGTGCCCTCCGCCTGCGGTGAGCGGCTCTTCCAGCAGCTCCGCCGGGGACACCATGGTCCGCCCCGCCAGCCGGTGCGTGGCGGCCAGGCATGCCACCACGGGCTCCACGAAGAGCGGCAACCGATTCACCCCGGGCAGGGAGAGGGGCGGGCGGAGGATGGCCAGATCGCTGCTGCCGTCGGCCAGGCCACAGCTGGGGTCGCTCAGGGAGGCCTCCTGGAGGCGCAGCTCGACGTCCGGGTGACGGCGGGCGAATTCGGCCAGGATGGGTCGTGTCAGCTCCAGAGCGGCCCCCACCACGAAGCCGAGACGGAGCACCCTCTGGCCCGCGCGGCTCGCTTGCCGCACCCGCCGCAGCCCGTCATCCCAGGCCTCCAGCACGCCGCGGGCCACGTCGAGGAAGTGCTCGCCGTCCTCAGTCAGTTCCACGCGCCGGGTGGTGCGGTTCAGGAGCGTCACACCCAGCTCCGCCTCAAGTTCCCGGATCTGTTTGGAGAGCGCCTGCTGGGCGACGAAGAGCCGGGCGGCGGCGCGGCTGAAGTGGAGTTCCTCCGCCACGGCCACGAAGTAGCGCAGGCGGCGCGTGTTGACGTCCATCACCCCCTCATTCTGGGAGCCGCGCCGTTGATTGACAACCGCCTGATGTGAGTGGCGCCCGGGCGGCTGTTTCCCCTGACCCTGTGCGCCGTGTCACAGTCGGGGTATGCCCGGCAGCACCGAGACCACTTTCAGCCTCGCCACGGCAGGCTCCGCAGAGCGGCGGGACGGCTTCACCAGCGCGGGAGGCTTCGCCGCCCTGGACCGCGCCACCGCGCACCTCGACGCGCCCCTGGCCGTGCTGAGCCTGCCCGCGCTGCGGCGGAACGCCGCGGATCTGCTGCGCAGGGCCCAGGACAAGCCCATCCGGGTGGCCAGCAAGTCCGTCCGTTCCCGCGCCGTCCTCCGGGCCGTGCTGGATCTCCCCGGTTTCCGGGGTGTCCTGGCCTACGCGCTCTCGGAGGCCCTCTGGCTGGCCACCGAGTTCGACGATGTGGTGGTCGCCTACCCGACCGCGGACCGGACCGCCCTGGCCGGACTGGCAGGATCCGCCACGGCCCGCGAGCGCGTCACCCTCATGGTGGATTCGGTGGAGCATCTCGATTTCCTGGCCCCGTTCACCGCCCCGGACGCTCCCCTGCGGCTCTGCCTGGACCTGGACGCCTCCCTGCGCCTGGCAGGTGGCCGCGTGCATCTGGGCATGCGCCGCTCGCCGGTCCACTCCCCCGAGGAGGCCGTCGCCCTGGCCCGGGAGATCGCCCGTCGGCCGGGCTTCCGGCTGGTGGGGCTCATGTCCTACGAGGGCCAGATCGCGGGGCTGGGAGACAATACCGGCACGGCGCTGAATCGCGCCCGGATCAGGGCACTGCACGCACTCTCCGGCAAGGAGCTCGCCCTCCGGCGGGCCGAGGCGGTGGCTGCCGTCCGGCGGGCCCTCCCCGCCGGGTCCTCCCTCGAATTCGTCAACGGTGGCGGCACCGGCAGCTTCGAGAGCACGGGGGCGGAGGCCGCGGTCACCGAGCTGGCCGCCGGTTCCGGCCTCTACGCCCCGGGCCTCTTCGACGGCTACCGCGCCTTCCACCCGCAGCCCGCGGCCTTCTTCGCCCTGCCCGTGGTGCGCAGGCCCGCCCCGGGATTCGTCACGGTGCTCGGCGGCGGCTGGATCGCCTCCGGCCCGTCCGGGCCGGACCGGCTGCCGCGTCCGGTCTGGCCCACCGGCCTGCGATTGCTGGGCACCGAGGGCGCGGGCGAGGTCCAGACCCCACTGCAAGGCCCTGCCGCGGACACGCTCTCCGTGGGCGACCGGGTCTGGTTCCGGCACGCCAAGGCCGGTGAACTCTGTGAACATGTCACCACTCTGCACGTGGTGGACGGTGACCGGCTGGTGGCATCCGTCCCCAGCTACCGCGGCGAAGGAAAGGCATTCCTCGGATGAGCACCTTCAACTCCCTCAACCCCGCCACCGGAGCGGTGATGGCCACCTTCCCGGTGGACGACGACGGCGCGGTCACGGCCGCCGTCGAGCGCGCACAGGAGGCGGCCTCCTGGTGGGGTGGGCTGGGCTTCGACGGTCGCCGTCAGCGCCTGCTGGCGTTCAAGCACGCCGTGGTGGCGGGACTGGACGAGCTGGCGTTCCTCATGCGGGAGGAGACCGGCAAGCCCGTGGACGATTCGCGGCTGGAGGTGATGGCCGCCGTGGAGCACATCGACTGGGCGGCCCGGAACGCGCGGGAGACGCTGCGGCGCCGCTCGGTCCGGCCTGGAGTGCTGGGCGCCAATCTGGCGGCGAGCGTGGAGTACCAGCCGCTGGGCGTGGTGGGGGTGATCGGGCCCTGGAACTATCCGGTGTTCACCCCGATGGGATCGATCGCCTACGCCCTGGCCGCGGGCAACGCCGTGGTGTTCAAACCCAGCGAGTACAGCACCGCGGTGGGTTCCTGGCTGGTGGAGGCCTTCGCCGGCGCCGTGCCGGAGCTGCCCGTCCTCCAGCTCGTGACGGGCCTCGGCCCCACCGGATCGGCCCTGTGCCGTTCCGGGGTGGCCAAACTCGCGTTCACGGGTTCCACCGCCACCGGCAAGAAGGTCATGGCGGCCTGCGCCGAGACGCTGACCCCCGTGGTGATCGAGGCCGGCGGCAAGGACGCCGCCATCATCGCCGCCGACGCCGAGGTGCGGGCCGCGGCCCAGGATGTGGCCTTCGGGGCCTGGGGCAACGCCGGGCAGACGTGCATCGGCATGGAGCGCGCCTATGTGGAGGCTCCCGTCTACGAGGAGTTCGTCTCGGAGCTCCGCCGGATCGCTGCTTCCGTCACGGCGGGACCCGGGGACGGGGACCGCATCGGGCCGCTGACCATGCCGAGCCAGCCGGACACGGTGCTGCGGCACATCAAGGCGGCACTCGCGGACGGTGGACGCGCCGTCGCCGGAGGCGAGGAGTCGGTGACGCCGCCTTTCGTGGGGCCGGTCATCCTGCTGGATGTCCCGGAGGACAGCGAGGCGGTGCGGGAGGAGACTTTCGGACCCACCCTGACCGTGACCCGGGTGGCCTCCCTGGACGAGGCGGTGGAGAAGAGCAACGCGGGGGTCTATGGTCTGGGCAGTGCGGTCTACAGCCGTGACGTGGCCAAGGCCGAGTCCGTGGCCCGCCGCGTCCGGGCAGGGATGACGTCCATCAACAGCGTCATGTCCTTCGCCCTGGTCCCGGCGCTGCCGTTCGGCGGGACGGGCGATTCGGGGTTCGGGCGCATCCACGGCGCGGACGGACTGCGGGAATTCGCCCGTCCGCACAGCGTGGCCCGGCAGCGTTTTCCGCTGCCCGTGCCAGTGTTGTCCTTCCAGAGGAAGGCCTGGCAGGTGCGGCTCATGGGCCGGCTGGTGAGGCTGGTGCATGGGGGCCGCCGCTGAGGCGTCCGGGAGTGCCGAACGATGCGAAGAATTATTTGAACTGACCGGTCAGTTTAGATATTCTGGGAGCAGACGTTCTTCACGAAAGGCACCTCCCCCATGCTCGACGCCCGTGCGCTCCAGGTGAACGGCCGCAGGACCGACCTCCTGCCCGCCACCTCACTGCGTGTCTCCCCCGGCGAACTGCTCCTGGTCCGCGGTGAGAACCAAGATGACCGCACCGCCCTCGCCCTGACCCTCAGCGGACGCATGAAGCCGTCCTCCGGCCACCTCTCCTGGAACGGGAACACCCGGCTCAAGACCCTCCGCAAGGCCTCCGCCCTGGTGGACTCCCCCGGCATCAATGAGCCCGAGCAGCACCTCTCCGTCTGCGATCTGGTCACTGAGGACCTCGCCCTGATCCCGCGCCGCTACCGTGGCGCCCTGCTGGCCAAGCCCTGGCTCAAACTCAACGCCTTCGAGGACGTGGAGAAGCTTTGGGTGGACGAACTCCCGGCGGAACGCCGCGTGGGCCTGCTGACCCAGCTGGCCCTCGCGGATCCCGCCGTTGACCTCCTGGTCCTGGACTCCCCGGACCGTCACAGCGCGGACCCCGCGGTCTGGCTGCAGCGCTGCGAAGACCTCGCCTACGACGCCGGGCGGCCGCTCGCCGTCGTCGCCGTCGTCGCGACCCTGCCGGACGGCTGGAAGGGCCCCAGCGCGGTGATCGGCAACTCCGTTCCGCACGCGGAGCTGCCACCCGGCGCGGAGGAGGACGCGGAGGCGGCGGAGACCGCAACGGCCGCTGCGCCCGCCGAGGCTAGCGATGAGCAGAGTGCGGAAGAGAACGTGGAGGAAGAGAAGTGACCGTTCTACGCCTGGCCCGCTCCGAGCTCAAGCGCATGACCAGTGGGGTGCTGCCCAAGCTCACCATCGTGGCCCTGTCCCTGGTCCCCCTGCTCTACGGAGCCATCTACCTCTACGCCAACTGGGACCCGTACAACAACCTGAACGGCATCAAGGCCGCTCTGGTGGTCGAGGACACCGGCGCCACCCCCTCCAAACCGGACGGCACCAAGGGTGAGGAGCTCAAGGCCGGCGCCAAGGTGGCCGATTCGCTGGTGGACGCCCATCTCTTCGACTGGCAGCGTGTGGCCACCTCTCAGGAGGCCGACGACGGCGTCCGGACCGGCAAGTACGCCTTCGCCCTGAAGATCCCGGCGGACTTCTCCAAGAACCTGGTCTCCCCGTCCACGTTCGATTCGGCCAACCAGGCCATGCTCAACGTCACCACCAATGACGCGAACAACTACCTGCTGACCACGATCGTGGACAAGCTCACCACCGCCGTGCACTCCACCGTGGCCCAGGAGGTGGGCCAGCAGACCGCCGATCAGCTCCTGACCGGCTTCGGCGTGATCCACCAGAACATGGTGAAGGCCGCGGACGGCGCCAAGACCCTTTCCAACGGCCTCGCCCAGCTCCAGACCGGCACCGCCGATCTGCACAAGGGCACCACGGACCTGAGTTCCGGCGCCAGCCAGCTGGTGGACGGCCAGGGCCAGCTCGTGGCGGGCGCCAACAAGCTCTCCGAAGGGGCCGGCAAGCTCAGCAGCGGCCTGTCCCAGCTCAGCCAGGGGGCCGCTCCCCTGCCCTCCAGCACCAAGCAGCTGGCCGACGGCGCCGCCCAGGTGGCTGCCGGAAACGCCCAGCTCAACGCCAAGGTGCAGGGCGCCGTGAAGGACCTTCAGACCGTGGAGACCCAGGCCGACGCGGATGTGAAGACCACCGTGAACAAGCTCGTGAAGGACGAGATCCTCACCCAGGAGCAGGCGGACAGGATCCTCACCGATCTGAAGACCGTCCAGGGCTCCAGCCCCGTCAAGGAGGCCAAGGCCAAGATCTCCGGGGCCGCCGCGGACATCCAGAAGCTCTCCAACGGTGCCGGAGCCGTGTCCGCCGGCGCCAGGAAACTCGCCGACTCGGCTCCCGCCCTGGTGAACGGCATCAACCAGGCCAACTCCGGCGCCTCACAGCTGGCCCAGGGCGCGGGAACGCTGGCCTCCGGCGAGCAGAGCGCCTACCAGGGGGCCACCAAGCTCTCCGAGGGTGCCGGCAAGCTCAACGCCGGCGCGGCCAAGCTCCAGGACGGCGCCAAGTCCGCCGCGGCCGGTGCCAAGGAACTGGCCACCAAGCTCGGCACCGGGTCCGGCCAGATCCCCAACCCGAACGAGAGCCAGCGGGAGAACGTCTCCAAGGTCATGTCCGATCCTGTGGCGGTGGACAATGTGTCCCAGGCGAAGGCCACCACCTACGGCGCGGGCCTGGCCCCGTTCTTCCTGAGCCTGTCCCTGTGGATCGGCGCGTTCATGCTGGTGCAGGCCATGCGGCCGCTCACCCAGCGCGCTCTGGCATCCAATGCGCCGTCCTGGAAGATCGGGATCGCGGGCTGGCTGCCCTTCTTCGTGGTGTCCTCCGTGCAGACGGCCCTGCTCTGGGCGGTGGTCACCTGGGGCCTGAAACTGGAGTCCGCCAACCCGGCCCTGACGTTCGTTTTCCTGCTCTTCGCAGCCATGGCGTTCACCGCGCTCATCCAGGGCATCTGCGCCCTGCTGGGCACACCGGGCAAGTTCGTGGTGCTGATCCTGCTGGTGCTCCAGCTGGTCTCCTCCGGCGGCACGTTCCCCTGGCAGACCACCCCGGAGCCGTTCCATGTGGTTCACGACATCCTGCCGCTCGGCTATGTGGTGACGGGCATGCGGCATCTCATCTACGGCGGCGACCTGTCCATGGTGGCCCCGATCATGCTGGGCCTGGTGGGCTACGCGGTGCTCGGCATGGCGATGTCCACGCTGGCGGTGCACAAGCACAAGCTCTGGACCCTCAAGAGCTTCAAGCCGGAGATCTCGGTATGAGCCCCGCCGCGCCGGGCACCCATCCGGGACCGTCGCCGAACAGCGCCGCTGACGCCGGCGGAGCGGGCCCCGCTCCCCAGGCTGCGGACGACGACGGCGCGGGCCGCCGCCGTCGTCCGCAGCGGACCTCCGCCTCCCGGCAGAAGATCTTCGATGCCTCCATGCAGCTGATCGGCGAGCGGGGCGCCGCCGAGGTCACCGTGGACGAGATCGCGGCCGAAGCCGGCGTCTCCAAGGGCACGGTGTACTACAACTTCGGCAGCAAGTCCGAGCTGATCGCGCAATTGCTGCGGCACGGCGTGGACATCCTCCTGGCCCGTTTCGCGGCGGTCCCCCCGGTGGAGGATCCCGTGGCGGACATGGAGTCCGTGGTGTCCGAGGCGATCGCCTTCCTGGACGACTACCCGTCCTTCGGGCAGCTGTGGATGAACGAGAACTGGAAAGTGGAGAACGAGTGGCAGGATCTGATGCGGGAGCTCCGCACAGAACTGCTGGGCGTGATCTCCCAGGCGCTGGACCGGATCGGACAGCGCTACGCCGTGAACCAGGACGTGTCCCGCAGCGGGCTGGAAGCCGCCATCTTCGGAGCTTGTTTCATCGTGGGCCTGGACCGCAAGAGCTTCCATCCGGGGCGTTCCCAGGAGGCCAGCGTGGAGGCCATCATGACCTTCGTGAAGGGCTACCTGGCGCGCTGAGGGCCGGGGCCTCGTCACCGGCGCCGGTGCGGCGCCGGCCTGCGTGCTTCCCGTCCACGGAAAATTGTCAGATCCCTCTGAAAGAATGACGCCATGCGCTTGCTCACCACCAAGATCATGCTCGGCGCGGCCCTGGCCTGCGCCGCGCTCCTGATCCAGACGGTTCTGGCCCCGGAGACCCTGGGGCTGGTCCTGCTGCTGGTGTGCGCGGCCATCGGCTTCGTGTGCGCCATCGCGTCCGTCGCCATCCTGCGCCGCAACAAGGTCCTGCTGGCGGCCGGGGTGCTCACCACCGTGGCGGTGACGTTCGCCCTGGCCTACGTCCGCCTCTGGGGCCTGGGGTTCTCCGAGGGCTACGACCGGATGCATACCACCGGTCCGGGCGCGGGAAGCGATCTGTACTTCTTCCTGAGCCTCGCCACCGGACTGCCCGCTGCGCTTCTGCTGTTCCTCGGCAGTGTCTGGCCCGTGAAGAAGTCCGGTGTCACGGGCGGCCGGAGCCGCCCGGGTTCCGGAGCGCGCCGGAGCGGATCCGGTGCCCGCAGCGGTGCCGCTGGAAGCGCCGGAGCCAGCAGGGCAGGCGCGCCCGCCAGGAGCGGTGGCGCCAGGCCGGCGGCCCGGCCCGCCGTCAGGCCCGAGGCACCTCGAAGGACACCAAGCGCGCATCCTGCCCGTCCAGCTCCGCCCACGGCATCACGCTCTCAAGCACGGTGATCCCGCTGGTGGGGTAGTGCTCCGCCATGTCCAGGTACGCCGCCTGGTCCGAATCCCGGTCCGCCAGCAGGAGGGCCAGATCCTGAACACCGGGCATGTGGCTGATGATCATCAGGCTGGTCACCGTCTCCGGGACATGATTGATGACGGTGAGCATCCGGCGTCCCGTTGAGGCGTAGAGCCCGGATTCGAGCTTCGGCGTGGGTGCCTTCTCCCCCAGCTCCTCGCACACCCAGGTGCAGGTCTGGCGGGTCCGCAATGCGGTGGAGCAGAGGATGAAGTCCGGGATGTTCCCCGACTCGCGAAGCCAGGCCCCCGCCGCCGCAGCATCCCGATGGCCCCGGGGTTCCAGAGGCCGGTCATGATCCGGCACCCCCAGCGGCCAGTCCGCCTTGGCATGCCGCATGACGATCAGGCGCTTCACATGATGCTCACTCATGGGAAAACACTATCCCTGCGGAGTTGGTACGTGGTCCTCGGGGTGGGGTGCCGGGGGCATCCTTCGGCGCCTGCGCTCGGACTCCCGCCGCACCGGCCGGGCGACGTCGCCGCCAGAATTGTCAGCGGCGGGAGCACTCACGCAACAACGGCGCTCTCCGGATACCCCCGGCACCCCTGCGTGGATGGCCAGTCACCTCCGCAGGGCCAGGTCATCGACTCGCTCGCAAAAGGACCGGCCCCACTCACGGGCAACAGTCCCACCAAGCCGGACGCACTCCATCTGACCCGGTGAACGGAGAAGGACGGGGATCCCCGACAGCGCCGTTGTTGCGTGAAGGCCCCGCTGCCTCAACCCCGACCGAAGCCGGATACCCGAGGGGCAGCGGGGCCTGAGCGCAGGCGCGGAGGGGATCCCCGTCCTTCTCAGAAACCGAAAACGTCAGATGGAGTACTCCGGCGCGGCCCAGACGACCACCTCGGGGTGCTCGTAGAAGCGGTATCCCTGGCCACGGACGGTGCGGACCGTGTTGGCCAGGCGGCCCAGCTTGGAGCGGAGGCGGCGGATGTGCACGTCGATGGTGCGCTCGTTGGGGACCTCCTCGGCGTTACGCCACAGGTTCTCCAGGAGCTCTTCGCGGTCCACGGTGCGGGTGCCGTTCTCCACGAGGTAGTTCAGGAGTTCGAACTCCTTGAACGTGAGGTTCAGGGTGTCGCCGTCCAGGTGGACTTCGCGGCGGGCCAGGTCGATCAGCACACCGCTGGGGCGCTGATCGGGGACTACCGCGGGGCGGGGTGCCTCGGCGCGCTGGCGGTTGGCGACGGTGGGATCACCGAAGGTGCTGCGCACGACGTCCAGGGCGGTGCCGGGTGCGCTGGCCGGGGCGACCGCGACGGCGGCGTAGCTCTCGGCTCCCTGGACCAGGGACTGAGCGTAGGCGCGGATCTCCTGGGCCAGCTTGGCGATCGACTGGCCGGAGGCCGCGGCCGTCTCCTCGTCGATGCCGACGTAGAGGACGAAACCGCGGGCGACGGTCGGAGTGCCGGCTGCCGGGCGGGCCGGGGCGCCGTTGGCGCCGCGGGCGATCACCGGGGTGGGCGCGGTCACGGGGTTGCCCTCCGCAACGGGAGCACCGGGCTGCGGGACGGCGCGGAGCTGGCCGTATCCCTGCTGGGGGTAACCGGGCTGCGGCTGTGCCGGAACGGCGGCAGCGGTGAACTGGCCGTTGTAGCCCGCCGGGTACTGCTGCGGTGCGGCAGGCCGGTTGACGAATTCGGGGCGGACGGCAGGAGCCTTGTTGGCATTCCGCAGGGAGATGTGGACGTATCCGGATGCAACTGACATGTTGTTCAAACCTCTGAGAGTGAATTTGCCGTCATCGCGGCTCGAATGTTGAGTCCCCGCAATGAATCAGGAAAGTGCCCTTCATTGGGCGGGGTGAGGACGGTTGCCTGAGCTGGGGGTGGAGTTCAGGCGCACATTCGACAACAGCCAACCATCCGGCCAGCGGGTGCGCTGGGGAGGGTCGCTGCGGCTGCAGATGCTGTTGAGTTGGTATTCACATATCCGAGTGTGCAACGTAACAAACAGAACTTGCAAGTAACAAAGCCCCCAGGGGTCCACATTGTGAGACGAAAGTGTCCATAGTGACGCATCTCACCATTCTGCGGAAGGGGTTCCCGAGATCCGAATCAACCCTTTCATGGTCGGCGCAATCCCGACTTGTCGAATTTTCTACGCTCAGTAGGACTTTGAACTAAAGAAACTTCAACTGTGAACTGAAACTCATGACGGATTCACTTGACCGCATCGTGGACGTCGCATCACGCGCCGGGCTCCCCGTGACGGCTCAGGGAGCTGTCTACGTCGTTACCTAAATGTGACATGAGGGTGTCCGGCCTCTAGACTGGCTATGGGGTAGAGCGTCCACCGGAACCGCAGACCACCACCAAGGTGCCTGCGCCCGGAGTCCACGGACCCGCCCCTTCCAGGAGCATGAAGGGTTGAGCATGACCGCGAACCGACCGCGGCCTACCGGCGGCCGAGCCGCTGAGAGGTCCCGCGCTGTGCGCGCCACCAGCAGGAACCCCCGCGGCGACGAACGCACAGGAGCGGGCCGGACCTCCGCAAGCGCCCCCGCGCCCACCGGCCGTCCGAAGCGCTCCATCCTCAGCCAGCTCCCCAGCCTTCTGCCCCGCACCAGGGGTGCCCGCGCCGCCGTCGTCGGCTCCATCTTGACGGTCGCCCTGGCGGGTGGGCTTGCGGCGCAGGCCTCGATCGCCGCCCAGGACACCGCCCCGGTGGCGCCCACCGCGCAATCCGCACCCGAGGTCAAGCTCAGCGATCCCCAGTTCCGCAAGGTGAGCGTGGGACAGAAGTTCGACTTCTCCGTGCTGGCCACCCTGTCCTCCGAAAGCGTCACCGCCGGCACCGAGGCCAGCAAGTCCGCCCGTGAGGCGGCCAATCAGGCCTCCGCACTGAAAGAAGCGGTCGATGCCCTGAAGGAGGAGGCCGCCCCGCCGAAGACGGTGGATGACCCCGCAGGCGCCCAGGCGTTCGCCTCCAGCCAGCTCGGCAAGTACGGCTGGAGCCAGAGCGAAATGCCCTGCCTGGTCACGCTGTGGACCCGCGAATCAGGCTGGAAGACCACCGCCCAGAACCCGGACTCCGGAGCCTACGGCATCGTCCAGGCGCTGCCCGGCACCAAGATGGGCACTGTGGCCGATGACTGGCAGACCAACTACAAGACCCAGATCACCTGGGGCCTGAAGTACGTCTCCGAACGCTACGGCTCCCCCTGCGGCGCTCTCGGTTTCCACTACGCCAACAACTGGTACTGAGCCGCAACCACCCCGGCCTCATGACGAAGGACTCCAACGGACCGAATCCGCTGGAGCCCTTCGTCATTTCCGGCGGCGAGCCGTGCTCCCGCCGCGCCCGCCCGGTCCGCTCAGCCCGAGACGCGCGCCTCCAGGATGGTCTGCGCCACCAGGCCGTCCTTGAGCGCCGTGACCTGCACGGTCTGCCCGGTGGCGAGGCTGTCGCCTGCCCGGACGGACGTCTGGTCGTTGATGGTGTAGCTCTGTTCGAAGCCGTCGGCGCTCTTCACGGTGATCCTGGTGCTGCTCACGGCCGTGACCTCACCCCGCTGCTCCAGCAGGGTGACGTACTTCCCGTCGATCTGCGCGATGTACTCGCCATGCACTGCGGCCGTCAGCCGGGACAGATTCCCGGGCCCGGACATGCCGCCCTGCCCATTCTGCCGAGTGCCCGGTCCGTAGCCCTGACTGCCTCCATCGCCCTGATACTGGCCCGGCCCCTGGAACCGTGAGCCCTGTCCCGACTGCTGCCCGAACTGGCCGCCAAGGCCTGGCGCGCTCACCCGTCCAAGGGCGAAACCGCCGCCGCCCGAAGCCAGGATGAGCACCAGCGCGGCACCGCCGAGGATGAGCCCCTTCCCCACCGCCGGAATCCCCCTCCATCCACCGGCCTTCGTCACCGGTCTGGCGGGCGACGGCGACGGCCAGGAGTTCTGCACCCACCGGCCTTGCGGTTCCTGCGGAGGCAGTGGCGGCACCGAGGACGGGGACGCCGCGCGCCCCTCGGCGCCTTCAGATCCGGAGCCGTAAGCCCACACGGGTTCCTCCGCGGCGGCCCCTTCGGGATGCGCGACGCCGGTGTACCCCGGCAGGGGCTCGGTCGGCACCGGCTGCTGGGGCCCGGGCTGCGCAGCCCCCGGTTCGTCGAGCGGTCCGCCCTGCTCCGGCGCAGGCCGCGGCGCACCCGTCTGCGGGGAGACCGGGGGCTGCGGAACCGGGGCCGGTCCGGGTGCTCCGGGGCCTGCCGGGTTGCGGGGATCCTGCGGGTTCTGGCCCTGCGGCGGTTGCTGATTGCTGTTCATGGTTGTTCCTTCGCCGGTCCTGCTGTCAGCTTTCACTCTCCGGCCCGCGCCTATGCCGCCGCTGTGCGCCCGCAATGAATCGCTGGACGTCCAGGGGCGTCCACGCGCCGTCGTACGCTCACAGCAAGCGCACAGCGAACGCCTAGGCAGAAACGAAGGCGAGGGTACAGAGTGGAGGTATGTCGCTGCCACCCTCACTCCAGTCCCTGCCCCGCCTGACCCGCCCGGACGGCTCCCCCATCCGCGCCCTGGTCCTGGATGATGAGCCGATGCTCCGCGAGCTCGTCGCCATGGGGCTCAAGCTCAGCGGCTGGGAGGTCCAGTACGCCGAGGACGGCCCCTCCGCGGTCCGCGTGGCGCGTGAATTCCAGCCGGACGTGCTGGTTCTGGACATCATGGTGCCCGTGTTCGACGGCGTGGAAGCCCTGCAGAAGATCCGCACCTTCATGCCGGAAGTCCCCGCGCTCTTCCTGACCGCCAAGGACAGCGTGGAGAACCGGGTGGAGGGACTTGCCGCGGGCGGTGACGACTACGTCTCCAAGCCCTTCAGCCTGGAGGAGCTGACCCTGCGGCTGCACCGGCTGGTCCAGCGCTCCGGAGCCACGGCCAAGGACGCCTCCGAGCTGGTGGTGGGCGACCTGGTGCTGAACATCGACTCGCGCGAGGTCCACCGAGGCGGTGAGGAGATCCAGCTGACCGCCACGCAATTCGACCTTCTGCAGTACCTCATGGAGAACCCGCGCCGTGTGCTGAGCAAGAACCAGATCCTGGACCAGGTGTGGCACTACGACTTCGGCGGGCAGGCCAACATCGTGGAGCTTTACATCTCCTATCTGCGCAAGAAGATCGATGTGGGACGCCCCGCCATGATCCACACCGTCCGGGGCGTGGGCTACGTCATCCGGCCCGGTGCCGAATGACCGCTCACACCGCTGACAGCCCCGTCCAAGGCACTGGCGCCGCCCCGCATCCCGCGGGCCGCGGCCGCCGCTGGACCCGTCTGAAGTCCTGGCCCCTGCGCACCAAACTGGTCCTGGTGACCATGGCGCTGCTGACGGTCATCGCCGCCGTGCTCGGCTCGGTGGTCTACGCGACCATGGACCGGGTCCTGACCAACGACGTCGACACGCAGCTGCGGCAGGCCAGTCACCGTGCGGGGGCGGTGCTGGGCGGTCCGGGCGGCGGTCCCACTGACCCGCTCGACGCGCGGGGCCAGGCCGCGGGGACGATCAATGCCCGGCTGCGTGGCGGAACGCTGGTGGTGGCCGGGATGCTCGACGCCGATGGCAACCGGGTCCTGCTGAACAAGAGTGACGCCACCAAGATCGCGGTCCTGGCCACCACTCCCGAGCTCTACTCCCCGGGGGCGGCCCCCGTGACCCGCGGTCTCAGCGTGGGCGACTACCGGCTCTTGAGCAGCAGCACACCCGACGGCGACGTGATCGTCACCGGCCTGCCTCTGGCAGGCAAGGACAGCGCCCTCGGGGCTCTGGTGTTCAGCACGGTCCTGGTGTCGGGCTCGGCCCTGATCGTCTGCGCGCTGGTGGGGACGTGGTTGATCCGCCGGACCCTGCGCCCGCTGGCGCAGCTCAGCGAGGTGGCCGGACAGGTGGCGGAGTCGAGGCTCGACGTCGGCGAGGTCGCCCTGGGGGTGCGGGTTCCGGAGAGCGCCACGGATCCGGACACCGAGGTGGGCAGCGTGGGGCATGCGTTCAACCGGATGCTGGACAACGTCTCCGGGGCCCTGGCGGTGCGGCATGCCTCCGAGCTGAAGGCCCGGCAGTTCGTGGCGGACGCCTCACACGAGCTCCGGACCCCCTTGACCGCCATCCGCGGCTACAGCGAGATGATCGGCCTGACCGAGAGCCTCAGCGACCAGGGCAAGGAGTCCCTGTCCCGTGTGCAGAGCCAGTCCTTGAGGATGAACACCCTGGTGGAGGACCTGCTGACCTTGGCCCGGCTGGACGAAGGGCAGGAGCTCCAGGGCCGCCCGGTGGATCTGGTGCAGCTCGCGGTGGAGGAGGTCATGGAGAAGCGCGCCCAGGACTCCGGGCATGATTGGCGGCTCGCGGTCCCCGCGGGCATGGTGAACGCCTGGGCCGATCCGGCGCGGCTGCGGCAGGTCCTGGTGAATCTGCTGACCAACGCCCAGAAGCACACGCCGGACGGCACCAAAGTGGAGGTCGGCGTCGCGCTCTCAGAGAATGGCGAGCCACTGCTCACGGTGACGGACGACGGCCCGGGCATCCCCGGGGAGTTGCAGCCCGAAGTGTTCTCCCGGTTCACGCGGGCGGACAAGGCCCGCACGGGCGGCTCCACGGGCCTGGGGCTTTCGATCGTGCAGGCGATCGTGCAGGCGCACGGCGGGACGGTGACGCTGGAGTCCCGTCCGGGCCGGACCGTGTTCTCCGTGGAGCTGCGGCCGGTGCCGTGAAGGGCGAAGGGCGCCTGACCGCCGCGTCCGGAGGGACGACGGCGGTCAGGCGCCCTTGCGAAGCCGGGACGGAGGCTCAGGCCTCCAGGACGCTCGCGACGCCGTAGAGACGGTCGCCGGCGTCGCCCAGGCCCGGGACGATGTAGGCCTTCTCGTTGAGGCGCTCGTCGATCGAGGCCAGGACCACGGTGACCTTGGCGTCGGAGAGCTCCTCTTCCAGCTTGGCCAGGCCCTCCGGGGCGGCCAGCAGGCAGATGCAGGTCACCTCGTCCGCGCCGCGGCGGAAGAGGAACTTGATGGCCTCACGCAGGGTGCCGCCGGTGGCGAGCATGGGGTCCAGGACGAAGACCTGGCGGCCCGTCAGGTCCTCGGGAAGACGCTCGGCGTAGGTGATGATGTCCAGGGTGTGCTCGTCGCGCGCCATGCCCAGGAAGCCCACCTCGGCGGTGGGGACCAGCTTGGTCATGCCCTCCAGCATGCCGAGGCCTGCGCGGAGGATGGGGACCACCAGGGGCGTCGGCTTGGTGAAGGCCGTGCCGATCGTGGTGGACACCGGGGTCTCGATGGTGACGGGCTGAGTACGCACCTCGCGAGTGGCCTCGTAGGCGAGAAGGGTGACGAGCTCCTCGGTCAGCTGACGGAAGACGGGCGAAGGCGTGGTCTTGTCCCGCAGCACGGTGAGCTTATGGGCGACGAGCGGGTGATCCACAACGATGGTGCGCATGGGTCAAATTTACAGGACTTCTCCCCCTCCGCCTCCCCCCGCGAACCGCCAATAGATGCCCTTATCCGTGGGCCAGAGGGGCACCTATTGGCGGTTCGCGAGGGCGGGAGGGCGGATACGCTGGTGGGCATGATCCCGCACGACGCCGAACACGAGCACTGGATGGGCCTGGCCCTCGCGGAGGCCCGGGCGGCGCTGCACACCGAGGACGTGCCGATCGGCGCGGTTCTTCTGGGTCCCGACGGCGCCGTGCTGGCCACCGGCCGCAACGAACGCGAGGCACTGGGCGACCCGACGGCGCACGCCGAGGTGGTGGCGATCCGTGCGGGCGCCGCCGCCCTGCGCGAGCGGATGGCCGACGACGGCGGCGGGTCCGATGGCTGGCGCCTGGAGGACTGCACGCTGGTGGTCACTCTGGAGCCGTGCGCGATGTGCGCCGGGGCGATCGTCCTGAGCCGGATCCCCCGCGTGGTGTTCGGGGCATGGGATGAAAAAGCCGGGGCCGCCGGTTCCGTGTTCGACATCCTCCGCGAGCGCCGCCTGAACCACTGGGTGGAGGTCTACGCCGGAATCCGCGAAGACGAGTGCGCCACCCTCCTGAGGGAGTTCTTCGCCCGGCACCGCGGCTGAGCCGGGCGGGGCCGCACCCCCTCTTGCCTCGGTGCCCCGGTTTTTCGCCCGGAGACCGGACGGCGAAGCCGGCCACGCGCCGTCGTCGTCGGCTCCGCACGCCGCGCCTTTCCGCCGCATTGCACGACCTCAGGTCATCCGGCTCGTAGCGGTCCCCTCCCAGAGCGCCTGCACCCCCACGCCCAGCACCCCCCAACCCGCCTTCCGCACGCCCCTCTGGAATATTAGTTTGACTAAGCAACCTTTCCACTTATATAGTTGCCGTAAGCAATTACAGGAGGATCGGATGCCGGTAGAGCCAGCCACAGCGCGGGCACTCATCCGCGGGGTCGTGGACCTGCAGCGCGCACTGCGCTGCCTCTCCCACGACTCCCTGGCTCCGGGAACCAGCACGGCCCTGCTCGGGGTGCTCCACATGATCACCGAACACGGTGGGCGTGCGGTGGACATCGCGCAGCGGCTCGGTGTGAGCTCCCCCGTGCTGAGCCGCCACCTCGCAGAACTTGAGGAACGCGGTTTCATCAGCCGGACGCAAGACCCCAAGGACCGCCGGGCACAGCTCCTGGAGGTCACCGAGGCCGGGCAGGAGCAATTGGCCCAGGCCGAGGAGGACAGAGTCCAGGCACTTCTGAGCCTTCTCGGTGATTGGGACGAGGAGAAGGCACTGGGCTGCCGATCCAACCTCACCGACCTCACCGTGGCCTTGCAGTCCTACCGACGCAAGTCCTCCCCTTACGCCGCCGCCACCCCCGCAGGAGACTGAATCTTGAACCCCACTCACGACGCTCAGCCCATGAGCCACCGGCAGATCATGGAGGCCTTCACCGGCCTCCTTGCCGCGTTCTTCACAGCGATCGTGTCCAGCACGATCGTCTCGAACGCACTGCCCACCATCATTTCCGACCTCAAAGGCACCCAGACGGACTTCGCCTGGGTCATCACGGCGTCCATGCTGGCCAGCGCCGTCACCACCCCCATCTGGGGCAAGCTCGCCGACCTCTACGACAAGAAGCTCCTGGTCCAGCTGAGCATCGTGATCTTCGTGGCCGGCTCCGTCATGGCCGGTCTGTCCCCGGACATCTCCTTCCTGCTGACCGCACGCGTGGTGCAGGGCATCGCCATGGGCGGTCTGATCGCCCTCTCGCAGGCCATCATGGGCGTCATGATCCCGCCGCGGGAACGTGGCAAGTACTCCGGGTACCTCGGCGCCGTCCTGGCCGTCGGCACCGCCGGTGGCCCGCTGCTGGGCGGCCTGATCGTGGATCACTGGGGCTGGCGCTGGACGTTCTACGTCTGCGTGCCGCTGGCCGTGATCGCCCTGATCCTGCTCCAGATGACCCTGAAGCTGCCGCAGGTCCGCCGCAAGGCCAAGATCGACTGGCTGGGCACCGTTCTTCTCAGCGCTTCCGTCTCCGTTCTGCTCATCTGGGTCTCCTTCGCCGGGAACCCGGACTACTACGACTGGTGGTCCTGGCAGACCATCGCCATGGTGGGCGGCGCGATCGTCGGTCTGATCCTCTTCCTGGTGGTCGAGACCAAGGTGGCCGAGCCGATTATCCCGCTGAAGATCGTCTCCCAGCGCACCACGGCCCTGAGCATCGTGGCCTCGGTGGCGATCGGTGTGGCCATGTTCGGTTCCTCCGCCTTCATCGGCCAGTACTTCCAGGTGGCCCGCGGCGCGACGCCCACCGAGGCCGGTCTGCTGACCCTGCCGATGATCTTCACCAACCTGGTGGGCTCCACCGTGGCCGGGCAGCTGATCTCGCGCTACGGCCGGTGGAAGGCATACCTGGTGGCAGGCACGGTCTTCACCGCCGCGGGCATGTTCCTGCTCGGCACCATCGACCACAACACCGATTTCTGGCTCACCGGCACCTACATGGCCGTCCTGGGCCTGGGCCTCGGCATGACCATGCAGAACCTGGTCCTCGCGGTGCAGAACACGGTGTCCCCACGGGACATCGGCTCCGCCAGCGCCTCGGTGGCGTTCTTCCGCACCGTCGGTGGCGCCATCGGCGTGTCCGTCCTGGGTGCCGTGCTGGGCAACCGGTCTTCGGATCTGATCAAGCAGGGCTTCATCGACCATCACATCCCGGTCCCGGCCGGCAGCGGCAGTTCCAGCACCAGCCTGGACATCAAGGACATGCCGGGTCCGGTCGCGGACATCGTCAAGGCGGCCTTCGGTGACGCGACGGCCCAGATCTTCCTGATCGCCGGTTTCGTGGCGCTCATCTCGATCATCGCCGTGGTCTTCATCAAGGAGGTCCCGCTGCGCAAGACGGTCGAGATGCAGCCCGCCAAGGCGGCTTCCGAGGGCTCCGTCGCGGAACCGGACACGACGACGGCGACTCTCGCCGCTGTCGCAGCACCGTCCGGTGCTGCCGGTGAGGCCCTGGCCAACGGCCTGAACCCGAGCGACGCACCGGAAATCCACGCCCCGGCTCATGCGGCCCAGCACGGTGCCGCCCAGCACCATCCTGCGGCGACGCACGACGGCGCGCTGGAAGGCAGCTTCGACTCCGAGCTCAGGCTCCTGCTGGCTGAGCGCGAGGCGCCCGCCGTGGTTCCTGACGGTGAGGCCGCGGAAGCCGGTGCGACCCTGGCGGCACTCCAGCAGACCCAGCTCCTGCTCGCGAAGCAGCAAGAGCAGCTGGCGCGACTGGCCGAACGAGTGAACACCCAGCTGCTGGCGCAGCTGGAGGTGTCCGAGCGGCAGGGGCAGGTGGCCGGCGAGCTGGCCAGGATCCAGGCCGAGCTCGACGCCGAGCGGCAGCTCCAGAAGGAAGCTGCGCTCTACCTGGCGACCCGGGGACGCCACAGCGCGGGCTGAAGCCGGCGGTTCCTGCGGAGGTGCTGAGAGGGGCGTCCATCGATTGCGGTGGACGCCCCTCGGGCGTTTCCGGGGACGGTCCGGACCGGGCTCAGACCGCGCCGGTAGTGCCCAGCAGCGCGCCGATGGCGAAGGTGGCCGAGAGCGCGATCGCCCCGCCGATGACGTTGCGCAGGGTTCCTCGCCGTTTTGAACTGCCGCCGATCCGGGCACTGATGGTGCCGGTGACGACCAGAGCCGCCAGGACGGCGAGGAAGGTCGCGAGGATCCGGGCCGGCTCGGGCACGAGCAGAATCACCAGGAAGGGCAGGATCCCACCGCAGAGGAAGGCCACCGCCGAGGCGAAGGCCGCATGCCAGGGGCTGACGACGTCATCCGGGTCGATGCCGATCTCCACTTCGAGATGGGCGCGGAGTGCGTCGTGTTCGGTGAGTTCGAGCGCGAGCTGCCGGGCCGTGGCGGAGGAGACCCCACGGGCTTCGTAGAGGGCCGCGAGCTCCTCCAATTCCTCCTCGGGCATGGTTTCCAGCTCGCGGCGTTCCTTGGCGATCAGGGCGTGTTCGCTGTCCCGCTGGCTGCTCACCGA